>ERZ777011.1676-NODE-1676-length-21793-cov-2.710047_pt1 | contig 21793 bp, 25 predicted proteins | sample MGYA00374964_ERZ777011 | MGnify/ENA primary metagenome ERZ777011 (study PRJEB29310, sample SAMD00008975) | mouse gut metagenome | study: EMG produced TPA metagenomics assembly of the Metagenome analysis of fecal microbiota from mouse which was promoted... | reverse complement strand
CGCTTTCCTGGCATCTTCTCCATTCATAACCATAGGCACAATGATAATCTTCGCTCCACTATCCAACACACGTTTTATCAATGTAAAATCATTTGAACTTACACGAACTGCCGGGATTTTACCTGCAAGGTCTATGACTCTGATCAATTCCAATGCATTATCAATGGCGATTCCCGTGTGTTCAAGATCAATCGTAACCCAATCAAAATCACATTGGCACATGATTTCCGTAATCGCAGTATTTCCTATCATCTGCCATGTTCCCAAGGATACCTCTCCCCTTGAAATCTTTGTTTTTAAATCATCCCTCACTTTATTCACCTCTTTCTGGTTTATATAAAAGCTCTAATCGTACATTCATCAGAATACATTGATAACATTAATTACGTGCGCGATTTCCTCTTCCGTCATACCATAATAAATCGGAAGCGATACTACTTCTTTTGCATATTGTTCTGCTATCGGAAAATCTCCTTCGTGATATCCCAGATAAGAATACGCCTTCTGTAGATGAGGTGGAATCGGATAATGTATCAAAGTACCTATTCCATGATCATCCAGATACTTCATGAATCTTTCCTGTTCTGAACATCTCACCACAAATTGATGCCATACGTGGCCGCAATCTTTCCTAATTCCGGGAAGTATGATCTTTTCATTTGTAATGCCTTCCAGGTAGCATCTTGCAATCTGTTCCTTTTCTTTATTCAGTTCATTTATATGCTGCAGCCTTACCCGCAGTAATCCTGCTTGCATTTCATCCAAGCGGGAATTAGCACCGACCACCTTATTATAATATCTTCTATCACTTCCATAGTTACGAAATATTTTTCCTTCTTCAGCCAGTGCCTGATCATTCATTACCATTGCACCTGCATCGCCAAACGCGCCAAGGTTCTTAGAAGGATAGAATGAAAAACATCCAATAGACCCAAAAGAACCCGTCATCTGTCCATTCCAGGCAGCGCCATGTGACTGTGCACAATCCTCTACTAATTTTAAATTGTATTTATGGACAAGTTTTGTAATCTTGCCCATATCAGCCGCCTGTCCATAAAGATGCACCACCAGAACAGCCTTTGTACGCTCCGTGATCTTTTCTTCTATCTTATCGGCATCAATATTATAATATTCATCAGGCTCAACAAACACCGGGGTCGCGCCATTAATCGTAACACCCATGACACTTGCCACATAGGTATTTGATGGCACAATAACTTCATCTCCGCTCCCGATTCCCAATAATCGAAAGGCTATCCATAGTGCGTCTAATCCACATGCTACTCCGACACACCCGTTTGTCCCTATGTATGAAGAAAACTCTTTTTCGAAAGCTTCCACTTCTTTCCCTAAAATGTACCATCCGGAACGTAAAACTTCCAATGCCTTATTTTCGAATTCTTTTTCGTATTGGTAAAACCCACGATCCATCCTGTTGGACATTATCTTCTTCATAATACTTTATCCCTTTTTATAATAAGTCAGAAATTCCTGATAATTTCGAATATAATCTTCTTCCTTATACCAGTCTGAGGCAAGGACCAACAGCACGGCATCCCGTGAAAAATCATGCATCTCATGCCACATATCATTGCGAACATAAATTCCCTCATATGGTTTATCTAACAACACTGTTTCCTTTTCACTACCATCATCAAGCGTTACCTGGCAAACTCCATGTACACACACCAATATCTGTTGCAGGGATTTATGTGCATGCATTCCACGATTAACACCGGAAACCGTACCATACAGGTAATATACCCTCTTAATCGAAAACGGGACCTCATGGTTTTCTTCCAATGCAACCAACATTCCCCTTTCGTCTCCATGCTGCTGAAAATTAATCTTTGTAATTTCCATTAATATTCTCCAAAATAAGCCTCGATTTGACTATCCATACAACTTATTATATCTCCATTATTCAGATATGTCCAATCCCATTCCACAACCTTTTGAATTGCCGTGCAAACATCCCATTTGGGATACCAACCAAGATCATTTTTAATTTTGGAATTGTCCAATCTCAAATAATTCGCTTCATGCGGTCCATTATTCTGCGTACACTCCCAGTCGGGGATCTTACCGGAAAGCAGTCCCCATTGCCTGCAAAACTCATCCACAATACGTCCTGTATTCCAACAATCAACAGTATCCGGTCCAACATTATAATTTCCTGCTTTATTGACGTCTGTATATTGACTTTCTCCAATCATAATATATGCACTAAGTGACTCCAAAACATGTTGATACGGCCTTATAGATACAGGATTGCGTACGAGAATATTTTTGCCTTCCTGAACTGCCCGGAAACAATCCGGTATAATTCTGTCTGCTGCAAAATCACCACCGCCTATCACATTACCTGCTCTTGCCGTGGAAATACTAATCCGCCTATCGCCAAAAAAAGAATTGATATAGCTTGATGTCACAAGTTCAGAACAGGATTTACTATTAGAATATGGATCATATCCGTTTAATTCTTCATTTTCCCGATATCCCCAACACCACTCCCTGTTCCTGTATACTTTATCAGTCGTTACATTGACAACAGATTTAACCGTTTCGCACCTGCGTATGCTCTCCAACAAGTTAACCGTTCCCATAACATTAACCTGATACGTATAAACAGGATTCGCATAAGATTCTCTCACAATTGGCTGGGCTGCCAGATGAAACACGATTTCCGGCCGAACTTTGTTTACATAAGAGATCAGCTCATCCAGATCACGGATATCTCCTGTTTTGGATTCCATTCTACTATGCATTCCACATAAGTCAAACAGATTAGGCGTCGTTGGCGGCTCTAATGCGTAACCATATACTTTTGCACCCATACGTGACAATATATGGCAAAGCCATGTCCCTTTGAAGCCGGTATGCCCTGTGATCAAAACCTTTTTATTATAATAACTATCCCTCATGTGTCTCTTCCTGACTGCTCCTCTTTACATCATATAATTTACCAGATCAATTTCGGTAAATCTTTGTTCGTCTTCAATCTTCATTTTATTACACAAATATAATACGGAAGGAATCATTGCCTGATAGGGACTGCTGTCATTCCAAAAATTCTGCAAAATTTCCCGCAATTCATAAATTTCGGAAACATCGTATTCCTGCATATAATTCTCATAATTTTCAGATACCGTATGAAAATAAGTATTCTGGTTTTCATGAAATCCGCAAAACAGATTACTATCATCATCAACTTTTTCCAGAGTATCCAGCATGTTTTTAAATGTTTTAACATCAATCGAGTTCATACTCTTCCCTCCAGTCCTTCTCCTCTTTATATTCCGGCTGTTCGCTTTTATACAATACGCAGTTTTCAAGAACAAGTATATCCATCTCAGTTCTCATAAAACATCTATATGCATCCTCCGGCGTGCAGACAATAGGTTCCCCCCGCACATTAAAAGAGGTATTGACAATACAGTCGCATCCTGAAATTTTTGAGAATTCCTTTATGATGTTATAGTAATATGGATTATCCCCCATATTTACTGTCTGTATCCTTGCACTATAATCTACATGAGTCACTGCCGGTATATCTGATCTTTTTGCATTGACCACCGGCAACATATTATAATCATTCTGATCTAAGAATTCTTTGGCATTAAACCCAAGGCATCTTTCTTTTTTCACATTTGCAACCAACAACATGTATGGACTGGGGACATCCAGTTCAAAGTATTCCTCTTCCTTTTCCTCCAAAACGGATGGCGCAAACGGTCGAAAAGATTCCCGAAACTTAATTTTCAAATTTAATTTCGACTGCATTTCATCACTTCTCGGATCCGCAATGATACTTCTGTTTCCCAGTGCACGCGGTCCGTATTCCATACGTCCGTGAAACAGTCCTATTACATTCTTTTTCTCCAATAATTCCGCTATGATTTTATACAATTTTTCTTCGTCTTCATATTTTACATATGAATAATGATTCTTATCCAGAAAATCGGCAATATACTGATTTGAAAAGTCCGGTCCGAGATAACTGCCTTTTTGAGTAGTTCTACCTACAGTTCTTGGTTTATTATAATACTGATATTCGGCAAATAACGCGCATCCCAATGCCCCGCCGGCATCACCGGCCGCCGGTTGTATCCAAATATTATCAAAAATATTTTCCTTTAGAATTTTTCCATTAGCCACACAATTAAGTGCGACGCCTCCGGCCATACACAGATTCTTCGATCCTGTGATACCAGCCGCTTCTTTTGCTAATAAAACTAAAATTTCTTCCGTTACCTTCTGGGCAGACGCGGCAATATCCATTTCTCTCTTTGAAATATTGCTCTCAGGCTCACGTCTGGGGCCCCCAAATAACTTTGCAAATCTTTCATTTGTCATTGCCCTGCCTCTGTAAAAATCAAATAATTCCAGATTCAGTCTATAGGATCCATCTTCTTTTATATCGATAACCTTTTCTTTAATCAGATCACAATATACAGGTTCTCCATAAGGAGCAAGTCCCATAAATTTATAATCTCCCGAATTAACCTTAAAACCGCAGAAATAGGTGAAAGCACTATAAAGAAGGCCTAATGAATGAGGATATTGCATTTCTTTTAATAACTTTATATGATTTCCCTCACCGATTCCTATCGTCGTTGTTGCCCATTCACCCACACCATCCGTAGTTATGATAGCTGCTTCATCAAAAGGAGAAGGATAGAATGCCGAAGCGGCATGGGATATATGATGCTCACATACTAACAGTCTATCCGCTTTACCAAGAGGTCCTATCTGTCTTCTTAAAAGCTCGCTTATCCATAACCTTCTTGCAAAAATATCCTCCCCGGATTTCACGATCATATCCATTTTATCATTTTCATCAACAGCACGAAGATTGTGCATGAATCTGTCCAATGTCAGTATGGGATTATCATAATATACAACACGGTCCACTTCTGTAATCGACAATTTTGATTCCTTCAGACAATACCTGACAGCATGAATTGGAACTCTGTTATCATGCTTTACCCGCGTAAATCTTTCTTCCTGGGCCGCTGCAATAATTTCACCGTCTACACATAATGCTGCCGCCGAATCATGATATAAACATGATATACCAAGAATAATCATCTATCCTCACCTCCGCTCCATTGATCCAAATCAGTCACGATGTCTTTGTATATTCTGTTACAAATAATTCGATTCCCTTTTTCGTACACATGACACTCATCCGTATATATATTATTTTCATGGAGAAAAATACCACTCAAATCTGTAATAAACCAATTCTTTTCCTCTTTCAGTTTTTCTATCACAATATTATACCATTTGGAAAAAAATGTATGAATATCCTCAATTGCATTGTGTTCTTGTTTTAACCGTTCGTAGTATTCCATATATACTGCATTAACAGGACCGCCTTTAATAACTTCCTCGTATATCCGGCATGGTTGAAAATAACTTCGGAAAACTATATTATTTGTTTCACAGACAGCCTTCATCATCCGTTCATTTTCTATCCACTGTCTGGCTATATCCCAGTTTGAATTATCTCCTGAAGTAACTTTCTTAACTTTTATTTTTGGATTATAACTGTTAATGATCCCATCCTGTAATGCTTTTTCCAGAAATTCTATCTGATATTTATATACCGTCTTATCATTTGCCGCCATATAACTAATATAACTATCATAAATATCATTAAAGCCGCTATAGGAAATAACCATAGTCGGCGAACTACAAATACCATCCCTTATTAATTTGAATAATTCTGTGCTGGATACAAAACTTCCCATCCCTCCACACCATACAGAAACATCCGGATATCGATCTTTTATCTTATTATATAGAAGCTCGGACCATGATCTTAATCCTGAACATGTGGCATCCGTAGTACTTCCGCCAAGCGTCATGATCTTATACTTACTATCCCGATTTCCGAATATTGTAAATCCCTGCCCGTCATCTTCTCTCGTATAGCCTAAAAGAACATCATAACACTCTTTCCCTTTAGTTCCGCGTTCTTTATCCAAATCCAGTGTCCATATCTGCTCCAGAGAAAAACCGTAATCTAACAACAGACTGACCTTTCTAAACGGATCAATACGAGTGATAACTAATGCATAGATTGTATGAATTTCCTCACATAAAATATTATCTAAACTGTAAAAATCCCCCCCCTCGTCTAAAAAATGTTCCTGCTCGTCAACAAAATATTTATAGATACTTCTTCCATGACTCTCTAAGAATGTCCTCATATAATCGGCAAATGCATTGTAGCCTATAAAAACAATTTTCTTACCGGCACTTTTTTGCAGGATGCTGTCTCCAACTTCCGCTACTCTGTTTTTCAGCAGTCTTTCAGAATCTCTCTCGACCCAGTCTAAATCATGTTTGCTTCTATATGCCCCCACCGTCCGTCTCCACAGAGCAGCATATACTTGATATATTCCCAGTATTTTGGCTAATTTTACTACTTTTGCACGCATCTTTAGCAACTCCCTATTCATAATTTATCAAAATCAACATGTGGAAAAATTTCTAACCTGCCTCCACGTGTCGCATTGTAAACCTTAAATCCACTATTATGGGCAATACTTTCTCCCAGATAACGGAAAGCTTTTTCCTTCTGTCCTTGTATATAGATATACTCCTCTTCTTTCAATTCATCAGCAACCTGCCCTCTAGCGCCTTCCGCATATTTCTTTTTATCCAGATAATTACAATCGACTCCCAATAAATAAACTTCCTTAAATCCCATCCACTTTGCAATCTGAATAGTTGAACAAGTCACATCGTACAGATCATATAATCCCCATATCAGATTATCCGAATATCGAAAATCATCATCCCATTTTCCAAATCCATGAAGTAAACGGTTATAATGGATATATCTTACTTTATTGGGCATCTTTTTAGATTTCACTTTGGAATCTACAAAACAAAATTTTCGTGCCAATTTTTTAAATGCGTTTTTACCATAATTTTTTTCTATTTCTTTTTCCAACTCCAGATCCAAACAGCAATAAAAATCAGGCCTCCACCTGGTTTTATCATATAAACGATAAATAGAATTCAGACCAAATGTTACTTCTTTCTTTGTAGACAATTTGTCCAAATCAGCAATTTGCAGACTCGGCCCGGCTGCGACAATAAAACATCGTTTTCCCCTATACATATTTCTTATTTCTTTTAATTCTTTTAAATAGGAGGATTGCATTTTTGCTCTAATGACACGATACATTGATCCAAGCGGATATAGAATATAGTATTTTAAGATCCCTCTATCTGCAAAAAATAATTTAGTCCATTCAACTGCCTTGGCGCAATAATAATATATCGGCTCCAATACTGTAAACAGTGCTTCTCTCTTTCTAATATAATCTTTTAACTCCGCTACATATTTTTTAACTATACCCCGACTATTTTCTCTCATGTACATCACCGCCTGGCGCTGTATATACGGTCAATCATACCCATAACTGCAACAGCATCCTCTACCGTTCCATTTTCTAATTTCCTTTTTCCTGCAAGAACATCATAAAATTCTTCCATTTCATAATCCCATGAACAATCGGCATCAAAACACATTGTATATTCTATGGGATTTCCTATTTTCCCACTTTTTTGTAACAGATCCTTTTTATAATACGTAATTCTCTCTTCTCCATAACTTTTGGTAGAAGTTAATAAACCATTAAGCGCTATATATCCATTTGTACAAACAATATCCAGGTCAAACTTATGTTTCCACTGGATCGCACTGGAATGCAGGGTTGCAACCTTTCCGGTTTCTGTTTTCATTGTTACAAATGCGGTATCTTCTCCTGCACAATCTTTCCATACCAGATTATCTGTAAATCCATTAATTTCCTGAAAGTCTCCTACAAAATAACGCAGTAAATCCAACATATGAATCCCCTGATCAAGAAGAATTCCTCCGCCTGCCAGATCCATATTATTTCTCCATTCATCTTTACTCAGATTTCCGGCTTTACCATATACCCCTCTGGCTACCACTACTTCTCCCAAAAATCCCGAATCAATTATAGATTTTGCCTCTATTATTGAAGAATGATATCTGTGATTAAAACCATACTTCAAAACTCTGTCCGGATAATGAGTGTGGCATTCCTGCATTCTCAAAGCATCTGCCAATGATTTCCCCGGAGGTTTTTCTGAAAATACGTGGCAGCCGTGCTCTAACGCAAAACATACTACATCCGGAATCACTGCATTTACTGTACATACTACAACCACTTGTGGACATTCATTCTCTATACATATTTTCCAGTCATCATAAACATGCTCTGAATATCCTTCCAGTAATTCCATATTGTTATCACATAAACCGACAATTTCAAAACCGCCTTGACGATTCATTGCGTCATACCGCGTTCTACCCATTCTTCCCATTCCGATAATTACCGTTCTATAGGTCTGCATGTTCTTTATCCTTCCTTGCAATAACACATACCAGAGAACTCAGACAGCTTTTTTGAAGAAATCTCTGGAATTCCTGTAACATAGGCTGAGTTGATTCCTCCAACAGATACTGCACAAAACTTTCTCTCTTATCTAATTTATCCCTGCTTTCCATCACATACTTCACATCCATGACTCCGGGAGTAGTCACTTCCAGCACCTCATAGCCGCATCTTTGCAACAAATATGTCAATCCCCTTACAGATGGCAGTACAATATGCTCATATGGGTATATTCCCCGACTGTTTTCACGCAAAGTAATAATATCGAAACCGCTCCCGGCCCTTGCATTAATAATGAGCAGACCGTCCTTTTTCAACCATCTTGAAAAATGTCTTATTTTTTGTTCAGGGTCTAATTCCCCCACCATTCTATCTAAATAGAAAACCAGATCCGCTTCACCCTCAGCAATATTATAAGTATCCTGTCCTGTCCACGATTCACGTAAATCATAACATCCTGTGAGTGCTGAATCACGAATAACTTCTGAATACCCTTTTCGCCAATTCCCGATGTCCACAACTGACAGTTTACGGTTTCTTCTCATAAAACGGAACGAACGCACTTCAATCCACTCCAAAAAGTCCTGCCATACTTCTTTTCTTCTCAGTATTATCTGTTCTTGATACTCCTGCGAAAGACGAAATTGACGCAATTTCTCATATTGCTGATACTGTTCTACGGTTGTTCTGTCACACATTGCAAAAATACTTTTACAATAATCACAGCGTAAATAATCTACATCCCACTTTGTATAAAAATACTGACTGTTTTCATGTCCACATATGGGACACTTGCATTCCATTTTTCTGCAGATCGGATGTGACGCTACAAACTGATATGCCATCTCTATTTCTTTATCCCGAAGCAAATCATTATGCAACGAATACTCCATATATAATTTTTCTTCATATTGGAATGACCTCAGCATACTCCTGCTTCCTCCAAATCATGCAATAAATTTTCCGCCGCCTGCATTTCCATATTTTTACGGCAGGCGGTTGTATACGTACAAATGTGCGGCGTAAGTATCGCATTTTCGCAGTTACACAAAATACCGTGATATGGCTCTGTCCATAGAGCATCTCCCCAAAAAGCCGCCACCTTTCCACTCTGTAATGCCGTATATAAAGCCTGTTCGTGAATCAGTCCGCCTCTTGCACTATTCAAAATAATAACGCCTTCCTTCATGTCCGCAAACATTTCTTCCGAAAGAATCATATCATTTCCGGAAGCATGCATTGTAATAACATCCGCCTGGCGAAGTCCATCTGTTAAATTGCATGTAGAAACAGCAGAATCATATTTATCATAAATCAAAATTTTTGCTCCAAGGCCTTTTAATAGGTCTGCTGTACGTTTCCCGATTCGTCCATATCCAATTACCAGAATCGTTAGCTCTGCAATTGATCTGCCGATCCGTTTCTTCCATATTTCATTATGAACATCCTGGTTAGATGCAATAACATTATGACAAATATTAAGCAGTACCGTCAAAACCATTTCCGCTACAGCATCAGTCGGTCCTTCCGGAGTATTTGAAATCCGGATTCCATATCTGGCTGCTGCTTCCTGATCTACATTGTCCATCCCGATTCCAATCCTGGCAATTGCCTTCAAACCGGGCGCATTTTGAAAAACTATTTCATTTAAAGGTTCTAATCCAGCAAGAAGACCATCTGCCCCCTGTAGATGGTCAATAATTTCTTTCTCTGTCATTTTTCTGCCATAGGGATTTTTTACAACTTCGATCCCCCGGTCAAGAAACATCTGTAAAGCTCCTTTACTACTCTCAGCAAAGGATGACGCACCTACCACTACCTTCATCAATGCCGCCCTCCTAAAAAATTGTCCAAATAATAGTCCAGTGCGCTGTGCAATAAAATTGCATGTGCACTCTCAACCTCTCCATAATGCGCTAAAGGCACGTAAAAATTCAGATCCCCCATAGACCTTATTCGATTATCGTCCTTCATGCCGGATACTGTTACTATAAATGCCCCCTTTTCCCTTGCAGCAACAATCGCATTGACAATGTTGGCAGAATTACCTGAAGAAGAAATTCCTACCAACATGTCCTTTTCTGAAAGAATACGTTTTATCCTGTAACTAAATACTTCCTCATAACCCAAATCATTACTGATTGCCGTAATATGTGAAACCTCCGCACATGTTGTTGTATTAACAAGCGCATTCTGGAACCAGTCATGGGACATATGCTCAGCCATACTTGCACTCGCACCATTACCGCAAAAGAAAATTAATCCATGATGTTTTAAACGTATATCATCTACCCTTTCAGCCCAAATGTGCAAACTTTCATCCATATTTAATTCTTTTCTATCATATCCTGTCACCACGCACTGCTGTAATCCCTCACGAATCAGATCATAGTACAGTTTACCGTATTCCGCCATGCCATTTCCTCCTATTCTTCACCATATCTCACTTCTTAAGTATCTTATTACACGCGGTTATGATTTCCTGATCCGTAATATCCGTATATTTTTTTACACCTTCTCCATCCCATAATATACAATTATGAGTTGTTCCCGTATACTTTTTGTCCTTTTTAAGTGCTTCTAAATACTGTTCACTATCTAAATATTCCGGCCTAAGTAAATCTCTGGTAACAATTTCTCCAATCTTTTCATTTATCTCTTCTTTACATTGTCTAGAAATATATCCTCTTGCTTCTGATATTTCGTTTGCAATCATCATGCCAAATGATACCGCCTGTCCATGCGGAATTAAATAACCTGATGTTGACTCTAACGCATGACCAAAAGTATGTCCGTAATTCATAATATTCCGGTATCCCGTATCGAACTCATCGATCTCAATCACTTTCTTTTTAAAAGAAAGCGCCTTTGTTATTTCACTAACCAGAATGTCATCTTTTCTATTCAACAGCCTCTCCATTTTACATGCAGTTTCTTTATAACTCTGATAGCCATCCATCAGTGCGCACTTCATTATTTCGCCTAATCCGCTCAAATAATCCTGTTCTGCAAGAGTATGCACAAATTTTGTGTTAACATATATCCTGTCGGGCGGATAAAAATAACCCAGCAAATTTTTAAATTTTTTGTAATTTAATGATGTCTTACTTCCTATACAACTATCAGCCTGCGCCAACAAAGTAGTCGGTATCCAGGTCCATGAAATACCCCGATATAATATATTGGCTATAAAACCTGAAACATCCTGTACAATGCCGCCCCCAATCGATATCAAATTTGTATTACGTTTGGATTTTAACTCTGTAATCTGATCAATGATCTCTAATGCTTTCTCTATTGTTTTGTTCTGCTCTATCGCATCCAGAACATAATGTGGTGCACTTATAATATCAGGTCTTAAATTACTATACAATTCAAATACTTTACTGTCTATAATATAAAACTTATTTTCCAACTTATTGACAGAATCCCAGAACTCAAAATCTTTGCAAAAAAATACCTCATACTCTTTCAAATACGATTTAATCTTCATTGTATCGATAAGCCTCCATCTACTACTATCTGTTGTCCTGTAATATACGTATTTTCTTCATTACCAAGTAAGAAAACTATTTTGGCAATCTCTTCCGGTTTTGCCAATCTGCCAAGCGGAATGTCTCTTTCCATTTGTTTTATCTCATTCGGTGAATTATTCTGTAATGTCAATTCTGTCAGAGTCTGGCCTGGACAAACCGTATTAACCAATATATTGTACGGTGCCAATTCCAATGCCAATGTATTGGTTATTCCATGAATACCATGCTTCGTAGCACTATAGATACTTCTTCCCGCCTTCGAAATAACACCCCATATGGAACCTATATTTACAATTCTGCCAAACTCTTGTTCTTTCATTATTGGTACAAAACCTCGAAGAAGCCTGACCGGTGCAATCAAATTTACATTCAACATTACGTTTAAATCTGTTTCCAACACATGCTCAATAGTATTAATGAAATTACATCCGGCATTATTAATGATAATATCATACCCCTTTTCCTTATTTTCTTCTATAAACTTTTCAATAGAATCTCTTTGGGATAAATCCAATTCTTTTCTGGTCGGCGCATACACCAAATATCCACGATCACGATACTCATCTACAATCGCCTTTCCAATTCCCCAGCTTCCTCCAGTCACCAATACTCTTTTCTTGTTAACAACCATACTTTTCTTTATGCCTCCAATTTAGGTTTATAAAAATGCGAACGATAATCTTCCAATAAATCTTTCGTTGCAAAACATCTGCATATACACTTATAATCTTCTAATAATTCTATTTCCGCATATCCACCAGCTGCATTCACTAATAGCACTCCTGCTGCTACATCCCATAACATAATATTCTCCTCAAAATAAGCGTCAAATCTACCACATGCTACAAAGGCACTCATAGTCGCTGCCCCCCCCCAGTAACCGGATTTTCTTGAAACATTGCACCTGCCTGATAAATCGCATAAGACTTTCTGTACCATAGGTACGATTTACAGGAAATCCGGTCGCTATAACTGCTTTTGGAACTTCCCTGACAGAAGCAGTGTGAATAGGTTGATCATTCAAATATGCTCCATAACCCTCTTCTCCATAAAAGAGTTCATCTACCATAAAACGATAGACAACACCAAGCACCGGTCGATCTTCTCTCCAAAGTGCGATAGAAACACATGCCATCTCGCGAAATCCCTTATAATAGTTTACCGTTCCATCTAAAGGATCAACAATCCAGTATTCTGTACCTGTTTTTCCTTTTAATCCATATTCTTCAGATAGAATCGGAAGATTCGATTCTTCCAAAATATCCATTATAATTTGCTCGCTTTTTTTATCGGAAGATAACTTAATATCCTTTCCTTCAGCAGAATCAACCTGCACAGCCGTTTCTTTTCTCAAATAATTTCCTGCCGCTTTTGCTGCCTGTATCGCTAACTGCAATTCCTTACTTTTCCCCATCTAAATACCTCCCTGACTGCTTACTTTATTTAGGCTGCTGGATCATATTGCATAACATACTGTCTCTGAATCAGACAATTTTCTGTAATGTCTTATATATATCTTATATTCACTATTCATATCATGAATTATTTTAGGTATTTCCATAAAATCTTCCAAACTATGGTATATAGATATTGCCAAAATGGGTTTTTGCTTTTTAATGATATCTTTCATCCCATACAAAGCTTCCTGCTCTGCTCCTTCTATATCCATTTTTACAAAGGTTACTTTCTTTTCAGTCAAAACCTTATCCAAAGCTTCAACTTTTATATTCTCACCTGTTTCTACTCCTCCAATACGGCTGCTTCCGGATCCTTTACTATCAAACGCCAAATACCCCCCCCTATTCCAGCAGCCAATATTATATAGTTCAACATCTGATATTTCTAATTCATTCACATGGCTTTCCAACACCTGATATATTGCTTTATCAGCTTCAAAACAGTAATATTTTCCAAATGATATTGTACGTTTTAAAAATTCGTCTAATGTATCGCCTATATAGGCTCCGCAATCTACAAAACATTCTTCATCCCTTATCTTTATTAGTTCACGGTCAAAATACTGATCTTCTTCACTATCTTCAATATTTGCTAAATATGTGGGATCACAGGAGATTTTATAGTTGACTAACCCCAGATACACATCTTTCGACCTTTTATCACTAAGTAAATCATATGTTCTGTCCAATTCGTTAATATGATTCATAAAAAATGTGTACGGCGTCGGATCTGTTTGCAAATTTGTAAATACAAATTCAAAAATCAAATTATCAGCTATCCCCATATTAATCAACTGTTCCCGAATAATATGTGCAGAACCTGACGCAATTATAATAATTGGTGCATCATATTTTAATAATTTACTCTGCATTTCATCAGCTGAAATAATCTCTATCCCATAGAATTTTTTCCCTTGTTTCATAGTATCATTATCAACAACATATGTTATTTTATTTTCAAACCTATATTTCTGTAAAAAATGAAAGACTTTTTCTCCACCTTTGGCAGATCCAAAAAGAAAAATTGTACCCGCATTTTCTGCAATGCTTTTACATTTCAGTAAATATTCTGTTACTCCATCCTTTTTCTCTAAATACTCTCTTATCATTATCAGGTTCCTCCAAATCCTTTACTATTACTTTTCAGGTAATGTCAATAAATAAATATACTTATAATCCTGCAAGGGTGTTAACATTGTCATCTTATACCCGCTAGCGGCAAAAATATGCTCCAGCTGATATTTACTTCTTTCATATGCATGAAAACTTCCTTTGTCCCTCCACCCATCGACTTTTCTTAGATAATAATAAATTGTAATCATAGTTGACCGAATTCTCTTCTTCAAAAAAACATAATTATTTGTTATTGCCGCTTCAAATGTTATAACATAATTCACTCCGCTTTTTTTAAGATCTTTTAAAAACCTTATATACGTCTTATCATCCATGCTGCAAGCCGATCCAATCAAAAGTGCACAGTCTATTTTATGTTTTCTTACAAGTTTGCGGACATCGTCATGATAAAAGTCAAATACCTCCGCTTCTATATCAGGAAACAATTTACCTACTCTTTCCATAATATAAGAATCATAATCTGTTACAACTATATTAAGGTCTTCCTGAAAAATCTCTTTCAACATATATTCAAATACGCTTGGGCCACTGCCAAAGGATACCAGGCTTTTTACCCCCCCCCGTGCGGACAAAATCTCCTACCACGCCAACCGTTTCAATATTTATCATATTATGCAAATAGCTAAAATACCATTTTATCAGCTTACTTTTACTCTCAAAATTAGGCTTAAAATACATTTCCGACATTTTACTATGTTCATCTGCATTTAAAAGTGTGCCTCTTTCTGTATAAATCTTACTCTTTTCCGAGTATTCGCTCGTATAAAAAAGCATGTCTGTTTTTCGATAATCATTTTTTATCATCTCAAGAAGTTTCATTTTTCCCTCTAACTTTTATCTACCCATGTTGCAAAATTATCATTTTTATGAAAAAGATATAATGTCCATTCTGTTACTTTAATATGAAACCATAATTCTAATTTGCTCATCCTGTACTGCTTTTTTGAATAATCGTATCCGAATATCCTTTCCATAACGCCATCCAGACTGTATCGCTCCTTAACAGTTAAATATGTCTTATAACAGCACTTTTCATATTCCTCGTCTGAATAATTTATAACCTGCTCTAACAATTCGCTCGTCATCACACGATGTGTTCTTGCTACAACTTCCGCATTATCACATAACAATTGATCCGAAACACTCTGTTCTGTAAAAAAATCTACTGCTATGGCAGGTATACCCATTTTCCCGGCATCAAGCAAAGTAGTCCCCATACCAACATAAACATCCGCTTCTTTAAGATAATCTTCTAAAAGCTCATAATCTACCCTGCCTATAAGTTTTATCCTTTCTTGTTTATCATCCCGAAGCTGCAGTATCTCATGACAAACCCGCTTTTCTCCCTCTCCCCATCCAATAATCTGTAACTCCAGATTATCATATCGGTCACACAATTCTCCAAACTGTTGTATCAATCCCAGCAAATACCCTTTATAAGGAAATTCATATCTACATATTGTCAGAATGACAAACTTTTCGCTTCGCTTATGATCATTCTTCTTATATTCTCCGATATTGATTCCAAGCGGAAGCACTGCATTATCATCTATCTTTGTTTGATAAAAATTTTCAAACGCTTTCCGGCAAATAGAATCCATTATAAAAACTGTGCTCTTACCTAAAATATGCCGATAATATTTATACACCATCTGATAAAACAAATAATTTTGCAGACTTGTTTCTTTTCGTTCAACTTTTTGGCAAAGAAATGCTTCTACATGCAGCATATAGTTAATAAGAAAAAATCTGTTTCTCGGATTTTCCCTTGCAATTCTCTGTGTAATTGGGTAATCTTCCAAACGGGCACTCATAAAATAAATAGTCCTATCTGCGCTGATATCCAGTTTTACACTGGTAGGCTTCACCGCGTCAGAAATATCATACCGTTCAATACATTTCATGACTCTAACTCCAGTCTGCTTCACGTCCTCCATGAATTTTTCCTCTATTGGAGCTTTCTTCGGGAGCACTAAATAGGTCTCATATCCTTTATCCGCCAGCCAGCAGATCATTCGATAAAAATAGGTATCTACACCTCCCAGTATCCAATGTGGGTTAAAAAACATAAAAACACTCCGATTATCCATTCCGCGTTCCCTATTTCTGCAAAAATTTTTTAATGACTTCACAAACTTCACACACATCGCCGTCACTCAGCTCAAAATGCAGCGGCAGGCACAATATTCCTTCAAATATTCTGTCAGATACGGCCAACATTCTTTTATCATCCCGAAACAGTGAAAACAAATGATTAGGAATATAACTGATCCCTGCCTCTATATCATGCTCCTGAAGATATGCTTTAAGAGCATCTCTTTTGTTATCCGCTATACTGACTGGAAACATAAAAGGGGCGATCGTATCGTAATCCATTTTCAATAATCTTATTCCTTCAACATTTTCCAGCTGCGACGCATATAATTTACACAATTGTCTTCTTCTGGAAATGAACGCATCGATCTTCTTTAGTTGTTCACAGCCTATCGCTGCATTAATGTTACTCATATGATATCGATATCCTACCGCATTCACATCATATATCCAGCTTCGTTCTTTCCAGTCTTTGGTATGCATGGTTTTTCTATCGATACCAAGAAGACGTTTCATTCTGCATTGTTCCAAAAGCTGCTCATCGGAAGAAACAATACATCCTCCCTCTCCACAGGTAATCACCTTAATAGAGTCAAAACTAAAACATGTCACATCGCCAAATGATCCAATCTTTCTTCCCTTATATGTAGAACCTATAGCATGTGCTGCATCTTCTACAATTCTAATCCCGGTTTTCTCTTTAATTTTTAAGAATTCATCCATGTCACAGGGATTCCCCGAATAATGAACGGGCATAATAGCTTTCGTTTTTGATGTAATCTTTCTTTTAACATCCTCTATATCCATCAAAAAGGTATCCTGTTCCACCTCACAAAGTACCGGCGTCGCTCCACACATCTCAACGGCCTGCACGGATGCCACAAATGTAAAGGAGGGAACAATAACCTCATCACCTTCTCCAATTCCTAATGCACTTAGAGCCAGATGCAGAGCGGATGTTCCCGTATTCGTTGCAACTACTTCCGCGGTTGTTCCAAGATATTCTTTTAAAGCATTTTCAAATTCATTTACTTTATAGGCCAGTCCAAAATAACCATAGTCAAATGCTTCTTTTACTGCCTCCAGTTCTTCTTTTCCCAAACATCCTCTCGCTACTTTTATCATCCTTTTTCTCCCCATATAAAAATTTAATGCTCTTTTTTGAATAACGGCAAGTTGGCATCTTTATCGGAAAGGATCGGATTGTCAATTCCCCAATCGTATCCGAAACTGTCCCATCTGATCCCAACATCATATTTACTGACATTGATCTCCGTTGCCATATACATAACGACAGAATCTTCCAGTACCCGATATCCATGCGCAATTCCTTTGGGAATATAAATCGCTTTCGTATCTTCTCCATTCAGTTCAACAGAATAAGTCTCTCCATAAGTTGCCGAATCCGTGCGCAAATCCAAAAGAACATCCTGTACAGTTCCTACAATTGCCGACACTAACTTTTCACACGCCGCCGGTTCTACCTGAAGGTGCATTCCTCTAATTACATTCCGTTTAGATTTTGTAAACCAGGTCTCTTTAAAATCCGTATTGACCCCTTCCGGCATAAATGAAACAGAAAAGGGTTTTACAAGTTCCCCCCGGTTATCCGGAAATCTTAATCCATCTATCACATACACCCCTGCTAAATTACATTCTCTAATTGACACAGTATTACCACACCTTCCAAAACGCTTTATTATCTTTCCACAATTTTTCTAAATATTTCATCTCTCGTTCCGTATCCATACAGGCCCAGCTTCCTTTATGCCTATAGACTGAAACTTGTCCCCTCTCAGCCATTTGGGATAACGGCCCAAATTCAAAATCACAATTCTCATCCTCTGTCAGATAATCGAACATTTTCCTGTTAAATACCATAAAACCGCCGTTTATGACACCCTGCGATATCTGCGCTTTTTCTTTAAACTCCGTTACCAGATTTCCTTCCGCCTCAATCTCTCCAAATTGAGACTGCGGATGAACGCCTGTCAAAGTTAATATAGTATTCTGTGACTTGTGAAATGTCAGTAATTCATTGAGATCAATATCCGCTATACCATCTCCGTAAGTCATAAAATTAATATCATCGTCTATGAATTTCTCTATCCTTTTGATTCTTCCGCCTTTCAGGGTTTCCCGCCCTGTATCGACTACCGTTACTTTCCAGTCAGTCTCCTGATTATTATTATGATAAACGATTGATTTATCTGAAAAATCAATCGTAAAATCAGATATATTACTGTCATAGTGAATAAAATAATCTTTGATTACATTTACTTTATAACCTCCGCATATGATAAAATCATGAATTCCATAATGCGAATATATTTTCATAATATGCCACAGAATCGGCTTGCCGCCAATCTCCAACATCGGTTTCGGAATATTTTCTGTCAGGTTACCCAAACGGCTCCCGAAACCTCCTGCTAAAATAATTGCCTTCATTCCTTTTTACCTCTTGCATCATAACCAAATATGCAACACAGTGCCCATAAAAAACCTACTTTGTCTCCCAACAACCACTTCAAGTTCCTATAATATGAACTTACATACTTCCAAAGCAATCGAATATTCCGATGGTCCTGACTCGTACAAATATCCCATAAAACAAACTGTGCGCATAAATACTCGTCTGTATTCTTTTGTCTGATGTTTACTCCTATCAATTCCGCATGCCTCTCCATCATCTGAATAAAGCATTCTATTTCTTTACATCCTTTCAATGTTCTAGCATTTGCTTTTAATAAAATGGCCTGGTATCTTTCTTCTAATCCGATATGATCCATATATATTTTCTTAAGCGCATTATCCTCAGAAATGATCAGTTCATTCGAATCAGTCTGTGACAGTTGGTCGGCATGGATTCTATAACCGACCAGTTCCTCCGGCAGCATATATAACTCATGTTTCTCTGAAACTGCCAAAGACAAATGGTAATCCTGACAATGCTGAAACTTCTCATATCTGACCCCGGCGTTCTCAAGTTCTTTTCTGCGAAACATAAATGCAGAATGGATCAAACAATAATTTTTATATAAAAGTGAAAATTTCAGTGCATGTTTTCCATATACAGGATATGTCGGAGTTTCAACCCGTTTTCCCTCTATTAATGCATATCCTTTGCATCCGCACAACATAACATCTTCATGAGCTTCCATATACTGAATTTGTTTTTCAAATCGCTGAGGCTCACATACATCATCACTATCCAGTCTGGCAATATACTTTCCTTTCGCCAGCCTCACTCCCCGCTGAAGACTATAAAGCAATCCTTTATTTTCCTCGTTTATATACACATGAAAACGCTCATCATTCATCTGTTCTACAATCTCAACTGAGTGATCTGTTGAACAGTTGTCTACAATAATTACCTCAAAATTTTTATATGTTTGCTTTTGCAGACAAACCAATGCTTCACGAACATATAACTCGCTATTATACATTGGCATGCCCCCTGATATCATTATATCTTCATTGGAAAACATTCTCTTTCCCCGCCATTCTCAATATAGAGGCATTTTACCATATATTCCAATAAATCACAAGAAATATAAACAAACCCATAATCCAAATCCGGTTTTTAGCTTCCAAATGAATATATTTACTTTATCAGTTTCAACCATGCTTTAAAAATCTGTCCGAAAAGTTTTATATCCTGACGATATAAATGATTTGCATAACACATATATATTATATATTTCAATAAATTGAAATTAATTTTCCTAACAATATGCCAGCCTCTTCCATCATTCAGCCTCTTTAGATCACTAATCGCATTCACTATCGCTATATGATCTCTGATCTTTTTTAAATCAAATTCCGTTCCCGTTATAGAATTATCTCTGCACCGTCTTTGATAAAACATTCGAGGAATATACATCACTCTGTCAGCCAGCGTCATAACTTTGCAATAAAATTCATTATCTTCAAAATAAACTCCCGTAAGAAATTCAACGTCATTTTTTAATAAAAATTCTAAAGAACAATATATAAAGCAGGACGAAGGTTCATATACTGTTAACGAATATTTCTCAAGAAAACTGATTCCGGAAAAAATTTCCTCTCTTTCCTGAATAATTTCATGTCTGTCATCCAAATTCGGCAGTACCGGTTCTCTTGCAGCAGAATTTATAAAATTAAATGCATCGAACAAAACTATATCCAATTTATTACTTTTTGCATACTCGTAACAGGTTTCCAATGTGTCTTCCAGAATGTAATCATCTGAATCCAAAAAATAGACAAATTTTCCTCTGGCCATTCTCAACCCAATATCCCAAACCATGATTATCTTGTGATATAACGATCAAATCCGGATATTTTTCCTGCATTTTCAATAAGATATCGTAACTATCATCGGTTGATCCGTCATTGATAGCAATTACCTCGATTTCTTTTTGCGTCTGATGAAATACACTTTCAATACATTCTTTCAAATATAGGCTTGTATTATATACAGGAATAATTACTGAAGTTTTAATTTTATCCTCCACAATTATATATCCTCCATCTCATCTGTTTTCCAACAGCGTTATCACCGGTCTACTTCACCTACTGTAATCAGCACTGTGATTTGTGCAAAGGGTCAAAAAAATACTTTTCCCACAAATACGGCATAAGCATCTCCCACGCCTTTTCGCCTTCCGGAAAAGAAGCGTCATCACTGCATATCACATGTTCTGTTAGAGCTCGTGTCTGCTTAGCGTTAATCATGCTGCTTTGTTTAAAATCCACACTCTCCATCAGATCATACAGCCATTCTTTCCAGGGTCCTTTCATCCACTCCACAATCGGGGTATTAAAGCCTATCTTTGACTTTCTCTCTACGATCCCTTTTGGTATAATATCCTTCAGGGCATCCCTGATAATACTTTTTGAATATCCGCCATGCAGTTTTGCCTTCCACGAGATGGAAAATGCGAACTGCACAAGTCTATAATCCAAAAACGGCATCCTGATCTCAACGCCTGACGCCATACTATATCTATCATAATTACGAAGCAGTGTCGGCAGTATTGTTGTATGCGTCGAGTTATATAAGACTCTCTCAAAATGTCCCAGCTTATTAAATTTATCCTGACATTCCCTATCGATCGGCCTGTCCCATGTGGGCACACGCAAT
>ERZ777011.1674-NODE-1674-length-21797-cov-10.928801_pt1 | contig 21797 bp, 23 predicted proteins | sample MGYA00374964_ERZ777011 | MGnify/ENA primary metagenome ERZ777011 (study PRJEB29310, sample SAMD00008975) | mouse gut metagenome | study: EMG produced TPA metagenomics assembly of the Metagenome analysis of fecal microbiota from mouse which was promoted... | reverse complement strand
TAAGAGGTATTTTGTTATACTTATTTTTGTAACATATGTCTTATACTCTTACATAATGGGTAAATTTTTTAAAATTTTACACATTGATTAAGTTTAGTGAGTAAAAAAAGCAAATTTTGACTTATCTAAAAATTTTATATTAAAGTCATTTTGAGCCTGATTTTAAAGGCTAAACATATTACATTAATATATTACATCAGCTATACTTATAATAATATCTGGTTAAAGAAATATAATCATTATAAAGTCTTGAAGATAATGCCCCAAAATATTTAAGTTGTAATCACTGCATAAGTATCTACTATGAATGAAAATGAATAATCTATATGATAAGTTATAGTTAAAATTGCAAACTTTTTAGAACACTGTCTTTTTAAATAACACATGCAAAATATATATAGTATATATTACAGTATGATACTTTTAAAGATGAAATGGCAGCTGATTTATTGAGAAATAGTAATGCAGTCATAAATTATAAGCATAGAAAAATATTTTAATAAAAAACAGCTATTGAAAAATTAAATTATTTATGACATAATGCAATAATTAAGATATTTTTAATATTATTACAGAATATTATAAAACAAAAAAATAGAAAATCAGGTAAAGCACCAAGAGCAGATACAGTGCAGAATGTATATATAAAGGCTTGTTGAATGCTGTTAATCAGCATTACATTAGCACTTGTTAAATAATTTCAAAATATATTATGAATATGGCTGCTTATTATAAAGCTGGCATATTTATATTAAAATAAAGAGGTTGTTTTATGGATGTGAAAAAAAGAATAGTAATATCTCTATCATTAATTATTGCAATATGTGTTGTTTTATTATCATTAATCAATTATTTCTTAATGAAGAGAGATACTTTGTATTTGCTAGAACACTCTCAAAATGCAACAGTAAAAAATGGCATAATCATTCTTGAAAACTTTGCCAATGAAAAAATAGGGATAATAAAAGGTCTTTCCGAAATTATAAAAACAATGCCTGAAAACGATATTGATAAAATGACAGAATATTTGTATGCTGCAAAACAACAGGGTGATTTTGGGCTTGTATTTACAGGAAATACAAATGGCAGAATGATTCGCTCTAACGGCAAACATGCTACTCCTGATACAGGATATGATCCTAGAACAAAAGACTGGTATATTGATGCTGAAACAAATATGAAATCTGGAGCAACAGCACCTTATGTTACAGCAACAGGCGGGAAGAATGCCATAGCATTTTATAACCCTATATTAGAAAACGGCTTTAAAGGCTCTGTAGCAGGATTTGTTACTCTGGATTATATTCAAAATGCCATATTAAGTATAGAAGTTGAAAAAGGCGGAAGAGTATGGGTATTTGACGAAAAAGACAGAGTTGTAATCCATGATATAGAAAATCTTATTATGAAAGAAAATGCAAGTGCAAAATTTATTAATAACAAAATAAAAAGCAATAATAACAGCGAAAACTTAATTAAATATGTAAATACAAGAAATGAAAAATTTGTAGCTTCATGTGCAGTTTCTCCTACTTTAAGATGGACTTTATGTGTATCTTTGCCTGAAAATATATACTATGAACCTGTAAACAGACAGTTAAAAATTTCCATAATTTTAGGGATAACTTTTATTTTGATAGGCGTTATACTTATGTATCTTCTTGTTACAATTACTCTTAAACCTTTAACACATATAAAAAATGGACTGGAAAACTTTTTTCTTTTTCTTAATTTTGAAAAAAATCATGTAGATAAAATACAAGTAAAAAATAATAAAGATGAATTTGGTATTATGGCATATCTTATTAATCACGAAGTTGAGCTTATTGTAGAGAACAATAATAAAAACAATGAAATGGTTAAAGAAGCTATTACTATATTTAATGAAATTAAACAAGGTTTTCTTGATAAAACTATTCAAATACAGCCTTCCAACCCTCTTTTAAAGGAATTTGTAAGCCTTGTTAATGAAACGATATTATCTTTAAAAGGTAAAATAGGTGCAGATATTAATCATATTGATAATGTTATACAAACTTTTGCACAAGTTGATTTTACACCTAGATTTAATCCTGCACAGTCCAATTTAGAAGTAGCTTTAAATAAAGTTGCTGATGAAGTTTCAGAAATGTTACGGGATAATGTTAATGTAGCAAACACATTAGAAGAGAAAGCAGAATTATTAAAAGATAATATGAATAAATTAACAATTGGCTCTAATGCTCAATATAATTCACTATCTGCAAGTGTTTCTGCAATGGAAGAGATAGATGAAGCTATGGCAGAAATTAATGATAAAGCACAAAATATGATACAGCAGAGCGATGCGATAAAAAATGTAATAACTATTATCCATGATATAGCAGACCAAACTAATTTACTTGCATTAAATGCTTCTATTGAGGCAGCAAGAGCAGGAGAGCAGGGAAGAGGGTTTGCAGTTGTTGCAGATGAAGTGCGAAAGCTTGCAGAAAAAACATCTCAGTCATTATCTGAAATAGAAAAAAATACAAATTCACTTATTTTATCTGTAAATGAAATGTGCAGCAGTATTACAGAGCAGGTTTCTAGTATAGACTCAGTAAGTAGTACTTTCAGTGAATTAAATGAACTGACAAAAACAAATGCAGACATTGCTAATCAAACAGACGAAATAGCGAATACTGTTCATACTAATGCAAAAACTATTTTTGAAGTTGTTTCAAAAGGAAAATTTCAATAACAATAATCAATGGGTAAATTTTTTAAAAATTTTACCCATTGATTAAGTTTAGTGGGTAAGAAACAGCATATTTGGAATTAGCCAAAATTTTGTATATCAGTCATTTTAAGTCTGATTTTTAAAGGCGAAAAATCTAAATTATATATATTTAAAGCAGCATATAATATATTTAAAATATCCAGCATCTTAGTTGCTTCGCTTTTTAGGCTCAGCATGACAGAGGTGGGGTGGAAGCAGGCTAAGTATGAATTTATGGATTTTAAATTCTTTTGCAATATTCATTATGAGTAAAGCTATAATTTAAACTTAACTTGCCCTTTAATAGATTTTCACATCAAAAATTCTTAATTACTTTTGCAGTTTTTTAAGACCTTCCCTTATGCGTGATGAGTTGCATTTTCCATGGTCATTATCTGTATGACTGCATGGCTCTGGGTGGATTGTAATATCTGCACCTGAAATTTCTTTTGATATGGCATTTTCTATTACATCTGTGATTTGATGCACTTCATCAAGAGTTAGTTTTCTGCATAATGTTAAGTGCATATCTATAAAAATTTCATTGCCTGCACTTCTTGTGCGGAGTCTGTGAAAATCAAGATGATAGCTGCCAAAGCTGTCTAATACTTTTAACAGTTTATTATATGCTTCTTCTTCAATACGAGAATCAAGCAGCTGTTTTGAAACCTGAACACTTAATTTAATAGCTGAAAAAATAATATATATTGCAACCAAAGCTGCAACAATAGAGTCTATTACTGTCCAGCCTGTAAGTTTGATAATAAAGAGAGCTGCTAAAATGCCAATATTTGTGTATAAATCTATGGAATAGTGCATTGCATCAGCTTCTAAAACTGATGATTTTTCTTTTTTTGCCACATATCTTAAATAAATTGTTAAAAATATAGTTGCTGCAATAGATATACCCATTACAACAAAACCTGCACTTGATACTTCAGGGTGTTTATTGTGTATAAACTTATCCCATGCAGAAAGCAGAATAAAAAGTCCTGATACAAAAATTATTATTGACTGAATAAAAGTTGCCATAGCTTCATATTTGCCATGACCATACTGGTGCCCTGTATCTGCAGGCTCTTCCGCTTTTTTTATAGCAATAAAGTTAAAAAATGATGCAGCAATATCTAAAATAGAATCTACTGCAGAAGAAAGAATAGATAATGAACCAGTCAAAAAACCAACTGCTGCTTTTGACACTGCAAGACAAAATGCTACACTCATAGCTACTTTTGCAGCTTTCGTTTTATTTCCCTTAAAAGTTTCTGCCATTATCATTTTCCTTTTTATCTGTATTAGAGCTGTCTTTTTCAAGCCATTTTGGCTTAAACCAAATGCTGAATATTCCTATTAAAACTATAATAGAAGCTACAACAGTAAAATAAAGAAATATAAATAAAAAAAGTAATGACCTTATAAAAATTGAAACTTGAAATTTATCAAATGCTTTGTTTACTACCTGCAGACCTTGGAAAAAATATAATAATGCAAATAAAGCAATTACATTATATGATACATATTTTAATCCTTCATTTTGTGCAAGTATTAAAAAACCGCCTAAAATTAATATCCATACTAAATTATCAGGAAGTCTGAATTCTCTAATTATAAAAGCATTATCTTTGAAAACTGGCTTCATTCTGTCGCACATGTATGTTATCAAAACAAATACAGAAGAAATTGCGGCAGGTATCATATAAACAGTCTGTTTTGCAACTGTTTCTTTATTTAATATAAGATATGAAAGCATATCTGCATAATAATCTGATATCTGCATTGTTTCTTTCATTTTGATTAATGTGTCAATAATGCTTGTCTGTATAATATTTGCAACTGCTGCAACTGCACCGTTTCTTATATCTGCAAAAAATATTAGTAATGCACCAGTTAATAATGCAGGCACTGCTGCAGAAATCACTACTGGTATATATAAAGGTTTGTTACTTTTTCTATTTTTATAAAGAAAAAAGACAGGAATAAAAATTGCAGCAATATATAAAGGCATCCACCATATTTTAAGGTTTGCACTGTTTAATAAAAGCCCAGTTTTTTCTATCATGCTTCCAGCACTTGGAAGTATAAAAAATAATGCTGTAAAAAGTATATATATTATAAAAGATATAATATCTGATTTTCTGTTTCTTTCACTGGATTCAAGATATGCAAGGAAAGCTACGCCTGCAGCAATATATAAGAATATACCAAAAACTGCAAAATAAGTTTTTGATGATATTTGTATCATATAAAATGTTAAAAAACTTAAAACAGGGTAAAGCTGAATTGATTTATTCATTGACTGCCACAATATATATTAATTAAGCTGGCTTAATGCCAGCTCATATATTACAAAATAATTATTTATTAAGAGTAAACGGAACAAGTGCAATAATTCTTGCAGTTTTAACTGCAGCAGCTAAGTTCCTTTGGTGTTTTGCACAAGTGCCAGTTAACCTTCTAGGCATAATTTTACCTCTTTCTGTGATAAACTGGCGTAAAAGTTTTGCATCTTTATAATCAATATCTATTTTGTCTACACAAAAACGGCAGACTTTTTTCTTTTGAAATCTTTTTTTAATAACAGCCATAACTATCCTCCGTTGTATTTAAGCTAAATTTAAAAAGGGACATCTTCGTCACGAATCATACTATCATCAGCAGGCATTTTCAAATCATCTTTATCTACCATGCTTTCATCAAAATCCGTTCTGTCTTTGCGTCCTCCCATCATTTGGAAAGACTCAACTATGACTTCATGTTTACTGCGTTTTTGACCTTCCTGCTCCCACTGTCTGAAAGATAACCTGCCTTCAACTAAAAGTGGTGTGCCTTTTGTAACATACATACCAATAGTTTCTGCCTGTTTGCCATAAACTACAATATCTATAAACATCACTTCTTCTTTATCTTTATATCTGCGGTTAGTAGCAAGCCCTGTTGTTGCAACAACAGTTGCACTGCCGGGCAGGTTTCGCACATCTGGTGTTCTTGTAACATTACCTAATAAAACTACTTTATTGTAAGAAGCCATAATTTACTCCCTGATAGAAACTACTTTTCTTCGTTTTCAGTAACTTCAACAATATCTTCTGACGGTATACCATCAGTATCTTCTTCATTTTCATTTCTTGGTTTACCTGACTTTTCAGCAGCAGGTCGTTCTTTACGAACTGGCTCTTTGCGTGGGTTTTGTTTAAACCTTTTTTCATCAAGCATAACGATAACATAACGAATGATATTTTCATTAAACTGAAAGCGTTTTTCTAACTCATCATTAGTGTAGTTAGTATTTGCTGTAAATTGGATTAAAACATAATAGCCTTCATTATGTTTTTCAATAGGATAAGCAAGTGTCTGCCTGCCCCATACATCTACTTTCACAATTTCGCCACCGTGAGAAGTGATGTTTTCTTTGTAAAACTCAATGTGTTTTTCATGCTCTTCAGCTGATAATTCTGGCTTCAGAATAAAAATTGTCTCATATGTCCTCATCAGGACCTCCCTTTCGGTTTTTAGCCACAGGTATATATCATCCTGCAGCAAGAGTGAACTGTATTTTTATCAATTTATTATAATATAGTCAAGTAAAAATAGCAGTAAATGTGTAATTTTTTTAAATATTTTATGTTTTGCTTGTTTTATTTTCTTTTTTGCTTATAACTATATTATTATGGAAGAAAAAGACTATATCAATGATATAGATAATGAAAGAGCTGATGCAGCATGTGCAAGGCTTTCTGAAAAAAGCAGGTCCCTTATTATAAGTCTTTTTGAAAAAGGTCTTATTTTAGTTAATGATAAACCTGTTAAAAAATCAGCTAAACTTAAAGTCGGGGATAAAATACATATCACATTTCCTAATGAAGAACTGCCCAGCTTAACACCGCAAAATATACCCTTTGATATTATATTAAATAAGGAAAACTATGCAGTTATAAATAAACCTGCGGGCTTAACAGTGCATCCTGCTCCGGGAAATTATGATAATACTCTTGTAAATGCTCTGCTTTATACATTTGTTATAGAAGATGATGATAATGATTTCCGCCCCGGCATTGTTCACCGTCTTGATAAAGATACATCTGGGCTTATGATAATAGCTAAAAATGCAGAATATAGAATGAAGCTTTCAGAGCTTTTTTTAAATAGAAATATTACTAAAAAATACCTTGCATTATGTCATGGAACACCTGCATTTTTAGAAAAAAAGATAGAAGCCCCTATTGGCAGAGATAAATACAACAGGCAGAAAATGGCTGTAAGGGATGATGGCAAAACAGCTGTCAGCCATTTTAAAGTATTAGAAAAATATAAAAGAGCCTTTTTAGCAGAAGTTACTATTTTTACAGGCAGAACACATCAAATCAGAGTTCATGCTGCAAATATGGGTCATTCATTGATAGGTGACTGTTTATATGGCGGAAGAGAGTTTTACGGATTTAAACGGCAGGCACTTCATTCTGCATTTTTAGAATTTAAGGAGCCAGATACAAACGAGCTTATTTCTATATCTTTACAACTGCCAGAAGATATGGTATTCTTGCAGAGAAATTTAAAGCAGGAGAGTTAATATGGATAAACTTCATGCAGGTATTGATGAATACTTATCAGGTGATTTACATAAAGCTGTTACTCTATTAACTGAGCATATAGATGAGAATGGTTATGATATTGCTGCTGCATATTACCATATTGGGCTTTGTTACAGTGATTTAAACCAGATGACACCTGCATGCCAGAACTTTGCAAAAGCAGCAGAAATTGCACCTGATAAATCAATGTATCTTTATAAACTCGGGCTTTCATATTTCCGCCTTATGGCTCTTGACAAGGCTGCTGCTGCCCTTAAAAAAACAATAGATTTAAACCCAGAGCATCAGCGTTCAAGATTTTTATTAGGTCAGGTATATTTTCAGCAGGGGCTTATGAATGAAGCAGAAGCAACTTTTTCTGATGTGCTTGCAAAAAGTCCTGATTTTGCGGATGCTTTTTATCACAGAGCTTTAGCAAGATACCAGCTCTCAAAAGATAATGAAGCATTAAATGATTTACATAAGTCAATAGAAATAAATCCAGATTATAATGAAGCACTGCTTGAAGCTGCTAAAATTAATTTTGAAAATTCTAATTTTGAGCAGGCGGCTCTAGACTGCAAAAAAATATATGAAAAAGGATACAGAAATTTCTCTTTTATAAAATATTATTTAACAATACTTTTAAAAGCCTGTAAAAAAGATGAGTTTGAAAACTTAAAGGCAGAAGCATCTATACTTTTCCCTAACAATATGGATATTGAAAATATACAATAGTAATGGAGCAGTAGATGAAATTTAATGAAATTGATTTTAATCTAAGAAACATAATTATATTTACATCAGCAATAGTAATGCTTTTGCTGCTTTATGCTACAAGAGATATAATTTTATTATTTATTGTATCAGTTTTAATTTCCTATCTTTTAAATCCACTTGTAGAAATATTTGTCCGTATGCATATACCAAGGTTTTTAAGTGTGCTTTTGCTTGTAATTATACTGCTGCTTATGATTATAGTGCTTGTTGCTGTAATGGTGCCTGCTATGATAAAAGATATTACATATATGATTACCCATACACCACAGTATATTAATAACATTTTTATATGGCTTGAAGATACTTTGGCTAAATATAATATCCAGTCATCATTTGATTTAGAAACAAGTAAAAACTATGTTACTGAAAGGTTTGGGGTTATATCAAAATATATTTTAAACACTCTTTCAACTGCTGCAGTTTCTGTTAAAAATATTGCAGGTGTTTTAGTGAATATATTTGTTATGCCAGTTCTTGTTTTCTTTTTGCTTACAGATTTTCCTGATTTTAAAACTTATACAAATAAACTTGTTGAGAGATTTAATATGCAAAAAATAGTTGAACATTTATCACAATTTGAAGCCTTAATAGGTAAATATTTTAGAGGAATGTTCCTTGTAGGGCTTATACTTTCATGTCTTTATGGATTAGTCCTTTTGATTGTAGGAGTAAAAGGCTGGCTTTTCTTTGGCATGCTTACAGGCTTTGGAGCTATGATACCTTATGTTGGTTTTACAATAGGTTTAGTAAGCTCAGTTATTGCAGCAATATATACATTCCATGATTTTATGCACCCACTTTATACTGTTATAGGTTTCATTATAGTGCAGGTGCTTGAAAGTATGGTTATCACTCCAAAAATAGTGGGTGACAGTTTAGGAATAAGCCCTGTCGTAGTTATCGTAGGATTAATGGTAGGTGGTGCGTTAGCTGGATTTTTAGGTATGATTATTGCTCTGCCTATTGCTGCATTTATTAAAATTTTAATAGATACTTATATTTTTAAAAAGCCTATGCCGCAGGTGCAGAATAAATCTGCAAAAAAAGAAGAAAAGAATATTAAATTAGAAGAAAATAAATAATAACAGCTGGTTTTTATAACCAGCTTTATCGCCATAATATATTAATAATACATAATTTTTATTATGTTAAATCAAATCAATACAGGTTTAAGTGCAGCATTCTGTTTCATTTTATAATTATTTTCTTGCATAAACTATAATATTGTTCTATAATCATATTGTATCATATATCTATATCTGATGGAGTTGTGTATGTATAAGCCTAATGTAAATTCTATCCAATCAGTCCAGCATGCCCTGCAGCTGTTTGAAGTATTTAGAACAAACTATGATAAAGATGAGTTTGGTGTTACAGAGCTTTCTAAAACTTTAGGGCTGCATAAAAATAATGTATTCCGTTTGCTTGCCACATTATCATCCTGCGGATATATTGAGCAAAATCCTGCCACAGAAAATTACAGGCTTGGTATAGGTATATTTAATCTGGGGCAGAAATTTATTAATAAATTAGGGTTTCTGCGGCTTGCTCGTCCATTTATGGAGAAAATAGTTTCAGAAATTGGCGAATCCTGCTATATTGGCATACTTCGTGAAGGCAATGTTATTTATCTTGATTTAGTGGAAGCTGACCACCCTGTCCGCATTGTATCCCGTGTTGGTAAAGATGTCCCTGCATACTGCACTTCCATTGGTAAAGTCCAGCTTGCTTTTTCTGGAGAAGATGAGCTTAATAAAATATATCTTGGTGCAAGACTTAAAAGATATACAGACTATACTATTACATCGCTTCCTGAATTAAAAAAACATTTAAAAGAAGTTAATGCAAATGAATATGCAATAGATAATCAGGAATTTGAAAAAAATGTGTGCTGTATTGCTGTGCCTATAAAGGATTATCTTGGCATACCTGTTGCGGCTATAAGTGTTGCAGGTCCATGTTACAGAATGAGCCATGACAGGCTTATTAATGATATACTTCCTATTGAAAAAAAATATGCAAAAGAAATATCTAAACGGTTAGGGTATCAAAATTAATGAGCAAAAAAGAAAGAATAGTTACTGATTACAATATTAAAACAGCAACTTTAAAATCTATGGATATTATCCGACTTGGACTTGTGGATAATGGCATATCTTATATTGTTCCAGTAAATTTTGCTTATTATAATAATGCAATTTACTTTCATACTGGGTTAAAGGGCAGAAAAATACCGCTTTTAAAAAAGTCTGAAAAAATATCTTTTCAAGCTGACAGGTTTGACAGCCTGAAAACACATGATACCGCCTGCGGTCATTCGTCATATTTTGCATCAATACATGGGGAAGGAATACCTGTATTTTTAGAAAGTAAAGAAGATAAATATTTTGGTCTTGATTTACTTATGGAAAAATATACAGGTAAAAAATGGAATGATTTTTCTGAAAAAATACTTAATGTTACTAATGTTATCCGCATAGATATTACTAAACTTGAAGCAGTCATACATAAACCAAAAGATTTATAACTGCTTTCTGCCTTCTTCAATAAATGTGACAAATTCTGTTAAAGTTATACCAAGACCATGAGATAATTTTTCAAGAACGGATAGTGATGGCGATGATGGATTTTTACTTTCCAGCTTTTGCAGATATTTATAATCAATATCTGACATTTCCGCCAGTTTTTCCTGCGTAAAACCTTTATTTTTTCTTAACTCCCTAAGCCTTTTTGCAAAAATATTATTTATATCCATTGACAAATATTAATTAAAATAGTATTATTCAAACACCGTGTATATACGGTTATATATTTTTAGATTACAGGTGCTTATAATGCGATGGTATATTTTTATACTCACTGTTTTATTTATCTTTATAGGCTATGTAGTTTCAGTCTTAATTGAAGATATGTAAATAAATAATACATTTTCTATTCAATATAATATCTCAAATTTAATCATCAAATATGAAGTGTTATAAATTTTAAACAATGGCAAACTAGATGGGTTTGTAAAAATATACTACGAAAGCGGCGCTTTAAATATAGAAGTGAATTATAAAAATGGTAAAGCTGTAAGTGCTAAATGTGCTAATGGCAGAACATTGAATAATGAAGAACTTTCTAACTGGAAGAATGGTTTTAAAGCAATATGTGATTAGTTAATAAACAGTAGAAGTTTTGATATTATTTTTTTATTGACAAATCAGTTCATACCCTTATATTACAAATAGGGAGAATAGATGAGAGCTATTGATATTGCTAATTTTTTTATTGATTATAACAGTCATTGTGTAGATGAAACTATTACTCAATTTTAGGCTTTTAACAGGATGGCAGAAAATAAATTTTGCCAGTATGTAATTTCAGCTGATAAATTATTATTTTTTAATCAGTATAAAAACAGCTGCATTTGCTTCAAATGAAACAAGTCTGCCATTTTCTTCTTTAAATGATAAAAGATTTTTTACACTATCAGGAAAATCATTTAGAAGCTTAACTATTTCATATTTCACTGTGTCATCTTTTGCCTGCTGTATTATATTATCAATATAAACAGTTTCTTTAAAATTGAGAAAACAGCTAAGTCTTGCATCATCCTTAATAAAATCAAGGATTTCATTAACAGTATAAAATCGTCTGTGGTTATCATATATCTGTGCTGCTGCAGCATTAATATAAGCATCTTCATCATATACTATAGTTTCAGTAATAACAACTATACTATCCTGCTTAATATCCTTAAAGAAATCATTTAAATATTCTTTTGGATTATCTTGAAATGATAGTTTATGTCTTAAAAAATATATATTATTTTTATTAATATTGTAGTCATTAATATACTTATCTACAATCTGCTTGTCTTTATTAAATAAGCTAAACATACTTTTTTCTCCTTGCCTTTTCTAAAAATGAAAAAGTAACAGCAGATAAATCATCAAACTCCAGTAGAAAAGCATCATGACCGTAGTCAGAATCTATTGTTACTCGCTCAACTTTATTATCATATTTTTTCATAATATCATACATTTCATCCATTTGGTAGGCTGGAAATAAAAAATCTGTGGTAAAATCAATTAAAAGAGTATTAGCTTTCAGCCTTTTTAAAGCATCTTCATAAGAGCCGTATCCATAGGATAAATCAAAAATATCCATAGCTTTTAAAATATATAAGTAGCTGTTTGCATCAAATCTTTCAGTAAATTTATATCCATTATATTTTAAATAGTTTTCTACTTCATAGCTGCTGGAAAAATCAAATATAGAGTCCTGATACCCAAGCCGTCTGCCAAATTTAGCATTAAATGAAGCATCAGAAAGATAAGTAATATGGCCTGCCATTCTGGCTATTGCAAGCCCATCTTTTGGGGTTGTTTTGCCATAATAATTACCTTCATTCCAGTTTGGGTCTTTTGTGATTGCATATCTTGCAACAGTATTAAAAGCCATTGCCATAGGTGTTATTCTTCCTGCTGCAGAAATTATAACAGCATTTTCCACCATTTCAGGAAAAGTTATAGCCCATTCAAGCGACTGCATTCCGCCCATTGAGCCGCCTATAACACAGAAAAGTTTTTCAATATTCAGATAATTCAGCAGTTTTTTTTGTGCTTTTACCATATCTCTAATAGTAACGACTGGGAATTTTAGGGCATATCTGCTGCCAGTATATGGGTCAATACTCGATGGACCTGTAGAGCCGTAGCAGCTGCCTAATATATTTGAGCATATAACAAAATACTTATCAGTATCAATTGTTTTACCTGCTCCAATCATTGCATCCCACCAGCCTGCAGAATTTTCGTTAGCAGATGAAAGCCCTGCAGCATGTGCAGAGCCTGTTAATGCATGGCATACAAGTATTACATTATCTTTATTATCATTTAGTGTGCCGTAAGTCTCATAGGCAATAGTAACAGGGGATAAAATTCTTCCACTTTCTAAAAAAAATTCATCTTTAAATGTTACAGACTCTGTTTTTACTATTCCGATTGAGTTTTCTTTTTCCATTAATTTCCCAGAGCCTTATCAAAATCAGCTGTTATATCGTCTATATTTTCAATACCAACAGATACTCTTATTAAATCTGCAGTAACACCAGAAGAAGCAAGTTCCTGTTCAGACAGCTGTCTGTGTGTAGTGCTTGCAGGGTGAGTAACAATAGTTTTAATATCTCCAAGGTTTGAAACATGCAGTGCAAGAGAAACTTTTTCTATAAACTGTTTGCTTTTTTCAAACCCGCCTTTTACACCAAAAGTTAAAAGTGAGCCGCCACCAAGAGTTAAAAATTTATCAGCATTTTTATGGTTTTTATTATCTTTTAAGCCGTTATAGTCAACCCATGCAACATTTTTATGATTTTGTAAAAATTTAGCAAGTTTTTTTGCATTTTCTACATGTCTTTCCATTCTAAGATGAAGTGTGCCTATACCCTGCTGAATAAGAAATGAGTTAAATGGGCTTATAGTGCCGCCTATATCTCTCATAGCACTTACTCTCATTTTTGCAGCAAAAGCAGCACTGCCAAAATGTTCTGTAAATATAAGTCCGTGATAGCTTTTATCAGGCGTTGTAAGCTCAGGAAATTTTCCGCTTGCTGCCCAGTCAAATTTACCGCTGTCTATAACAAGCCCGCCAAGCACAGCACCATGACCTGCTAAAAATTTAGTAGCCGAATGTATAACAATATCTGCTCCATAATTTACAGGTTTCACTAAATATGGAGTAGCACATGTGTTATCAACTACAAGCGGCACTTTATGCTTTGAAGCAAGTGCTGCAAACTTTTTAAAATTAGGCACAAACCCTTGCGGATTTGCTATTGATTCTATATATATTGCTTTTGTATTATCATCTATCAGCTTTTCAAAATCATCAATATTATGCGGGTCAGCAAATCTTATTTCTATGCCAAACCTTGTAAACTGGTTTGCAAAAAGAGTATGTGTGCCGCCATAAAGCAGATTAGAAGCAACTATATTATCTCCGCATTTTGCCAAAGAAGCAATAGTCATAAATTCAGCAAACTGACCAGTAGCACATGCAACAGCAGCTACACCGCCTTCTAATGCAGCAGCAGTTTCTTCTAAGTGATTAGTAGTAGGGTTATTAAGCCTTGAATAAATATAGCCTGCAACTGATAAATCAAAAAGGTTTGCAGCATGAGCAGAATCTTTAAACTGATATGCATTTGATAAGTATATGGCAGGGTTAGTAGCCCCTGTTTCATCTTTTTTATATGTGCCGTGAACTGCAATAGTTTCAATGGACAGCTTTTTTTTCATAAATATACCTCATAAGAATTATACTGCTTACCGTAAAAGGCTTTATTATAAAGGCAGGTAGAAAAGAACTAAATATAATAAGAACTTATCTCTCTCCTAAATATGGAGCAAGAATTAGCACCATCTGCTGTTAAAGAAATAGCCGGTTGCTGCAGCTTCAAAGGGCCTGTCCCTCCACCGCTCACGATAAGGTATAGAATAGTATAAGATAAAATGCTTATATGTCAAGTATTTTGTTACAATTATTAAATATTGCAAAAAGATGAAAAATAATATAGATATAGTTAAAAAATTTAAAGGTGATGTATGCGGACAATTTTAATTGCAGCAGTTATTGCAGTATTAGCGGGAATAATTTATCAAAAAGTTATTGAAGAAAATATCAGCATGAAAGAGCTGGCAGGTTATGTATTTGGCACTGCATCTAAAATGATAGATGAAGCATCAAAAGCGGCGAGTGGAAAAGACTTAAATGGTGTGGAAAAAAGTATAAATGAAATAACAGCAAGTGCAGGTGCAATTTTGCAGGAAACAAGAGATAATTTTATAAAAGAAAAACTACCTGAAATGATAAATATAGATATGCAGGAAGTATTGCAGAATGTAACATGCGATAAAGCATTATTAATGTATAATGATTATATATCTGGCAGCAGTTCAGCTAAGGACGGCGAAGAAAATATTTATACAATGCTTAGCCTTATGCGGCAGAAAGGGCAGGATGATAAAGAATTAAAAAAATCTATCATAAGCCTTTTTTGTGATGATAAAAATTAAGCTGTTTTATCCAAATCCCTAATTATTGGTCGGATTTCTTTATTGATTTTTTTCATATTAAGAAAAAGATAAAAAGAAGCAAGCATCATTATAAAGCACCATATAAGCATAGTTGCCTGTGGTGGCATATGTTCCGTAATAGAGCCGGCTAGAAAACAGCCGATAGGTCCAAGCCCTAAATTAACAATAGTATATATACTTATAACTCTGCTTCTCATTTCTACTGATGATATAGTCTGAAAAAGTGTGTTTGCTGCTATAAAAGTTGCTACAAGCCCAAGCCCTGCAGGGATAACTGTAATCATAGAAAGAGCAGGGTATGGCGATATGGCAAACACAGCTAAACTTAAAGAGTATAAAAGGCTTACTTTAATCACAGGTTTTGGCATAGCTTCAAGCCTCATAATTGATGCCACAGAGAAAGCACCTATTATTGCTCCAAATCCAAAAAGCCCCATTAAAAGCCCTAAAAGTCTTGAATTTCCGTGAAGAATATCTTTTGCAAATATTGGAAACATGACAGTATATGAATAAGAAAACAGACCAAAAACAGCCAAAAATATAAACATAGTTTTAAGTGCATAAAAGTTTTTAACATATTTTAAGCCGTCTGCTACATCTTTTATCATATTATGTTTTTTATTATCATGGGGCATTTCATTAAATTTTATGCGGTAAAGCACAAACAAAACAGGCAGGTATAGTATGGCTGTTAGTAAAAAACAAAGCCCTTCTCCCGCATAATATACAATAAAACCTGCAATAGATGGCCCTATAAGCCGAGATAAATTAAATGTCATAGACTGCAAAGCAAGGGCACTTTTTAAAGTTTTTCTGCTTTTCACCATTAAAAGAATAGATGACTGCCTTGCAGGCATATCTATTGCTGAAACTATACCAAGATACAGGCTTAAAGCCATAATAAAATAATAGTTTATTATATTTGTAAAAACAAGCACTGCCATAATAACAGCATGGAGCATTGTAAGAAACTGAGTAAGCATTAAAGTTTTTCTTTTATCATGCTGTTCAAGATATGCACCAGCTAAAAGCCCTACAATGAAAATAGGTGCATTAGCTAAAAGCTCAATAAACCCTAGTTTTAAAGGGGATTCTGTCAGCCTGTAAACAAGCCATGAATTTGCAAGTTTCTGCACCCATACACCAGTCATAGCAGCAGACTGACCAGCAAGAAATATTGTGAAATCTTTTGATTTAAGGGCAGAAAATGTGTCTGGGTCCAGCCTGAAAGGAAGTCTTAAATGAAGGTGCATATTATTTATCTCTCATAATACATTTATTCATTCTATCAGGCTCTGGGCTGCATTTATAAAGTGAGCATTCATTTAGAGAGTATGATTTGTATTTTAATATATCATATATTAAATATCTGCTGCTGTTGTTATTTTTATTCCCAGCTTGAATTAACTTCCAGTATTTTACTTCACTATTATTACACACTAATATACGGGAGCCATAAAGAGTGGCTTCATCAAGAGTAAGTGCAGAAATATTTAATGGCATAAGAGATAAAACCAGCAGTAAAATCAATTTATTCATAATAATAATATGATATATATAAAAAACAAAATTATCAATAATATTATAATCATTTAGTGTAAAATCTAAAAACGATTGCAAGAGTTTAAGCATTGTTTTAAGTTCTCATAAAAAATATCATTAGCCTAGAGCCTATGTTAATAATATTAGAAAGTGGCAGTGATATATTAATACTACTAATATGTATTGTTTTAACTATAATATATAACTAATTACCATGTTGAAGTTATGCTTTCATTTATACTTGTTTATGCAGGTTATATTGTGCTGGCATTTTATAAGGAAAATTTTATATAAAGCAGAGTGAAAATTGTGTATATAAAATATGGAAAAAATATTTTATAGTTTTTATTGTGTATAAGTTTTAATAATCAGCCTTTAAGAATATTTAACTATTCTTAATTAGTGTGGCTTTATATTTAATTATATCTTTTTCCTTGCACCTGATTAAATAAAGTATATAATAATGGTATGAGAAAAATTGTATATATATTATTTTTAGTTTTGTTATCAGTAAATTTGTATGCACAGAATATTGGTGGTCCTATTGTGCGAGGTGTGGAGCCAAAAGAGCCAGCAGTGCTTGGCGACCCAAAACTTTTAGACCCATTTAATAATCCAGATGAAGTAGATGAGCCTTATATAGAAGACCCAGATATGACTAGAATGGAGCTGCCCTTTAAAGAGCCTGAAATATTATTTGACAGGGAGCTGCAGGATGAAATGCTTCAAAGATATTATGAAAAAGAGCCTGAAGCCCCCCTTTTATTTGAGCCAGATTTAAGGTATAAAGACCCAATGGCGAAAGAGCCTGAGCCTTTAATAGTTGTGCCTGATGAAAGAAATATTGGCAAGTGCCCTAAAGGGCTTAAATGCAATTAATGTGCAGGGCTTATACCCAGCCCTATAAGCATCATTTTAACACCCATTGCCACGATAAATACCTGCATAATTCGTGCTGTTACAAAAAGGACCAGTTTACCAAGCACTCTTTCTAAAAATGAAGTAAAGTAGAAAAGCACAGACATAAATAAGAATGCTGCAAATATTCCTGCAACAGTGTTTTTCATACCGCCTTCTGCTGCCATAACTACTAATGTAGACAGTGTTCCCGGACCTATAAGCATTGGAAAAGCCATAGGGATAATAGAGCGTCTTATCAGCTCTTCTTCGCTCATATCCTGATATTGAGAAAAATCTTTTACAGTGCCCGGAAAAAGCAGATTTTTTATACCCATAACCACAAGGATAATTCCACCTGCAATTCTTAATTCATTAAGAGATATCCTGAACATATACTCCATTACAACAGGTCCTGCAAAAAGAAATATCATCACTATAACAAAAGCTGTAATAATGATATTTCTAAAAAGGTGCTGCCTTGTTTTTACAGGCATACCGTCAGTCATAGAAATAAACTGCGGCAGGTTTCCAAAAGGATTCATAACTGCAATAATTGCAATAGCTGCTAAAAATACAGCATATATAGCTGATTCAATATTAGTAAACATAGTCTTTGCTGCCTTATAAAAAATATTTTATGCAATATATACTTTTTATAATTAATAGCAAGTAAAAATATATAATCAGCACCCTATTTTAATTTAAAACTAAAGAACTAATAAATCGGACCAAAAAGATATTTTTTAGTTGCAAATATGTAGAAATAATGTATACTATTCAAATGAAGACATATTGAAGGGCAGCATTTTTATTACTTTTGTATGATATATGTATATTATACAGTGGTATTTTTATCCTTTCTTAATAAGTATTATATTTATGAATATGAAATATGATGTATCTTTATTGATTTATATTTTATTTAATATTGATTAATAAGGCTAAAATATATAAAGGAGGTTTTATATGAGGTTTATGTCCACGGTATGCATTACAGCCTTGGTATCTGCCATTATGCTTCTTTCTGTCACAGAAAGTTATGCATATAAGGGAGATGAGTTTATCACACCAGACAGCTGGAACAGGCATATCACATCAAATGGTATAAAGTCAACAATGAACGGCATATCCTTTGGGGATACGGGTCTTCTGAAAATAGGCTTAACAACCCGTGCAAAATTAAGGTTCAGTGATGAGACAGACTTTCCAATTTATCAGTATGCCCGTCTTAGATTAAGCGGTGTTCAGGCAGGAGAAGGCGAGTTTGTGCTTAATCTTAATATGCGTGGAGCCTATGATGATACCCCAGCAATAGGCGACAGAACATACCACAGGTTTTACAGCGGCCTGTATGCGTCCCGCTCTTATAATGAATATACGAGAAGTGTTAAATCATTAGATGGCGATTTCAGGATATATCAAGGTAACATAGAGCTTAAAAATGTTATTCCAATTACCGATATTTCTTTGGGCAGAATATATTTACAGCAGATAGACGGTTATAAAATAGATGGAGCTAATATTAAATTAACCCCATCAGAATATTTTAATATAGGTGTATACTACGGTTTACCTGTGAGCTATTACAGTGATTTACAGACACAGGTAGTGGGAACAAATATAGAAATCCCAGTAGCATCCAGCGGGACAAGTCTGAAATTAGCATACAGCTATTTTATGAAGCTCAACAGTGGGGGGGGGAATCCAGACACCCATGTAGCTAGAGCACGGCTGGACCAGTCATTAAATTTTAATCCAATATCAGCATCCTTCTACGCAGAAGGAGACCTAATCGGCGAAGCCTTTGTATATGAAGTAGGTTTTGATGCAGACATACATGCAAGCAAAACGGGCATATCAGCATATATCAATGGTCAAGCTACACATAATGAAAACCCAGTAAACACATATGTATCTTTATACGAAGGGATATTAAGCTCCAGCGAATATGTTATGGGCGGTTTTAAAATATCACAAGGTATAGTAGACAAACTTCTTTTAGGCATAGGCTATGAGGGCAGGTTTAATTTCAGCACAGCTTATGGCGACCGAGATTACCACAGAGTATTTGCGAATTTAGACTTAGTGGGCTTAATTCATAGAAACAACTATCTGAGCTTAATAGTAGACTATTACAATGTTCCAGAGATAAAACATCAAAACGGCAATGAGAGAGTAGTAGGCGGCTTTAGAATGACACAGGTATTCCTTGAAAACTTAGAAGGCTGGATAGGAGTAAATGTTCAGAACTTCCAGTATAGAAACAGCCCAGTCAAAATGAACGGTATGCGTGGCATGTGGAATGAAATCAACCAGCGTAAAAACAGCGAAAACACAACCCTTGCCTATATTGGTGGAGTATATAAACCAGCAGAGTGGTGTGCCTTACAGCTGGACTATGTATTTGAATATGCAGACCTTTTTAAGAATGCAGATTTACAGCCAGACAGCCACACAGTAGAAATGTGGGTTAATTTTATATGGTAGGGGGAGTGATAAAATGAAACAATTATTTATAACGGCAGCAGCATTTATGCTTGCAGTAACATTTGTCTATGCAGTAGACAGCACGAAACCAACATATCATACTTCAGACTGGGAGATAAAACATGGTCAGGCAGCAAAAGCTAACGATACAGAATGCTTTACCTGTCACGAAGAGCGAGTAGAATGTATATCCTGTCATGAAGATACTCCGCCCCGCAACCATACCAGTTCATTTGTCAACAGAACTCACGGCATACAGGCAAGGTGGAATAAGACCTACTGCCAGACATGTCACAGGCAGGATTACTGTGATTCATGTCATGAGAATTCCTTTCCATTAAGTCACACAAGGTCAGGCTTTGGAGATATATCAGCAGCAGGCTTTCACTGCCAGACAAGCTGTCAGCTTCCAACATCAAACTGGAACAGCACTCCAGCCCAAAACTGTATTGTGTGCCATAAAACTAGACCTGTAACAACTAAATCAGGCATACCACATCCACAAAGTGATGCTGATATGTATAAATAAAATTATAAAAAAGGAGAAAAAATATGAAAAAATTGCATTTAATAATGTTTACTGCTGTGCTGCTTTTAATTACTGCTTGTGCAGAGCAAAACCCTAATGAAGATTTATATGGTGGGAACCCAAATGACCCTGGCTATTCAGCAGGTCACTATGTATTTGATAACAGCTCTATTTTTAATGGAGGTAGTCCTGCTACTGGCGGTCGTCTAAATGCAAGTATTACTAATGTAGACCAAACTGAACATAGTAGCATTAAAGATAATGCCACTGCATTAAAATATGATTTTGAAGATTATGGGAATAGAAATTTTAATTTGTTATACAGATGGAAATCTTCTATAGTTTATAGTGATGATAAAACAAAAATGTATGACCCAACAATACAGGCTGGCAGATTACCTGAAGGTGGGGCATATATTCCTAAACCTAATGAACTTGTAAGACAAGATACTATACCTGTGGTAACTATGCCAGGCGTTTCTTTCCCACATGAAACTCACCGTCATGTACTTGCTGGTATAAATTTTATGGGTAAAGATGGTAAACATTTTGTTCCTATTAGCAATTGTAAGGTATGTCATCCTAACTTTGATTTTCATAATTATGAGACTCCTAGTGCAATATTTATGCAGGATAATTTGACAAAAGGTAATAAAACAATTCAAGGTGCAACTCTTGCAACTAACCCAGCTCACGAGTTTTGCTGGAACTCATGTCATACTAAAATTGCAGAGCCAACAGTGGCACCAAAAACAACAGATTGTAATTCATGCCATAGGATACAGAGTAGTGGCAATATTCAATATCCAACACCAACAGTGAAGTAAAAGTTTATTTATATATTAAGTGTGGCTTATACCATAAGCCACACAATTTATAATATTAGATACTTTACCTTTCAGGCTTAACATGACATGGAAGCAGTCTCAATAAGACCTAACAATACAGCTCTATTATACAATAAACTTATATGTTTGTATAAATCTAAATATATAAGTTACTATACTAATTCACACATATTGTCATTCTGAGCATAGCGAAGAATCTATATGTATAAATTTCAATAATTATAAATACTATTTATAAAACTGTTGCAGTTTTTATATTCTAGATACTTTGAACTTACCCAAAAATTTTGAACTAAGCCACTAAATAAATTTCTTTTTCCT
>ERZ777011.1673-NODE-1673-length-21799-cov-15.020649_pt1 | contig 21799 bp, 17 predicted proteins | sample MGYA00374964_ERZ777011 | MGnify/ENA primary metagenome ERZ777011 (study PRJEB29310, sample SAMD00008975) | mouse gut metagenome | study: EMG produced TPA metagenomics assembly of the Metagenome analysis of fecal microbiota from mouse which was promoted... | reverse complement strand
TTAGCCATTGATTATAAGGTATTTATGAAAGAAATTTCTTTCAATATTCTTCTTCATTGAAGAAGAAGTCTTCTTTTGATGGATAGTCGGGCCAAAGCTCTTCGATGCTTTCGTAGGTCTCTCCTTCGTCTTCGATTTCTTGAAGGTTCTCGATGACTTCCATCGGCGAGCCGCTGCGGAGAGCGTAGTCAATCAGTTCTTCTTTTGTGGCCGGCCAGGGTGCGTCTTCAAGTTTAGACGCCAGTTCAAGTGTCCAATACATATCTTTGTGTTTTTTGTTTCTGTTATAGTGTTCTTGTGTAAAAAACGGCGCAAAATTATAAAATGTCGGCGACTTGTGCAAGTGCTTGTTTCAATCCTCTTTGTGCCAGGTTATTTCGGCCACGTCAGAAAGGAAGTTGAAATAGCGTGCGAGGATGAAGAGGTAATCGCTGAGACGGTTGAGGTAGCGGAGGAGGTTGGGGTCTACGTATGACTCTTCGGCGAGGTCGAGTATGCGGCGTTCGGCCCGGCGGCAGACGGTGCGAGCCACGTGTGTCTTGGCGGCAAGCATGCATCCTCCGGGAAGCACGAAGGCGTTGACTTTCGGGGTCTGTTCGTCAAGAGCATCTATCCATCCTTCAAGGCGGGCGATGTGTTTTTCGGTAAGCCCCCATGCCGCCGGGGTCTCGCCGTCGGGAACTTCGGAGGCTAGATAGCCTCCGAGATTGAAGAGCATATTCTGCACGCTCAGAAGCTGTCCTTTGGTCTCTTCGTTGCACTTTTGGTCTGAGAGTACGCATCCGAGTAGCGAGGAGAATTCGTCGAGTGTGCCGTATGCCTCGAGGCGCACGCTGTTTTTCTTCACACGTGTGCCGCCCACGAGCGATGTGGTGCCGGCATCGCCCGTGCCGGTGTATAATCTGCTTTTGGTCATGGATGTGTTTGATTTTTATTTGTAACGCATGCATGGCGTTATTGTTGTCCGCAGTACACGGAAAAATATGCATCATGCCTGCAAGGCATTCTGGTTCGTGTTCTTCATTAGATGTCCATAAAAAGTCGTGATTGGTGGAAATGTAGTTGGGGATACATCATCATTTATGATTTTTTACTAATTTTACGCGTCAAAATTATCCAAGAATTATGAACGTAATGAATATTAGATATATCATAGTGGCTGTGATTCTCATGGCGTGCGGTCTCGCTTCTGCTGGAAATGAACGTGCATCCGGATATCATTTCAAAACGGTGGACAGACATTTCGATTCCATTGCTGCAAGGGTGCTCAATGATGAATTCAACCGCAAGCATACCCCGGAAGCCGTCTCCAACATTGCGAAATTGAAGAAGATGGCATCCGGGGGCAGTTCTGTGATGAAAGCTCGTGCGGCATTGTGGGGAATACGCACCGCACAATTGGACGCCTCTTCTGACAGTTGCATCTTGGTGCTTGAGAAAGTTAAATCTGCTGTACCCAAAGAATATGACTATGACCGTGCCGTGATTTCGTATCAGCTGGCCGGCAACTATGAAAGGACTGGCAACTATCTGAATACCTATCAATTGCTCCAGGAGGCGATTCCTGTCCTGGAGAAATACGGAGACGACTACTTTTTGGGCAATGCCCATCTATTGATGGGGCTTATGTATTCCGACATCGGCGATCCGGAACTCGCTATGGATGAAATCCACATCGCCGACAGGCATTACCGGAAATGCGGCTATCCAGTCAACCGTGTGTATTTCTTCGAGGCCAATTTCGCAGGCGATGAAAATGAACAACTGCGTCTTTTCAAGAAATCCATAGAGACGGGGGGAGACGACCCGGGAATGACAATACAGTCGTATGACAATATTGCTTCCATATTCAACAATATGAATATGCCCGACAGCGCATTGCATTATATCGACCTGGGCAACAGGATGCTCCGGAGAATGATTCCTGACAACATTACGCTTAAGATTCTCCTCGATCTCAACGAAGCAAAAACGCGTTTCAAGCTCGGACAGGTTGACCGAGCGTTGAAGATAGCGAAAAGAGCGGAGGAGGCAAACCTGAGATTCACAGACGAGTATTGGGAACCCTCCATTTATAGGTTTCTTTCAATGGTTTACGAGTCGAAAGGAAATAAGGATTTGGCTTTTAGCTATCTTAAAAAATATCAGAAGGAATTTGAACGCAAGACCGAGACAATACAGGCACAGGAGATTCCCAAAGCCCGGGCAAGAGAGGCCATCAACCGCCAGAAGACGCAGATTGCAGAAATGGAGCATGAAAATCAAAACGCCCGCAACAGATTGCATATCAGTCTGCTGCTTCTTATGATAGTTCTTTTGGGCGGCGGTGCGGTTTTCTATTCCATAAATCAGCGTATGAAGCTTCGCAAGATTGAGAATCGCGAGCTGAGGTCCAATCTGGAGCGCGAGATGGTGATAAAAAGGCTCAACTCCGAAAACTTTGAGCGCGATATGAAAAAGAAGGACTGCGAGATAAGCTCTTCCGTGCTCCTGCTTTCCAACAAGAACGACGTTCTCCAACAGATAGGGGAGATTACAAAAAAGTATTATCAGGACGGCAAGATTCCTTTGGAATATGTCGGCCAGGTCAATTCACTTGTCCGCGACAGCATAAAGGGCGATGATGAATGGACTCGTTTCAAGATTCATTTCGACTCTGTGCATCCCGACTTCTTCACTAAACTGAAGAACATATCGGCGGAGCTGACGGAAAACGATTTGCGTCTTTGCGCATATCTGCGCATCGGTATGCGAGCCAAGGACATCGCTTCCATGCTCTCTGTCTCTCCGGCAAGCGTCAACACCAACCGATACCGAATAAGGAAAAAACTCGGTCTTGAAAAGGACGACTCTCTCGACGATTTCATCCGCCGCATCTGACTATGCGGAGAAGCTGCGGACTAACGTCGATGTACGGAGTAGGGATGCTCGTTTTTGCAAAATGCTGTTACATACCGTTATAAACATATAGACAAAATCTGACACCGATGATTTTGTCTGTCTGACCTCTTTTTTATATGATGCTGTTTGCCTTAATTTGCGACTGTATTTCTAACAGCAATTCATATGAAAACAACCTTACCTGTGATTGTGGCGGTGTTGCTGCCATTGGCTGCCTCGGCGCAGCAGACGTTTCTGCAATGTGATTTCTCGGAAGGAATTCCGGCAGATTTCACTTTGTATGACTTGGACGGCAGTGAGCCGTCTATCGACATGAAGAATACCGGATTTGCCACAGGCATTCCTTGGATTGCGGCGGAGTCAGACAAGGATGGCAACGTTGCAGCCTGCAGCACGTCATGGTACCGCACTCCCGGAAAGTCTGACGACTGGATGGTCACGCCCGCCATAACAGTCGGATCCAAGCGTGCGGTGCTGCGCTGGAGGGCCAAGGCGGGCGACAAGGACTACCGGGACGGCTATTCCGTCTACATATCCGACAGAGGCAACGCTCCTGAGGATTTCGACAAGTCGTCGCCCGTATTCACGACCGAGGCGGAAAAGGCAGTGTGGACGGAACATGAGGTGAGCCTCGAGCCGTATGCAGGCAAGACTGTATATGTGGCGTTTGTCAACGACTCGAAAGACAAGGCGACGCTTTGGATAGACGACATAGTGGCTGGGGTACCAGCCTGCCTGGAGGTTGAATCCGGCATCCCCAGGGTCGTAGGGCATACAGGCCCGATGACCGTGTCCGGAAAGGTGAACAACACTTCTGGCGCAGACATCAATGGTTTCACAGTGAAATACCGCTTCGGTGACGGCGGTGAGACTTATGCCGAGAGGATAGAGAAGCAGGTGAAAGCCGGAGGCTCCGCCTCATTCAGCATCCTCAGCCCAGTGGAAATCAGAAAGAACGAGACCTTGGAATACACCTTGTGGGTAGAGGCCGACGGAGATGGTTCGTCGGTCGAGGGGAAGGTGTCTTCCTATAAACGGAGGATAGTCGCAGAAGAGGTTACTGGGACATGGTGCGGCTACTGCGTTCGGGGCATTGTGGCTATGGAAAGGATGAAGGCTGATTATGGTGATACGTTCCTCGGCATAGCCGTACACGACGGCACGACTGGCTGGGAAGATCCGATGTCAATGCCGGAATACACCGATTGGCTCTTTTCCAAATTCAACATGAGCGGGTATCCGCACTGCACAGTGAACCGTATGGTGACTTATACCGGCGACCCCGGAAACCTCCATACATACTATTCACTCCTCAAAGACAAGGAAAACCATACAGGACTTGAGCTGGCGGCAGAATTGGATGACGATACGAAGGGAATCAAGGCGACGACCACGCTATACACCTCACGCGATATGGAGGAGTCCAACCTGCGTCTGGCGTATGTATTGCTGGAGAACAATGTACATTGCGCAGACAAGGCATATGACGAGAACGGAAAACCGACAAGGCACAACGGTTGGCAGCAGAACAACTATTACGCCGGCGGAGGCAAAGGTGAAATGGGCGGATATGAGGATATGCCGGAGATTGTGCCGGGGGAGGACATGTGGTATCAGTGCGTAGCCCGCTACATCTCTGACGGATTCGATGGCATCGAGGACAGCCTCCCGTCAGAAATAAAGGAGGGGGTCGGCGTTGTCCATAAGGAGCATATTGAATTGCCGGGAAACATACGCAATTATGCTGAGACGGAACTTGCGGTTCTCCTGATCAACGGCAAATCGCAGGAGATTGTCAACGCCGAGGCGATTTCGCTCAAAGAATTGTTCCCGTCCGGTGTCGGGACAGGCGTGGCTGAAGACGGTTCGATTGCCATAAGTATGACCGGCGGCATCGTCAAGGCTGAATGCGGCGGTTTGATGGCCTCGCTCAGCGTATACGCGGCCGACGGGAGGAAAGTCCGCTCCGTGTCTGGTGCGAGCCAGAGCCTTGAGGCTGACATCGAAGGCATAAGAGGTGTCTGCATGGTAGAGGCCGTGTCGGTCGATGGATCGCGTCTTGTAAGAAAGATAATGCTCTAACCCAATTAAACATACGATTATGATTAAACCTAACAGATTTGTCCAGGCTTGCGCCACCACAGCCCTGCTTTGTATGGCATCGGCGGCGGTGTATGCGGAAGCTGCTGAATCAAAGTGCGTGTGGTCTCTTCTCACCGGCCAGCTTGACAACCGGTCTCCTGAGACAGGCATAGTCACCTATGACCTGGCCTCGCCGCAGACCTACAACATGGTCCACAATGTCTCCAACGGGAACTCCCTTGGGGCAGGCGTAGTTGTGGACGGCGTGTTCTATTGGTTTGAATACCTGCAGCGGGAGTACGGATATGACTCAGAAGCTCTGTATGCCTATGATATGGAAGACGGTACGGTGAGGGTTGTACAGAGTTACAACGGACAGAGGATGGGCATATGTTTCTCTTCTCCCACGTATGATTATCAGACAAAGACGGTGTATGCTCTCGCCGGGCTTATGGGAGGCTCCGATTTGGCGTCGGTGGATCTGGAGACGGGAAACGTCGCCAAGCTTATGCCATTGACAGGCCTTGTCAAGAACACTGAATACAACTATGACGATTTTCTTAAGGCCATAGCCGTGAATTATGACGGCGACATGTACGGAGTTTCCTATTGGGGATACCTGTACAAGGTCAACAAGGTAAGCGGCGAATGCACCGTCGTGGCTCCTTTGGACTTCAATCCGGAGCAGGCCATAATGTATCATACATCACTTGCTTTCGACAATGAGACCAATGAGTTGTACTGGCGCGTGTACACATACGCGAATATGTATGACCAGCTGAGGAAAATCAACATCTACGACGGGACCAGCAGCCAGGTCGGCATATTCTCTGACGACCGTCTTATGGGAGACTTCCATATTCCGTTCACAGTGGCTCCTCCGGGAGCTCCGGCCAAGGTGGGCGGCCTGTCTGTGGTTGTCGATGCCGACGGGATGCCCGGATGCACGCTCAGATGGACAAACCCTTCGAAGACCTACGGCCGCGGCGGCACTCTGGAATCGCTCACCAAAGTGGAGATCTACCGCAACAATGAGCTGGTGGCAAGCATGGACAACCCCGGCATAGGAAAGGAGATGTCATGGCATGACGACGTGCCGGCCAGTGCGCTTTATTCCTATCGTGTGGTTCCATACAATGAGGCCGGCAAGGGCGACACTTCCGCCGTCAGTATGTTCGTCGGCCAAGGGATTCCGATGCCTGTGTCTGGTTTGAGTCTGACGGCAGAAGGATCCGCCGCCCGCCTGGCCTGGACTGCTCCGGACCATGGGAAGTTTGACGCATATCTCGATAAAGCGTCGCTGGTGTTTGAGATTACCCGCTCAGACGGCGTGATTGTGGCTGCTGACTGCCGGGATGCCCAGTTCATTGACAACACCATCGACAACTTGGCCCGCTACAGATACACGGTAAGGGCAAAGAACATAGGCGGAGTGTCAAGCGAAGTCGTCTCCGAAGGAGTCGTATGCGGGCCTCCCGTGAATCTTCCCCACACGTTTGCGTTTTCTTCTCAGGAGGAATTCGACACTTGGGAGAGGATAGACGCCAATGGCGATGAATCGACTTGGTATTACAATACATGGCCGTCCTGCGGAGCTAAATCGGACTACAATTATGTGTATGACTATCCTGCCCATGACTGGCTGATTTCTCCGAGAGTCTCAATGGAAGCGGGGAAGCACTACAAGGTCGTTTTCGACGCGCTTCCCGGCAATAAGAACGTTACCGAGATTGTGGCTGTGAGCTTCGGCGCGGACAACACACCGCAGCGTCAAGACAGCGTTGCGCAGTTTGAGTTCCGCAGCGCCAAGGCGGAGGCGCTGCGCGTTTCCCTGCCTGTGGTCGAGAATGACGGAGAATACTGTTTCGGATTCCTGCACCGCTCTGTCGAGCCAGATTTCAGCTTGACAATCGGCAACGTACGGGTGGAGGAAGACCACGACGGATGCGTGGAAGGTGTCGTGAGCTGCAGCGGCGTTCCTGTGGCGGATGCCGTGGTTGCCACTGCCGACGGGCTTTACTCCACGACTACAGACGAAGCTGGGCATTACGCCTTGGGATATCTTCCTGCAGGAAGCCATGTTGTGGTTGTCTCCGCCCTTGGTTATTCAGATGGACGGAATACCGTTGTGGTAAAGGAGCTTGAGACGGTGGCTTCTGACTTCACGCTTGAGGCACTTCCCCGTTATTCGGTGAGTGGGCGTGTGATGGATGCCGTCGGCGACGCGGTTACCGACGCATCCGTATCGCTCGGTGGATACAATTCATATTCCGTTTCCACAGGCAGCGACGGACGGTTCGAGATTGCGGATGTATTTGCCCATGAAGGCTACAGTCTGGTGATAGAACGCAACAATCTGATGACGCACAGGGAGACGGTCGATCTCCACGGCGACCGTGACTGCGGCGATATTGTGCTGGACGACAATCTTAAGACACCTTATAAGGTGGTCGCATCGCAAGGCGGCGATGCCGTTTCAGTGAAGTGGATGGCTCCGCTCGGCGATCCGAGGGAGATAAGATATGACGACGGAAGGTTTGAGAGGTCGCTCGGGCTTGAACAAGGCACGGCCTCATCCGTCTTCGGACATGTCAACCGCACCCCTTCGGTAGTCTACGGCTGCCGGTTCCACATCGCATCGAGGGTTGAGATACCGAACCATTACAGTGTAAGCCTTTATGTAATAGACCTTGACGAGGATGGCAACCCCACCGACAAAGTGCTTTACAGCAACTCATATGTGCCTGTGACAGATGATGAATGGACGGAGTTTGAACTCCCGGCTCCTGTAGACTGTCCCAACGGCTATATGATGGGAGTGGCGTACAGCGGCATATTAAGTCTGTCTATAGACAATGGCGAGAACCTTGTCCCGTATGTCAATTGCTACTGTTCCGACTATGCCACCGGCAAATGGTATTATCTTGACGATTCGGATTTCAAGAGCAATTTTGCTTTCCGCAGCGTGTCAGCCCCTTACGGCGGCGACGGAAAGGCGATATGGATGAAATCAGGGGCAAGACGCTGTCTGCCGGATTCGGCAATGTCTCCGACGGTGCATGTTTTCCCGGAGGATTATGCAGTGAAGGAGCCAGGCAGGCCTATGAAAGTTGTGGAGGACAGAATCAGATATAATGTCTACAGGGGAATTAATGCTTCTGATATTGAGGCTATAGAGTGGTCGATGCTGGCTGCCGGACTCAAAGACAGGGAATACTCCGATAAAGATTGGCTGTCGCTCCCGAAGGGAGTATACAGATACGGCGTCAAAGCCGTGTATGCAGACGGAGAAGAGTCGGCTATGAATGTTGCGGACAGCATCGGCAGAGACATGGAGACCTCGCTTAGGATAAGGGTCATGACAGACACTCCTGAGAGTGAGGCTAATGGCACTTCCTACAGCCTGGTCTCAGAAGACGGACGGTTCGTATATGAGGGAGTCTTCGACGTAAGCGGATGTGTCGATGTCAAGGGTGTCTGGAAAAACCGATATGCGTTGACTGTTCTCAAGGATGGCTTTATGCCTGTTCGGCAAGACCTTGACCTGAGTGAGGAGAATTCATACAGCGTGAGCCTGAACCTTATGGAAGACCGCAAGGCTCCTGAGAACCTGCAGGCGGTTGTAGAAGGGAAGTATGACTCAGACATTATGATAGTATGGAATTTCCCTGATATGATTTCCGAGGGATTCGAGGATCATCCTGACTTCACGATAAACTCTCCCGGCAATTACGGCTGGCAGTACATCGACGGTGACGGAGCCGAGACGGGTGCGTTCAGTGGATATGAGTGGCCTGGCAGGTTCCAGCCGATGGCATATATGGTGTTCAACCCTTATGCCACACAGCCCGATTGCTCTGTCTTGGGCATATATCCCTATGAGGGGAACAAGTTCCTTGTTGATTTCGCGGCATATGGTGTGCCTAACGATGACTGGTTCATATCTCCGCGTCTCTTCTTCAAGGAGGATTTCCGTTTCAGCTTCTATGCAAGCAGTATGAGATGGGGAGCGCAGGAGACTATGCAGGTTGGGTATTCCAATACGGGCTGCGAACCTTCCGATTTCATATTATTGGCCGACAATCAGCTCGTTGATGGCTTCTGGACTGAGTATTCTTACGATATCCCCGCTACAGCCAAGTATGTCGCGATTCATTCCATATCCGAACAGTGTCAAATCTTTATGGTGGACAATGTTCGTATCGGTCTGCCATCGCTCTTCGGAAACGACCGTTACGCCGTCAGAAGAATGCCAAAGGCGGCCGGCGCGTATGAGGTTTTCCTCGATGGCGAAAAGTCCGGTGAGACGTCAGAGACATCATTCTTGCTGAAGAACCTTGGCATCGGCCATCATACGGTGGGTGTGCGCTCTGTATATACCTCCGGCTATTCGCCGCTTTCGACAATCGACATCGAGGTTACGACATCCGGCATTGAGGACATTGAAGATTCCGAGATTGGATTCAACCTTGACGGCAGGATGCTTTCCGTAACCGGGGAATATCGCGCAGTATCGCTCTACGCCGTTGATGGCAAAGCTATGTTGACCGAGGGCAACATAGGGATGCACGATCTGTCTGGTCTTGAAGAGGGAATCTACATGCTTGTCATCGATACGTCTCGCGGCAAGATGAGCCATAAGCTTCAGCTGCGCTGATTCTCGGTTTCCGGCCATGTCTGGCCGTCCGCATAAGGACACGTGGGGCAATATTCCAAAATTGCTCTACGTGTCTTGTTTTTCAAAAGATGGTTAAGGACGACACTCACGGTATATTTGCAGTCCTGTCCACACGTTGTTATGTATGATGCCAACGCGGCACGTCTCCTCGCTCTGTTGCAATAATATGTGCTGGACTGCGTTTTTGCATATATGAGAGTGATTGAGACCGGGCGGCTTGTTTTGCGCACTTGGTATGATGAGGATGTGGCTCCGTTTGCAGAGATGAATGCAGACAAGGAGGTGATGGAGCATTTCCCTGCCACTCTTTCCTTTGAAGAAACAATGCGGTTCTATGATCGCATAACAGCCGGACACGATGCGTTCGGCTATGGGCTTTATGCGGTGGAATTGAAGGGTTGCGGCGAATTCATCGGTTACACTGGGTTTCAACGTTTTGATTTCGGGACCGGATTCTCACCGGGAATTGAGATTGGCTGGAGGCTTGCGAGGAAGCATTGGAACCAGGGCTATGCCACGGAAGCGGCGAATGCCTGCGTAGATTATGCCCGGAAGCACCGGATGTTCAAAGAGATATATTCATTCACTGCGGTATGCAATCATCGTTCGGAACGTGTGATGCAGAAGATCGGAATGGAGAGGCAGGGCGTATTTTGGCATCCGTCGTTGCCGGAAGGCCATAGGTTGCAGGCGCATGTGCTTTACAAACTTGATTTGTGGAAGGAATGACAAAAGCTGATAAACTCGGACTGTGCGACTGGATGCTTGTCTTTTCGACGGCAATCGCCCGTGGCTTCAAGCATGCAGCTCGAAGCCACGGGCGGCCGCGATGTGTTGTGGGTATGGCTTCACGTGGTTGTAGGCTGCTTGTTTTTCGCCAACATCGTCTGGCATCTGTATCTGCATTTCGGCTGGAGGTCTTGGATTCAGCGTCTGAGGAAGCAAAATCCCGGGTAACGCGTTGGTTGGCGATTCTTGTCCTCGCCATTGGCCATACTGTGAAGCGTATCAGGTTCTTCAAATCGAGAAGATTGTCCAAGTGTGCCTGATATGCTCTTGACAGCTTCTATGTTTTATGCAGTCTGTGAATGCTGATTTGGTGTTTTTACAGATGCCAGATTCTGCTGCGGTAGGCTTTCAGCTCATTTTCCGGAAACCGGACTATAGCTTTGTCAAATTCACGAAGGATTGCGGTTTTGTCATCGGGCAATGCTCCTGTGATCGGTACCGTGTTGGATATATGGTGGCCGAGCAAGTTGACTTTGATGTTCAACTTGTCGATGAGCGTCCGCATCTCCATCAGTCGTTCGATTTCAGGCTCTTCGATATATGTGCCGTCCAGCACTTCCTGATAAAGCTGGGATTCCGGGAATATGGTCAGCGACACGATGTTGATGATGCAAGGGTGGAGCCGGTTCAGCACATCGGCTGTGGCCGCCGCGCCCGCCTCGCCGTTGCCTTTGCCTCCGAGTCCGTTGATATAGAAGACATTGTAGCGTATTCCGGCCTCGTCAAGCTTTGACAGTTGTTCAAGAATGTCGGAGGCGCAGTAACCCTTGTTCATACGCTCCAAAGTGGGGTCGTGGGCGGTCTCGATGCCGATGTTTATGCTGTCGAGTTTCAGATGGTGGAGATTCTTCAGCTCTTCCACAGATTTGGAAGTTATGTCTGTAACACGCGCAAACATCCCGAATGATGCCAAATGGGGAAGATGCTTTCTCAAAAGGAGTGCGACATCCATCAGTTTGCTGTAGCTCAACGCAAAAGGATTAGCACCTGTAAGATAAACCCTGCGGACACGTGGTTGCCACTGCCGGATCGTTTTCAGGTCTGCCTCAATTTCCGAAAGTGGAGACATTCGGAACGGAGTGCCGTGATAGAGGCTGCAAAACTTGCATCTGTGCCAAGTGCAGCCTGAAGTCAGTTGCAGGAGCTGGGAACCGGCTTCGTATGGCGGTCGCCAAACCTGCCCTGTGAAATGTAGCTCAGGATACATCATATCTCAATGTTTTTTCGTAATTTTACACCGCAAAATTAGGCGATTGCCAGAGGGGAAACAACAACTTGCCAAATGGTTAGACCCTTACCTGAAAGTCAGTTCTGCTCGGTATCAGCCTGTTTTGCTTCATTGACGATGGCAAAAAAACTGGACTACGAATATTGCAAGGCGGCTCCGATGCTCGAATGGTTCGGCAACAAGTGGGCATTGGTTGTTCTCATGAAGATTTCAGAAAACGAACCTGTACGCTTCAACGAACTGTACCGCAACATTCCGTCGGTGTCGGAGAAAGTGTTGTCGCAGGTGCTTCGTCAGTTGACTGTTGACGGCATAATCCGCCGTGAGCTGTTCGCCGATGTGCCGCCACGTACGGAATACTCGGTTACGGACTTAGGCAAAACGCTGCTGCCACATGTGGAAGCTCTCATAAACTGGGGACGCGAGAACTTCGACCAGATAATGTCGAATCGCCAAAAACGGGAATGAAGATATGATGTGCCAGTTATTTCCCAATCTTGGAAAAAGTAAATGTAAATGAAGACTATGAGCAACGAAATCCTTTATGTACTCCTGCCCGACTATGCCGCGCACGAGGCCGTCTATCTCTCGCAGGCCATCGCTTCCGATGAGTTTGCTATGAAAGAGAATCCGAAGTATGTCAATAAAGTCGTCGCACCTACGATGGAGCCTGTCAGATCAATCGGCGGTTTCCGCACATTGCCCGATTATTCTTTTGACACAATGCCTGACGATTACGCCGCACTGGTGCTTATCGGCGGCTTCGGGTGGGGTACGCCTGTTGCGGAGCAGGTCGTGCCGATTGTTCGGCAAGCCATTGAAAAAGGAAAGGTTGTCGGTGCAATCTGCAACGGGGCTTCGTTTATGGCAAAGCACGGATTCCTCAATGCGGTGAAGCATACAGGAAATGGCCAGGAACAACTGAAACTATGGGGCGGCGACAACTATGCCAATCCTGAAGGCTACATCCGTTCCCAGGCAGTAAACGACAAGAATATAGTAACGGCCAACGGCTCCGCCACCCTCGAATTTGCCAAAGAGTTGTTGTCGCTTCTCGGAAACGATACGCCTGAACGTATTGAAATGTACTATCAATTCAACAAGCAGGGATTTTGCAATCTGTTTCAATAACAGGCATAAGTCAATTGCCTTTTGCCACGACACCGGAATGACCGTGACGGCTATACTGAAGCCAAATCCGGTTTTATCAGAAAGGTTTTGAATCTGGCGGGCAAAGAGTGAAGGGTTATGATTCCCGCATGGCCTGGCGAGGCGGTTTAGAAGCCTATGCGTGGATGAGATGTGTGGAGCCGTTCATGTCGGCAGAGGTCGAAGATGTCTGAGAGGTCGGCGGTCTCTTTTCCGGAGAGGATGGAGCTGACCGATTGTTTGCGCACTATGTTCTCTATTTCACCTCCGGATAAATCGAACTGTTGTGCAAGCGCCAAGGCTTCATCGTCCTTGAGGCATGGCATCATTGACTGCCAGATGCGGGCGCGGGTTTCCGCCGTCGGTCGGCTGAACTGAATCTTGTAGAGGAAACGGCGTTCAAAGGCTTTGTCGAGATTAGAGGTCAGGTTGGTGGTCGCAATCATGATGCCTTCAAGGTTTTCCATCTCCTGAAGGATTATGTTCTGTATGGAGTTCTCCATCTTGTCGGCGGCACGGGCAGCGTTTTCCATACGGATGCCGAGCACGGCATCGGCTTCGTTGAAAAGCAGTATGGGAGCGGTTGTGGAGTTTTTGCAGATGTTGCGGTATCGTTCGAACAAGGCTTTGATGTTCTTTTCGCTTTCACCTATCCAGCAGCTCTTGATTTTGTCGATGTCCACCCGTAGTATCCTGCGCTTTGTGGCACGTGCAATCTGATAGACTGTTTCGGTCTTTCCAGTGCCGGGTGTTCCGTAGAACAGACAGCAGAACCCCGTGCGCATTCTGGCCTTTTCAAGCCTGGTCTGAACATCGCGGAATCTCTCTTCCCCGAGAATCGACGTGAGGTCTTCTATCTGACGTTTTTCACTGTCATTGTAAACGAGCCTTTTTTCAGGAAAAGAGTCGGGGAGGATCAGGTCTTTTTCAGACCTGCCGATGCGGGACAGGTTGAGTTCGTCAAGGAACTCCTCTTTTGCCGCTTCTGTAAGTTTGAAGGCATCAGAGCGCGCCATGCCGTCTTCATTGACGTTTTCAATGAGCCTGTTGGCGAAAAGTGCGGATGAATGGCTCCTTAGCAGGTTTTTCATCCATCTGGGCATACGGTTTTCGTCGTATATGCAGTCCATGTCGTCAAATCTGATGTTGTCGTCATCGTTTTCTACGTACATATGCGCCATATATATGAAGAGCACAATCTCGTCATCATCCATATTGCATCGCATCAGAGACTTGACAAAATGGGAGTCCTTTATTTGGTCAAGCAGATGCTTGGTTTCGGCAACCAGTGTGGCATAGGTCAATTCATCATCTTCCTTTTCATTGATCAGTAAGTTTATGCGTTCAAAGAAACCGTCGAGACTTGACACCGTGTCGTTGACAGGAACATAAGGCTTGTTGTTTCGCAGAGATTCGAGTACGGCGGGCGGCACGCGGTAGCAGACCGATGTGCGGGAACGGGCGGCACGCACATAGCGTTTTGCCTCCAACGCGTCAACATCTCCTGCCAGTCTCAATATCTTGATGGTTCTGCAGCCGAGATATTCCGCTATGGATGAAATTTTTATGTTGTGGTCTTCGCTGCGGTCGATGAATATGGCGAGCAAGACTGTCTGCACAGGCGTAAGCTTGAGTTTACGCGAGGCATATTTGATGTGGGCCGATGCCTTATGGAGAAAATCCGAGTCAAGATTGGAGTTTTCTGCCAGCTCCACGATGTACTCGAATGCTTCGAGGATGCTTTTGGGCTTGGCGTTTACAGCGTTTTCTTTCTGCTTCGACTTGTCCTGATATGTGGATTTCGTAGATTCGTTCATATTCATGTGATGTTTATGTTTGAGGCATCAGAGATGCTACAATTTGCCGGAGAAGGTTTTGACCGGATTGCCACGTTGTAAATCAGAGTGGTTGCTCCAGGCGTCTTTGGTTGCAGTCGCCAGGAGTTCTTGGCTTTTCTCCTTAAGTTTCAGGAGAAGGCGTTCGCGTGCGAGGGCTTTGTTCTGTGATTGGGAGCGTTCATCGGAACATCGCACTGATATGCCGGATGGTATGTGGATTGCACGTACGGCGGTTTCAACTTTGTTGACGTTCTGTCCGCCTTTGCCTCCGGAACGGCAGCTTTCATATCTGATGTCGGTTTCGCTGACATCAGGAAGCTCAATTCCGTCAATGAAGTTTACGCCTACAAACCAATTGCGGCGTTTGTGGGTTGGACGATATGAGTTGGCTGTGGCACGGTATAGAATGGAGCCTTCCCAGTTACGGGCCATTGCTTCAAGCTGCGGTTTTTCGGCATTGCAAGAGAAGGTGATTGACATGAAACATCCCGGTTCGTTGTTGTGTTCTTCAGCGTCCACCAAATGCAGGAGTGGATACTCCTTCATCAATTCTTTGGCAACAAGCGCGACCGCACGCGCACATTCAACAGGCCCTCTGCCTGCCGTTATCTGTATGTACTTCTTCATTTTCCTCGGTCTTTTATGTTAAGTTTTGGTCTCACAATTGTCAATACACTGACAGTAGGAGAGATGAGCGAAAGGATTTCATCCGCGGGCTTGTAGGCTTGCGGCGATTCGTCGAGGGTGCCTGCACATACCGACGTTGAGAATATTCCATCCATCGAGCGTTTGAATTCATCGATGTCGATTTGTTTCTTGGCCTGGGTTCTCGACAAAGCCCGTCCGGCTCCATGCGGGGCCGTGTTGAGCCATTGTTCGTTGCCTTTGCCGATGCAGATGGCTGTTCCGTCGCGCATATTCAACGGAATGCCGACTTTGAGTCCTTCGGAGGCGTTGATGGAGCCTTTGCGGAGTATTGGACGTTTGTCGATGACATCTACATAATTGTGTGGGGTTACGATTGATTCGTCGCATTTTGCCTTACAGAGCCTTTTCAGTATGGCGAAGATGCGGTCGCGGATTGTCTCATGGTTGTAGCAGGCATATGCCTGGGCTATGACCATGTCTGACAGATAACCGTTGAGCGCATCACCACAGAGGAAACCGGGCATGTCCCTGTGTTTCGGTGCGTTTGCGATGCTGTGCCAATGGCTTGCGACCTTTACTCCGAGATTGCGTGAGCCGGTGTGGATTGTCAGCCATGGAGTCTTGTCGTCCTCTTCACCGTATTCGACAAAGTGGTTGCCTCCGCCAAGCGAGCCGATGCTTTTATAAAACATCCCTTCCTGGAGCCTGATGCGCCGGCATAGATCGGAGATGAACCGCGCATCGATTCTTGGAATCTCGTTGATTGAATCCGGAGCGGCTGAGCGGGCCTTTTGGTAATACGAATTCAGGAATCGGAACAATTCTTTCTCGTTCAGACTGTTCTGGGTGCATATTCCGGCTCCCATCGGTATTGCTTCGCGGATGCGGTGGTCGAGCAAAGCAAAATCCTTTGCATCGACGGGAGCCGAGAGCCTGTGCATGGACACGGTGCAGCCAATGTCCGTGCCGATATGGTCTGGGTTGACGTATTCACCTATTCGGTAAGCTGTGCCTACGTTGCAGGAATGTCCGGCATGGACGTCAGGCATCTGTACAATCATCGCGCCGTCGAAAGCCGGATGGTCGCACTGCGTCTTAACCCAGTCGATGGCCGCATCTTCGATATTGTCTGTAAATATATTTGCACAACAATGCTTTCCTTCTATAATCATAAAGTCCAGATTGGATTGACTGTTATCAGAGTGTGTTTTGTAATTTTGTGCAAAGTTAGGTATGGCGAGCGCAATTAATTTGCGCACTTCGGTGTATTTTTGTAGATTTGCATAATTTTATGCCTGTATGGCACAAGAAAGCAGGCTTAAACGGATTCTTAACCACGAACCATGCCCCTTAACCGCTCTACACTGATAAGGATTTCGACCATCGACCGGTGTCTTCAGAACCGTTACCGCCGATGGACCATCAATGACCTAATGGATGCTTGCACGGATGCCCTTGCCGAATATGAAGGCCGGAGCAATCCCGTCAGCCGGCGCACGTTCCAGAATGACCTCGCTCTTATGCGCAGCGACCGGCTTGGCTACAATGCGCCGATAGTTGTCCGTGAGAACAAATATTACGAATATGAGGATCCGGACTTCAGCATTACCCATTTGCCGCTAAACGATGAAGGCCTTGATGCCCTCAATTCGGCTCTTGACATTCTCAGGCAGCTTCAAGGCTTCCCTCAGCTTGCCTCTTCAATCGACATAATAAGCAAGCTCAACGAACACATTGCGCGCCAGACAGGCGCTTCAAGGCCGGCTATGGATATGGAGAACATTCCAGGGTATCGGGGTGCCCGGTTCATCGGAGACATTTACGATGCGGTAAAGAAAGAACAGACTCTTGTAATTGAATATCAGTCGTTCAAAGCCAGGCAGCCGCAAGAGGTGGTGGTCTATCCTTATCTGCTTAAGGAATACCGCAACCGGTGGTTCCTGATTTGCGAGAAAGCCGCCAACCGCAGTCCTCAGGTAAACATTTTTGCGCTCGACCGTATTTTGTCGGTCAAGACGGTTCCGGACCATGCGTTCAAGAGATGTGTGGATTTCGATCCGGAACATTTTTTCGACGATACGATAGGAGTTACCCGGCAAATCAGAGACAAGGCACGCCGCATAGTCATACGGATTGACCGTGATCAGGCTCCATATGTAGAGACCAAGCCATTTCACAAATCCCAGAAGGTAGAGCATCGTTTTCGGGACGGTGCCATCCAGATATCACTCAAGGTGGTGATAAACAACGAACTTGAGCGACTGATACTCGGCTATGGCGGTCATGCGGAAGTGATTGCTCCGCCGGAATTCCGTAAGCGTATGGCTGAAAGCACCCTCAAGGCTGCCTCACGCTATCATCCCACGGATGATTCATGACATTATGCCTGACGCTACTCTTGCATTTCGTCGGGACGATACGTGATTCTTGCCTCAGACAACGGGGCGGCAAGGAAGTATCCGAGGCAGAAACCTCCTTTGAACATCTGCGGGCCGTTGCTGTCTTTCTGCAATGCGTTGAGATAATCTGCCATCTCACGTGATATTGGGGCTACTATGGCCGTGATTTCGTCGCCGTCCTGAACGCACTCCGAATTCAAGTGAGTGGTTGTCGGAAAACGTATGCACGGCCCTTCCGTTGGCAGAGAAAGAACGGATGTATCCCCTCAGCTTCTGTTTTGAATCCATTATGTCCGTTCCCGTGTCGGATGCATAGTCCGTTACGGCCCCGGTCGCGTAAATGCGCCAGTTGTCGCCTATGCCTGCGCTCCAGTTTATGCTTCCGGCGAGGTTTCCCCAATGCATGTCCATGATTTTGGATACCGCAAGATTGTCGCGCGAAGCGAACAGCGACACGTCAAGTACATGTCCTTTCCGGGATTTGTACCTGAATTTGGCATTGACGTCGAAGAAGTTCATGACAGTGCTTCGGTATTCAGGTATGAGTTTGAGGAAAAGATCCACATACGACCTCCTTGCCGCGACTGCAAAGGAAACCTTGTCTTTGACGATGGGGCCTTCTGCGGTTGCTTTTGCGTTCAGGATTCCGATTGTCCCTGAAAACCGGTGCTGCTTCATGTTTCCGGGCTTCATATAAGTCTCCAGCACCGAAGATGACGCGCCTCCGAACCGCGAAGGTACAGGCCCTTTGAGTATGGCCTGGCTCATCGCGTCATCGTTGAATGTTGAGAATATCCCCATCAGGTGCGACGGGTTGTAAAGCGTCATTCCGTCCATTGAGACAAGGTTCTGGTAGGCATTGCCAGCCGCCTGTACCTTCTGCTCCTCCGCGTATGCCCGGCATCAAGGTGATTGACTTTATGATGTCCGTTTCTCCGAACATTTGCGGTGTGAGTGCCAGCTTCGGGAGTTCAAGGTTTTCGCTTCCGAGCCGGCCTTCTGTTATGCGTTGGCGGGCCGATTGGCCGGTTACCACTATTTCCTGTAGCGACTGGGAGAAGATTGAATCTGGAATCTGTTGTGCCTGTACGTAAGATGCGGGGATGCAAGCCGGCATTCCTGCACATTTCAGCTTGAACCTCATTCAAGAGCCTGTTTTATAGTCCGTTTCAAGAAAATCGCATTTTTCGTTGATTGGGTTCAATATGCAGGAGCCCATACTCCCGTTGGTTGCGGCGTTGGTGTTTCCAAAGGGGTTCTCCATAAGCTTACGTAATTGCCGGTACATGTTTTTGCTTGATGTTTTTTCATAATCCCATGGACCCACGATGACTTCTATTGATTTGTCGCTTTTTTCGATTCCGGTTGCCACGAATGAGTGTTGACCGGTGGAGTCGGCAGCTTCAAGAATCAGTCCCGGCAGTCCGCATAGTTTCCATGGACCGTCTATGGTTGGTATTTCAGGTGCGAACCATGCAGTCCATCGACGGCCGTGATAATCCGTTGCAGCTTGTACGCATTCGTATCCGAGAATGTTTTTTGTGGAATCTCCAATTTCCCATTTGATGTCTGAAAACGGCTCCTCGCATTTGAAACTGTAGCTGTGATCTCCTTCGTCGCCATCGTATGTGGTCAATATGTCATTGTTGAAATCTTTGACAACATAAAGATATATTCTTTTTTTCGGACAGCTTGCGAAGTCGCCTTTCTTGAAATAAGCCACGGCTATCTGGTTTAAGGCTTCAAGTCCTTCCGGAGTGCTTCGTAAGGAATCTACATATTCCCCGACAGGTTCAAAGAATTTTGACATTTCTTGTCCGGACAAAAGCATCATACGGGTTTTATATTGCACCCCTTTGGGGCTGTATTGATGCCAGTCGTAACTGACCTTTATGTTGGCTTTCGGTTGAGCCAATGCGGTAGATATTGACAAAACAATGGCTGTCAATATGGCGTATTTGGTTCTTTTCATCTTTATTGCTTTTTGAGACAAAGTTGTATTTAGGATTGCCTTAATGATAGTCGGTTTCGATGAGGTCTGTGACTGATGCAGGGACAAAGATTGAGCCTGTGGCGTCACTGCCGTCTTCATTCTGTACTTTGCTGACAGACACTCCCGAACCGGCAAACTGTGCGTTGATTTTTCCGAGCGGATTGTCAAGGAAACTGCGACGCGCTCTGAGAAATTTGATGCGGTCGGTTTTCTCGTATTCATTCGCAAGATGGATTGGAGTAATAGGCTTCTCGGTCTGCTGTATGCCCGTTGCCACAAATCTGTATTGGTTGCCGTCGGCGGAGGCTTCCAATATCAGTCCGGGCAGGCCTGCAAGTTTCCAGGGGCCGGCAATCAGTGGTATTTCAGGCGAAAACCATGCCGTCCACCTGCGGCCGTGATAATCGGCTATCGCCATCAGGCATTCATATCCGAGTAGCGTTTTTGTGGAATCCTCCACGACTTTCCACTGCATTTCGGCAACAGGTTCTTCATACACATATTTTTCAAGACCTGAGTTGTCGTAATATCTGTATTTGTTGGCCTTTCCGGATTTCACAACATAATAAGAACCGTCGGAACGGGGAATATCATCCAGTTTTCCTCCCATATAGGCGTTTCGAGTCATTTCATTCAGTTTTGCTTTCCCTTCCGGTGTGGAGTTGAGCGAATCCACATATTCGGTCATCGGTGAGAAGAATTTCGACTCGTCGGCATTGGCAAGAAGTATGTACTGGCTTGTCAGGTCATCCTTTCCGTTGCGCAGATTCGGATGATGTGCAGTGTAGCTTACCTCTATGTCGGCTTTCTGCTGTGCGCTCACGGCTATCGCCACAAGGCACATTGATAGGATCATGCTTGTCTTCTTCATTTGAACTATGTTTATTCTGCCAATCTAAAACCTATATATTGAGATTTGAAATTCGGATTGCTTACAAATCTGCATGCCGGTTTATTATACTCCGGTAGATTCCCGAAACACCCACCGCGAAACATCTTTCCAATCTCGGATTGTTTTGCTCCTTTTGGATTCTTCTGCGGTTTCTTCGAGTAATGTCCGTACCAGTCCTGCACCCATTCGGACACATTGCCGCCCATATCATATATACCAAGTTCATTGGGTTTCAATAAACCGACTTGATGTGTATGCTTATCAGCATTGTGAGAATGCCACGCAGTCTTATCAATTTCATTTCCTCCGATGAAAGCATATCCCTCAGATAGATTTCCTCCTCTTGCTGCATATTCCCATTCGGCTTCCGTCGGCAGACGGTATTTCTTACCTGTCTGCTTATTCAGTTTCTTTATGAATATCTGCACATCGTGCCATGAGATATTTTCCACAGGTAATTCATCTCCTTTGGAAATGCTCGGATTCTCCCCCATAACGGCTTCCCACAATTCTTGTGTCACTTCATATTTACCTATACGGAAATCGGACAATGTTACCTCATGTTTAGGGGTCTCATACATGTGTTCAGCCTCACCCTCATCAAGTCCCATTGTGAAAGTGCCACCTTCCACATAAACCATTTCAATTTCCGGAATGGCTGTCGGCTCTTTTGCGCTAATGGCAATTGAAAAGACTATTGCAAGTGTAGCAGGTATTATCAGAGAAAATAATCTCATCTCACTCAAATTAACGATAATCAGTTTCTATAAAATCTCCGCCCTTTGATACCTTTGACAAAGTTTCGGGTGAAATTTCCACTTTAATTCCCTTGGCGTTAAGATGCCCCATAGGATTGTCGCGCATGGCTCTCATTGCCCGTAGTATTGCTTTACGATCTCGTTTCTCATACGTATCTGCTCCATATACACCGCTTATTTCCTTGTCGGAATTCTCAATTCCGTCAGCTATGTAGCCAAGTCTGCCTTCTCCGGTCCTGACCTCAAGAATCAGTCCAGGTAGTCCGTGGAATTTCCAAGGGCCATCCTGTATAGGAATCTCGGGAGTGAACCATGCGGTCCAGTGACGGCCATGATAATCTGTATCGGCCTTTATACACTCGTAGCCGAGTATGGTCTTGGTGCTGTCACCGATTTCCCAAACCATTTCCGAGTAGGGTTCTGTGTAATACACAGGCTCGTCAG
>ERZ777011.1671-NODE-1671-length-21859-cov-4.903366_pt1 | contig 21859 bp, 25 predicted proteins | sample MGYA00374964_ERZ777011 | MGnify/ENA primary metagenome ERZ777011 (study PRJEB29310, sample SAMD00008975) | mouse gut metagenome | study: EMG produced TPA metagenomics assembly of the Metagenome analysis of fecal microbiota from mouse which was promoted... | reverse complement strand
CAGCGGCAAGCCCTTCTATCACATGGGCTGCTCTTCCGCTTGTCCAGCTCTCTACCACAGTTCCATCTTTTCGCCGCACTTCCAGCTTCGCCCCAGGAAGAGGATTCCCGGCTTCATCCGTCTTTAGCAGTTCTATTCTCGTCTTGCTGTTATACATTGTTACGCTCTGTACCTGATCAGCAGTCTTATCATATGAAAATAGAATACTGCTTGCTGTCGTGTAGCCATCTGCCGGATTGATCTCAGTCAGAACATAATTTCCACTTTCCAGCCCGGTAATGATATGCGGCGTCGTACCGGATACCCAGGTATCATATGTAATACTTCCATCCTCACTGGTAACGGTGAGCGTACAGCCCGGCAGCTCTGCCTGTGTGGTAATATCCTGCTTACTGATAGAAAGATCCGTTATATTCTGGGTGTATACTTTGAAGGCAAATTCTACCGGAATACTACTCTTTTTCGTTCCATAGCACGCAAGTCCATCCTGATATGATGTCTGATTGTCTAAATACCAAAGATCGCCAATATCAGGATAATATTCCGCTTCTACTGTTATCTGTACACCTTCTGAAACTGCCACATCAGAAGTAATCTTTAGATAACTTCCATTGTCATTTGCGGTTCCATCAGCATTTGATATTTGATAATGCAACCCTGTGATTTCAGAAAATGTAAAATCTTTCAATGAACACTGCGTATTTGTATTTTCCAATAAGATTTCATATTTCCCACTCGCTTCGTTACATGTCAATACATAAGAAGGATATTCTTCTCCCTTATCTACTGCAAAACTCGGCAACTGATTAATTGCTTCTACCGCATACCAGATACGATTACATTCAGCAAGGCTTCCCCATCCAGCATTACAAGTAGCCTCTACGCCCGCCCATGTAATGCCGCCGGTGTTTCCGCCGCCTGGATTATCCGCATATTTATCAATATAGTACCAGAGCATTAGCTGAGTAGACCAATAGTTTTTTATCTGCGTCTGATAGGCCGCATTGGTGTAATCGACTGCATAGCCTAACCCGGCTTCCGAAGGCGGATTCATCTCTACTCCAGAACCAAGTACATAGCTAATCGCCATTTTTTGATTTGGATTTAAATTACTATAATTTTCTTCTGTTATCCAGGCTAAAACATCATCTGTGTGGGCTGATTTTCCATATTCAACACAAAAAAATGGACGTAATCCCCCGTCCGTTTCAGTCAAATATAAAATCTGCGGTGCTTCATGAAAATCCGTTGCATTATAATAGATCTTCATACTCTCCGAAGTCCAGACATTAGTTGCCTTTAATACCGGAGTGGCTGCATACACCTTCTCTGATCTACAAATTGATCCAAGCAAGGTCAGAAATACCGCCAGCAGCATAATCACATACTGGCGGATGTGTTTTGTGTTCATTCATAACACTTCCTCTCTTTTATAATTTATCTATGTAAAAGATATTCCAAAAGGAATATCCATTATTTTCTGCAATAAAAAAGGACAAATAACATTTGCTATCTGTCCTTTTGTTAGAAGTTGCTAATCCTTCTACCGCTCACCAAATCCTATCCATCCCATTTGTCCATCAGCCCAACCAATGTTACCATCTATCTCAAGCCGACACCATTGATGTGTCCATTGATTTTCATTTACATGTTCCCATTCATATCCCATACATTCCAACACCATACCAAGCGCCCTTGTTGCGCCGGCACAAGAATACTCTCTACTGATAAATACTCCATATGCTGTATAGTAGTTGCTTCCCTCAGTCGTATAATACTGTCTATCACAATAAGCACTAACCGCCTTTGCTGCTGCATAAACACGCTCTCGATCCGTGCCTTCACCAATACTATTTGCAATCTCCTGTGCTACTGCAAGAGCCTGCAAATACTTATCCTTTTCTGCCCCGGTCAGCCATTTCCCGCTCATATCAACATAATTATCACCGATATACATATTCTTTGCCATGGCTCCGCTCGGTTGCAGATAGTACCAGTATTTTCCGGACTTAATCCAACCAGTGTGCATGTAGCCGGAAGCATTAAAGTAATACCACTGCTTATCTATCTTCTCCCAGCCATTTCTTGTATAACTGCCATCCTCATGGCGATACCACCAGCCATTCCCATCCTGAACCCAGCCGGAATCAGTAACTGCTGTCGTACCAGAATCATTCGTCACCCATGCTCCGGATGCATCTACATAATAGCTGCCAATATAAGTATTGGATGCCATCGCTCCACTGTCATACATATAATACCAGGTACCGTTGATCTGTTGCCAGCCGGTCACCATAGCTCCGCTGTTATCCATATAGTACCAGGTGCCATTGATCTTCTGCCAGCCGGTTACCATATAACCACTGCCATCAAAATAATACCAGGTGCTGCCAACCTGCTTCCATGCATTTGCCGGATAACTGCCATCTGCATTCTCCCACCACCAGCCGGTGTTGTTCTTATTCCATCCGGTCGCTGCCTGTGCTTCTGCCGGGGTCAAGGTAATCGCTGTCACTGCAACCGCCGCAGTTATTATCGCTGTCGTAAGCATCTTCTTTATTCTCATAGTCGTTCCTCCCATATATCTTGATTGACCTAATATTAACATATTTACTTGCCAAATTGTGACAAATATAAAATATTACCTGCTGTATTATTAATTGAATAGTAAAGGCAGTCATATATACTTACACTGACTGCCGATTATAATATATCATATAATGTCCGGTTCCCGCAAGTATTTTCTTTTATTTTTAATGCTTATTCTTTATATATGCATTGCAATTCGTTACTTTACATTTATGACTTGAAATGTTAAACTATACACAAAGGAACAATCGCCCACAAGGTGGTTTGACCTTATAATGTAGCAGAAAACCACTCCGTCACTCGGTCAAAGTTTTGGGGTGGTTTTCTATGTATTATTACTTACAAAACGTAAACACGAATGTAAGCAATGCCAAAAGGAATAACCCAAAGGTTAAAATATCCTTAAAATCAAAATTATTCTTATTCTGATTTTTCATAGCACCACCTCCATTCTCAAGGGAATAGAGGTCAAACCACCCTGCAACACGATTGTCCCACACTCATACTACTATATGTTACATATAATGACAAGCTTTTACTTTGTAATAATATCAAGTATTGCATCCAGTTCCTTTGTCTGTTCCTGCAGATGTTCTTGAATCGCTTCCTCTGTTGCCATAATTGCCAGCGGCCTGATCTGAGTCTTCCTGTCATATTCAAGAATAGCCTGTTTTACATATGCGGAAGCAGTGGAAAAACCCTTATGCTGATGCACAATATTCCATATTTGCATATCCATATCTGTTTTTCCTATCCGTATATCAATATGTTTTGTAGTTCTCATCACATTCTCCTTCCTATACCGCATTCTCATAAAAATTGTAATTTCCCCATAGATACTCTCGGCGTTGGACTCCCCTTTCTGCTCTTGTACTAATTGAAGTACAATACCAATCGGATAATATGTCCATGTAAAGAGAAGATTCATAACCGGAAATTAATATCTTTCCGGGATGATCAACAATTCTCTCCAATAACTCAACATGATTTTCATGTGTCATTTCATGCACATATTGATATTTCTTACGAATTTCCGGTAAGTAGGGCGGATCCAAATATATGAATACATCCTTAGTATTATACATATCTAAAAGCTGAATTGCTGTTTTGCATTCAATCTGTGCATGCATCAATCTTTCTGCCACCTCTGGTATTACATCCACAAAAGATTTCCATTGCTTTGTTGTACATGGAGATGTAGATTGCTGGGATGTTCGGAAACCGTTTTGATACCGATTAGAGCATCCGAAACCTTGCCAGCACCTGACTGCAAACTTTCTTGCCCGCTCGATTATATCATCTTCCTCCTCTACAACAAATGCCCTCCTGTACTCTTCCCTTGCATACGGAGTAAGCTTTAACTGCTTTATAAATTCATCCGGATATTCTCGTATCACTTTAAAAAAATTGACTACATTACAATCCAAATCATTAATTGTTTCTATTCGTGACGGATCCTTTGCAAAAAATACTCCCCCACTCCCGAAATATGGTTCCAAATACACATCATGTTTTGGAATATGCGAAACAATCCAGGGCGCCAGACGGTTTTTTGCTCCAGGATATTTTAAAATTGGAGTCATTTTTCTACCTCCTTCTTCTAGTTAACAGCCTCAATCTCATCTTCTAACAAAGCAATCAGGGACTGCATAATCCTTTTGGCTTCCTCTGGATTGCTCCAAAATATCTGTTCAATAGTCCCACTGCTCATTTCTGCTTCCAGTTTGTAAATCTTCCGTTCTATTTCAGATACCTTTAAATCTTCTGAAACTGGCAGCTCAATTTCAACGTTTCCTTCAACATTGTCTTTACTTATGGAAACTGATTCATTCAAAATATCAATGAATTTCACCCATGTAATTTCATTGCAATCATCTATGCAGATCCCTCTTGGTGAACAACGATAACATATTCCTTCAGATCCTCCTACCTTTGGATCGCTGTAATATTCGTATTTCTTACCGTGCATATTTACCAGGTGATTTTTCAATTCATAATAATTCCTGATGTTATTTCCAATATTCTTGTATACTTTATAAACCTTGTCAGCAGGTGGTAAATTTTCTTTATCGACCTCAGCATTTACATCTATATTCTCATCAACAGAAAATACTTCAGATTGTTCACCGTGAACAGTTGGCATGGTATCTGCATGAGAAATAGATAAATAATAATTACATCTTAAACTACATTCATTATCACAATCTCTACAACAATTACTATTACAATTAATTCCAAGCTGAATCGCTCTCTCATGTGTTTCATACATATTGCATTCTTTTTCTAAATCAAAAATACAATGTTCCCTCTTAACCTGACTACCGTTGCATTCTTCATTTCTGCAGTAGAAACAATGACCAGTGCAATTCCCCGGTTTTTGCACCGGCAATCTATCATATGCTGTTTTAACTTCACTACTGCTCTCTTCATAATCCTCAATGTTCATCTGACCATTTACCGGTTTCTTACTTAATATTGAATTCATAAAATCTTTTACTTCTCGTTTAGTAACAGATTCTTTGCTTGCTTCTGACGCCTCACTAATCATAGCTGCCAGCTGCTCCTGTTCCGTTTTGGAGAAAGACTTTGCTGTATAAAGGATAGACCACGGTGCCTTTCGCTCAGCAGCCAAGTCCTGTAAGTCCGGTTCTAATTTCAGAAGAGTTTCATACTTATATACCTGGCTGTCAGATATCCGAAAATCAACAGCAATCTGTTCCCTGGTATCGCCCTTAAATCCTTCCATCTCTAATGTTTCACGATGGTAATGTATCTGTCTTGCTATTAAAATTGGGTTATCACTTTGAATCTTATTCCTGCCATAAAGATTTGCTCCAAGAAGCTGTCTGCGTTTAATTGTTTCCTCTGGTTCCGGTTCAACCAGACATGGTATTGTTTCTAATCCCGCTGCTATTGCTGCATATTTGCGAATATGTCCGGAATATACCTCATAGCTTCCATCCGGGCAGGAATATACGTTAATCGCTCCCTTAAAACCATTCTTTCTAATTCCTACTGTTGTATGCTCAATATCAGATTGCTCCATTCCAAATAAATACTCATTATCGGGATTATCCTTTAATTCTTTTACAGGTAACTGTTTTACTACCGCTCCGGCCTTCATTAATGCACTTTTATCCGCTACACTCTGAAGTGTTTTATTACCTTTTGCTTTGCTGAAATCTGTCATGATCCATCTCTCCTTACATCCTATTTAACATTTCGTCTACCAGTAATTCATAATCATTTGCAACTGCTGACTTTGGTCTGTAATAGCAAAGCGGCCTTCCAAATAAGCGTGTCTGCTTCGCATATGTATGCCGGCGAATAGTTTGATTAAAGAAATAATCCCCGCAGGTTTCAGCCGACTGCTGCTTAATATATCTATCAAAACTCTCCCTGTCTGTATAAATCGTCAAAAACACGCCCAGAATATCCAAAGTCGGGTTAATTCCCTCAGCCTGTAAAACAGATACCGTATCAAGCAATTCACCATACCCATCCAGAGAATCCGCATCAACAGTTGCCGGAACCAACACATAATCACTTGCTGCCAGAATGTTCACCGTGAACTCAGACATATATGGAGGACAGTCATAAATGACAAAATCATATTCCTTTTTAATAAAATCAATCGCTCTCTTCAATACATAATCATTCTCTGGAGAAAGAGTTGCCATGCTTCGCTCCGTTGGAATGATATCAATGCCGATATCCTTTGGCTTTGCATTTCCTCTTGTGCGGATCGGTGCAGTTACAATCACTTCATTGACCTCCATTGTCTGATTCATTACATCTACGATTGTCTGTGAAGGTTCCTCATCCAGCTCCATTAATAATGCCTTAGAAAGATTTGCCTGTGGATCACAATCTACCACCAGCAATCTTTTCCCTCTCTTTGCCAGGCTCCCGGCAATATTGATTACACTTGTCGTCTTGGCGCAACCGCCCTTTTGATTAAATAATGCTATTCTTTTCATATGCGTTTCTCCTCGCTTTCACTATGCATTTTGTTTCCCGGGTAACCCCGTCGAAGAAAGACTATTGCGGAGCATCTCATTTTTCTTTAGTTGGACAGTCTTTCTTCTCCCCCCTGTCATTTACCGAAACGCCTGCCCGTCCCTTTTTCCACTCAAAAAGGCAATAACGCCATAAGGCTATTATTCAGGTAATTCGGTAAACAACAAGAGGTATAAGCTTCTTTCTATGTAAAACGGTCAAGGTCCATGTCTAAAACACCGTCAGGCATCACCTGTCGCCTATTTCCCCCTCTCTGAGTTTTCTGCAGGGCACCACTCCCACAGACTTATCAAAGCCATGGAACAGTCACATCCAAAGTGTCCACAGTGTTCATGGTGAACACTTTAACATCTTTAGATTTTGATTCTGGTTTCTCACCACCGTAGATTCATAACTACGGAAATTCTTGCGGTTATTTTAAACTGGTTCCCGTCGCTCTCTAACAGGGGTCTGTCGTAGCTTATTGGCGATGAACTCCAGGTCTGCTACGACACCGTTTTTTTTAGGTGATTGCCGGCTCAACACCCCATATCTTCCTCTCTGGGTTTAAGCCATCTTATTTATTTGTCTTTTCTATAAGTAGTTTCATTGCTATTCCCTTCGCTGTGTCTTCTACTACACGATTTTTATAATATAATTCCCAGGTGAATTCATCTACATCTATCTTCTCGAACCGGATCACCCAGACCCACGGATTAGCTGCCCATCCCTTGGAATCCAAATCTGACTTTCTGATTGTTGAATTCCAGAATGCTTCAAATGCTTCCCTTTGATTCATATCAAAGTAGTCTGCTTCCGGATGCACAAAGCTGTTAATACCTTCCAGCAGCACATCCTGACCACTTATATCCTGTAAGCGTTCTATCCGACTCTCTGTTACTTTTAGAAAAATACGGGCTGCCGCTTTGGGCATGTGAATAGAAGGATGCCAGATTATCCGGTTTCCTAAATGGTCTTTCTTATTTCCATCTGCCCGGTACACATAGCCAGCAGGTGTTTCACTCCAGGTTTCCCTGACATATAGAATATCCAGTGGCTGATATGGACAAAAATCACGAACTATGTATACGGCATTTTCATACATCCGCTGTACATTTGGCACACCATTATCCTGTATTGAGCAGCAATAATCTAAAATGCGCCGGTCTATGATCCGTCTCGTAATTCCTTTGCTGCCATCTAATATCCGCAATATCATCTCAGTATTAAAAAGGATTGGTCTTAACCACTTTATTCTTAACATCTCATCTCTTGTCATGTTTTCGCCCCCTGACGTTCTTTTTCATTTGACTATTCCCTAACCGCAACTGTTCAGCCTGCTTTTTGACCTGCTGAAAGTTTTCTCTTCCGCCTAAATCCTGTAATTCCATCATCTGTTCTATCAAATAATCCTGTTGCCTTACACTAAAATCGGGACTCTCCGGCATTTCCTGAATGACCTTTGTTGCATTTGCAGCATATTCATTCCATTCTTCCGCTATTATGTACAGCTCGCTCTCTGTACCGGCACTTTGCAGATCCTCACAAACCTCTTTTTGTAATAACTCCATGGTTTCATAAAAATGATACTCTTTCGCATACCTTGAAAATTCCTGCAGCATTTCTTCCAGATTTTCAAGCTGGAACTCTATCTCCTCTTTTGCTACCCCGACCACAAAAAGATCTGGTTTCGGCTTTAACATCTGCTCTAATATTTCTTCTCTTGAATTCTGGATCAATGACATTCTCGTCAAGAACTCTTTTGGATCATTCGCACTTCCATCCTGGTTGGCATACAGGAAATTCCTCCATATTAATGTAAAAGGTGTTAATCGTCTCATAATCCTTCTTCCTCCTTTTCTGCCGGGAGCTAAGAGCTTGTGCCACTCCCGGCTTTATATCACCCCTTGTCCTTTATTTGTGAGACAAAACACAAGGTTAGTGCCATTTAATTCTTGCCAAAAAACATACAATATGTTATTTTCAGATAAAGGGTATGAATACAGCATGGGTATAGACTCATGTTTCCCTAAATACCTTATATCTATTGTATTACCGATTTTCTTGTCAAAGTGTCACGGTAAACAGTACTGAAAAGAAACTCTTCTGCAAAAGGGTTTCTTTTCTTAATTTCTCCGTCTGGCATATTCCTTCAGTTCCTCAAAATTGATATATACTCGTTCCTCCGGCATCAACTGCTCCGGATGCGTGATAATATACCTGAGTGTCTGCATTCCAAACCGGGCATTCCAATCTGCCATTGGTGTACCAGAACACCTTGCTACTGCATACAGCATCATGACAAGATGGATCTCGTCAGCAGCCATTGCACAGACTGTTGATTTTCGGATTCCCATCCGACTGCGTATCACATCAACTTTTGTATGTTCGACATATCTTTGCCGGCACACATTATATTCGCTATTAAAGAGCGTACCTGAAAATTCAAAACAAAACCGGATCAGATTGTCCGTATAGATAACCGCATTCGCATATTCAAAATCTTCCATACACTGAGAGAAAACTTTTTGCCGGTTGATACTCAGGCGTTCCAGAACAGCATCCAGCGTGTTCTCGCTTGCTATCCCATTTCCCTTCAATTCTGAATACTGAAAACTGGAAAGTGCTGCTGCTGATATCAATTCAGAATTTGTCGCCATATTTCTTGTAATTGCTTTTATAGTATTCATGTATTTTTCATTTCCATTCGGATCGTCCAGGACTCTTATTACCCTTGCACGATCTACTGTTATAATGTAATCACTCATCCCTTATTCTCCGCTACTCTTTAGAATCAAATTCTCCTATGGCGATACGATATGCCAGCTGATTAATTCGATCCTGTACCTTTTGTCTGATCTCTGCTATCTCTTCCGGAGTCTTATTCACATAGGCATCATCCATAATATGTATTTTTGTATTACCATTAATAATAGTTTTTACGACTGCCATACTGTGTTTTCCTTCTTTATTTCATTAATATATATTCATTAAATAACACTACTTATCTATAATGTACTTTTTGTTCATTTTAATTATAAAATATCCTCAATAGTTACATTTAATGCACTCGCTATTGCCTGTGCAGTTTTTAAGGATGGTGTTTTTTCTCCTTTTTCTATAAACCTTAAATATCTTTCTGAAATTCCGCTTTTCCTTGATAAATTCAAAATTGATATACCTTTCTTTTCTCTGATTTCCTTCAATTTTTTCATTACTTTTCCCTCCTTATGTACTAATTGTTCTAATGTACTTATAGTACAGTACCTCTTCTTTCTTGTCACGTCTTTATCTGCTATAATTTTCAAGAGGTGAAATTAATGCAGAAAATAGGAAACAGAATTAAATCATTAAGAATTCAATCAAATATGACTCAAAAAGATTTAGCTCAGAAAATAGGGTTAACTCCTAAAATGATTTCCTTTTATGAAAGATCAGAGCGGATTCCACCTATGGATATTATTATCAAGTTTGTAGATATATTTAATGTTTCATCGGACTATTTACTTGGATTAACTAATTCTCTTGAGTCACACGAAATTGTTTATGGAGAACAACTTACTGATGACGAGAAAAAGCTAATTAACACTTATCGGGCTCTAAATTCTGATGGTAAGCAGATTATGATTGGTAAAGCTTTAGATCTGAAGCTTACCACCTCATCACTTAAGAAAAAAGACATCGGATAATACGAGATAATATAATAACAGTTGATTTTTTCAAAGGAGAGTAGAAAAAATGAGAGACAACACAAGAAAAGCATCCAAATATTTTATTGTAGGACTAATTATATTATTTGCAATGTACATAATGACTGGATGCGGAAAATCAAACATTGATGTTATGGAAAATGTACAATTAGAATTCAATGGCGCAAATGGTCATGGAACCGCAAATATTATTGATGAATACACATGGGAGAGTTCTGCACTTGAAGCGGCAGGGCTTTCAGACTCAGATGATTTACATGCCTTATTTGCAATAGAGTGTGCTGTCACATATAAAATAACGCCTAACGAAAATTTATCCAATGGTGATGAAGTAACAATTACAGCTGTTGTAGATAACGATTCTGTTGAAAAATATAATATCTGCTTTAGAGCGAACGAGAAAAAAGTAATAGTCGAAGGGCTTAAAGAAGTTGAAGAAGTTGATTTATTTACGGGAGTGAATGTAGAATTTAGCGGATTGGCCCCCTATATTAATGCTTCATTAGAAAACTCTTCAAATTTACCCTTTTATGTGAATTATACGCTTGATAAAGATGCAGGGCTAGACATAGGAGATGTAATAAAAGTAACAGCAGAATATAACGAAGAAAAATTACTACAGGATGGATATATAGCCAAATATAGTACAAAAGAATTTACAGTTCCTCAGTGTGATAGATACGCATCTACTATTTCAGAAATACCAAATGACATAATAGATAAAATGAATAAGCAACATGATGATGCCTTTCGTGCATATGCAGCATCCCATTGGTCATATCCGGATTCATTAATGTCAATTGATTATATTGGTGGCTATTTCTTAACGCCAAAAAAAGGAATGGATGCATGGGATAAAAATCTATTTTATGGTGTATATAAGATAAATGTATCTGGTGAGGATGGTAATTTTTCTTATTATACATATTGTTGCTTTAAGGATGTTATTATTCTAAAGGATGGCACTTGTAGTGTTGACCTTACAGACTATAAAACACCTGAAAACTCCAGCTCTCTATTTGCTACAGAAGGGTTTACAAAAAATGGTCTTTCTTATTTAGGGTATGAAGAATTAACCTCCTTATTTAATAATTGTGTAACTAAAAATATTGAATATTATGAATACGAATCCTTTATCACAGAAGATGAAGATAATAATTAAAAAGAAACCATAGTCTAAAACGGAAATCTCAAATACGGAGGACGAATAATTGTGATAAAATAGAGTTGAGGTGGTTTTATAAATGATAGGAACACGCATTAAAGATTTACGAAAAAAGCACAAGATAACACAAATGGAGTTGAGTGAATATCTTAATATTAGCCAATCAACTCTTGCGTTATATGAATCAAAAAAGAGAGCCGTTTCTGTTGATATAATAATTAAAATTTCCCAATTTTTTAATGTAACCACCGATTATCTCTTAGGCTTATCTGATAATCCAGGATTTGAAACTGTTCACGGTGAACAGCTGACAGATGATGAAAAGAAACTAGTAGATACTTACCGATCACTGAACTCTGATGGTAAACAGATTATAATTGGTAAAGCTTTAGATCTAAAGCTTGCCACTGCCTAAGCACTTAAGAAAAGGATATTGATTAATACATAATTCCGTGATCTGTAAAATATTGAAGTTGTTCACGGTGAACACATTTTATTCGATATAGGATTGCACAATTCTGTGAGGGAATGCATTTTGCATTCGTCTCTTGCATATGCAAAATAGTTATGAGCTAACGTCTCCCGGATTTTGAAGAAGAAACTGCTACTATGTATGAAGATTTATATCAATAAAATGTTTTAGTTACCAAATAATAAAATTTATTTTATAAAACAGGAGAAATATATGATTATACTTTCTGAAAACATAGCCAATATTTTAGACCTTGTTCCAGGTTTCAAAAATAACCCGGTCGTAATATTCTCTTTATTATTATTTATAATTGTGATTGCTATCTTTAAGATTCCCGGAATACAGGAAATATTCCAATACCAATTAAAATCAAAGACAGAAAAGAATGAGAATCAGAAAAAAATCAATCAAGAATGCTTAGATGAAATTCAATTAGCATTATACAGTTACGTTAAAAATATACATCCTGCAGATATGGATCTTACGGAAATAAAACATTTCGTAGATAATCTCTGTAACATAATTAGAGATAAGCAATTATATAATCACCCATTGCTTGATAGTTTAATATCTGATTTATCATCCCACCTGGAAAAGAAAAAACTATCCCGTTGCCGAAAAATCGTTTCTAATATACGCTTGCAAATTAAAGATGAATATTTTCGCCTAAGAAAATCCTTAGGTTTTGCAAGCACAAATACTAGAGCTATATACTTATATCAACTTCACCCATTAAAAAAAGATATTATTAACTTGCTAATAATTTTTCTATTCCCTTATACATTTTTTGCGATTTTATATATTTATATTTCATATGTAAGCTCACCAAACGAGCAGCTCCTCATAATACTTATTCTTTTATTGTTTATAGGATTATCAATTTTTATATCAATATTGTTTGCGGATATTATATTTTGGTTTAGTATAGCTATTAAACACTTGTTTTATTATGTCAAAAATAAAATAAAAGTACATAAACGTAATACCCCCGCTCAAAAAGCAGCCTCCGAATTTGGGACATCTAAAGAAAATGCACCTCAATAGTTGTTCACGGTGAACATACTTTATGCAATATAGGATTACACAATTCTGTGAGGGAATGCATATTGCATTCGTTTCTTGCATATGCTATAATGGCATTAGTCAAGAAAAGATATTAGTATCCAAACGATACACAAAATGAACCCCTGGCAGGTGCAACTGCTAGGGGTTCCTCTTGGATGACGTATAATAAATTTTGCAAATTATAATCACAGCATGACATTCATCCGTTTTCTTTCTGTGCATCATTAATCATGTCAGAATTTTTTATTATTTCCTTAAACATATTCGTAAATCCTTCAATCATCATTCTTACATTTTTCATATATAAAATATGTACTTCAATCTCATATAATTTTTTATCCACACTTGAATAATCCGTTGCGTTATCTTCAAATTCATTTACTAGTTCAGCTACATCTTTTACTTTTTGACATAAATTTTTTATTTCTGAAATAACTGGAATCGTGTCAGTTGTCAAGTCCACTATAAACAATCCCAGCTCCTTCACAAAGCTACTCCAATTTTTAAAATCTCTATCAAAAGCATTTATACATCCTTCTAAAACAATATCTTTACACAAAGAATCTATTTTTGCAAATTGTATCTCCAGCAATTTCATGTCTATAGTATTTTTTACAATTAACGAAGTAATTTCCTTATTCATAACAACGTTAATCTGTTTCAGCAAGTTTTCGTTAATTTCAAAACCTCTTTCTGAATCATATACCGCCTTATCGCAATAAGCTTGAGCAAACTCTACGAAGGATATTGAAAGCTTATAACATTGGAGCACTTCTTCATCCAATAATTTCCTCAACGTATCTGACTTTGCGTTATCTCTTTGTTTAATCAAATCAACATATATAGGTAGCATTTCCTCTTTCTTTTTAATAAATTTATCTTCCACTTTTAATCTCCGTTCGTAATATATATCTGCATTATATCATAAAATAGTCCGTGTAAAAAAATAGAAATTGATAAAACTAGCATAATTAAATCCCCGGCGGTGTACCTGCTGGATTTTACTTTTTCAAGTGTCCCATGCCTCTGTCACAACGATGGTACACTGTTACATAGTCCAACTCGGATCATTTATTCTTGAATTTATCTAGGGGTTATGCTATAGTAGAGATACAAAAGAGGAAACAACCGCCCACAAAGTGGTTGACCTCCGAGATAAGGCAATAAGCCTACCTGTACCGGCCAAGTAACAAGGTAGGCTTATTTATTTTCGCTTGTTGTTCCTATCTATGTAGGCAAGCAGTGCAACAAGAAACGTTCCGAAAAGAATTAACAGTGTTAAAATTTCGTATGTACTCATATACACCACCTCCCCTCTTTTTCAAGTCTAAGGAGGCTACCACCTTGCAACACGATTGTTCCTCTCTATTATTCTATCATATTTTTTGTTTTGAGACAATTCCCGATGTGAGGGAATGCATATTGCATTCGTTTCTTGCATATGCTATAATGGCATTAGTCAAGAAAAGATATGAGTGTCATATGCACACTAAAACGAACACCCACGAGTGCCAGCTCGTGGGTGTTCTTCTCTTTTTGGACGGTAGAGCATCCGCTAGGCTAGTTGCCGCTGTCGTCTCCGTCTAGCCATTTACAGATATAGTAGCTAACTACTCCTGCTCCGACGGACACAAGAAAAGATATAAGTATTACCAATGCACACCCCCCCTTTCTGTTGCCAGAATGGGTGCGACAACATATTAATTCTACCATATGTACTATAAAACTACAAACCAAATATCCATTAGACTGCTTGCATTCCAATCCTAATATGCGGTACAATAATCTCATCTGCAGGATAGAAGGAGAAGCCACATGGAAGAGCATTACTGTATGTATTTGAGAAAATCCAGAAAGGATCAGGAAGCAGAACAGCATGGCGCCGGCGAAACTTTAGCCAATCATGAAAAGGAATTAAATGCTCTTGCTGCCAGGCTAAATATACATATAGAACAGATCTATAAGGAAATCGTATCCGGAGATACGATTGCTGCCAGACCACAGATGCAGCAGCTTCTAAACGATATCGAAAATGGGATGTGGACTGGTGTACTGGTAACTGAAATCGAGCGTCTGGGCAGGGGGGCTACGATAGATCAGGGTATCATTAGTCAAGTTTTCTCTTTATCCGGATGTAAGATTATAACACTGAACAAAACTTATGATCCAAACGATGAGTTTGATGAGGAATACTTTGAATATGGCTTATTTCAAAGCCGCAGAGAATACAAGGCGATTAATCGAAGGCAGCAGCGTGGCACAGAGCAGGCATTAAAAGATGGTAAATGGGTATATAATCGTTCCCCATATGGATACAAGGTCGTCAAACTCGAACATGAGAAGGGGTACAAACTTGAAATAATCCCAGAGCAGGCTGCAATAATCAAGTTAATATATGACAGCTATTCAGAGAAACTGATGGGATATGGTGCCATTGGAGAAATGTTGCGCAATATGCATATTGATACAGATACAAGGAGTTGGAGTGCGAGCTGCATTCAGGCAATCCTAAAGAATCCAGTATATATTGGCTATGTAAAACGTGGGCAGCGTGCTTGCAAAAAGACTACCGTAAATGGTCAATTACAGGTTTCCAGACCACGCCAGCAGGAATTTAGGATATACCCAGGTTTACACGAACCGATTATCAGCAAAGAACAATTTGACAAGGTACAGAGCATGTTTGAATCTCATGACAAGCATCCGATCGGAAAAGACCTTGAAATCAAAAATGCACTGGCCGGTCTCATCTATTGCAAAAAATGCGGAAGAAAAATGGTACGCAGGCCCTATCCTAAAGGAAATGCAAATGCCCTTATCATGTGTCCAAACAAATATTGTGATAATATTGCCGGCGATCAGTTCGTTATGACTGATAAGACAATATCTATTCTTCATGACTATTTGACTTCTTTGGAAAGCACCCGTCTCACAAATAAAGAGATGGCAGAACCGCAGCTTGATATTTTACTGCAAGCCAAGTCCAGAATTGAAGATCAATTAAAGTCAGCAAATGCTAAATTAAATAAAGCCTATGACTTTGTTGAACAGGGAATATATACTCCAGATGAATTCCTAAAACGCAGCGCTCACATCAAAGAAGAGATTGCCGGCTTAGAGGAGAACATAAAGAATAATAAGGCAGCGATTGAACGTGAATTAAACATCCTGGACAAAAAAGAAAATTATATCCCACAATTAAAGAATGCATTAGAAATCTTTTATACCGTTTCTCCTGCAGAACAAAATGCTCTTCTCATGGATCTAATAGAACGGATTGATTATATAAAAGAAACTCGTTCTGGAAAAAGTGGGCCAAAGGATAATTTTGAACTTTATATCCAATTAAAAACGCCAGTCTGAATGGCAGATAACTCCATGGTTCAGACGAATTAGGGCATGGCGAGATCATTTGTGCCATTATCTATCAGTTAACGAAAAACCTATCTATGGAAGAAATTGAAAAGTCTGGTTTTGATAAGTATTATACAGACCGTACTTTAGGTATCTGGCCGCAGTCCGCCGGAGGAGTTCCGTTTAATGCCTGTGAATTTGCGGTAAAGGGTGATCCGATTACGGATCTGTATGAGGATATGGCAGCAGAACAAAAGGCCCGTACTACCTACGATAACCTTCTACGATTATCAAAGGATTGTCCGGATGTTTATGAAGTCATTAAATTTTTACGTGCGCGAGAAGTCGTACACTTCCAGCGGTTCGGCGAAGCAAATCGGGAAGATTGCAGTAAATCGAATCACACAAAATACAATCACTAAGACGCATACCCACACGCCCCTCAAAGCTGTGGACTTCGGCTTTCGCACAAAAAGAAAGGACAAGCCTATTATGCCAGTATTCAGAGTAGAAAAAGTCAAAGATTATACGATTATGCCATGTCGAAACACCCACTTACGCAACCGCCAGTTATCCCTGCGGGCAAAAGGATTGCTCTGTCAAATGCTCGCGTTGCCCCCGGAATGGAATTTTACTCTGCAAGGGTTAGCTTATATCAACAAAGAGGGGTTAGACGCTATTACAGCGATTATACACGAACTGGAGCAGGCAGGATATATTACCCGCGACAGAATATGCGATGAAAAGGGATTGCTTCGGGAAATGGAATATACAGTCTATTCTTCCTCAAAGCTAAATGACAGTTTTGGCAATAATCCAATCACGGAAAACCCACACCGGATAATCCAACATTGGATTTTCCAACGCAGGGAAAACCAATGCAATAAAGTATATATATATAAAATACTAAAGAATAAATTACAGAATGATAAATTATCTATTCCTTCTCTATCCGTTTTTTGATTTTTAATTGAATTATCCCTATCGCATGAAGGGAATGGAAAGGAAAGGAAAAGAGTTGCTACAACATAGATATTCATTTATGCCTTAATTACCCTTTATCAATGGCAAACAGCCAAGTCAAGGATTTACCGCTTTAGCGGCGTTTACGTCCTTGACTTGGCTGTTTGGCGTTGATAGTATGGGAATGGCAGCTTATACAGTGCCATTCTCCGGTATCTTTTTATGTACTTTTTACTGCTGTTTTTTATACTCTATCCCCCATGCTTCCATTGCCCCAATTATTGGACGCATGGACTCTCCCAATTCACTAAGAGCATATTCTACTCTTGGCGGCACTTCCGGAAATACAGTACGGGTAATAATACCGTCACTTTCCATAGAGCGAAGGCTATCCGTTAATACTTTCTGACTGATACCCTCTAAAGATTTTTGAAGTTCATTAAACCGCCACGGTCTTGCAAGGAGATTTCGCATAATCAATAATTTCCATTTGTTCCCAATTAGCTGTACTGTCGTAGCAACAGGGCAAGACGGGAGTTCTTCTTTTTTAACCATAGCAATACCTCTTTTCTTTGGGCTAAAACACATACAAATAAATGTTACATTCAAATTATAGTGTAGCACACAGGACAAATCAACCTAAATTCAAAAAAAATTTCCGGCTCAATCCCCTAAATTACACAAAACTTACAAAAAGGTAACTATCCCAATAAAAAAGTGCGTACTTCCAAAAAAAAAAAAAAAATAAAATCTGTAAAATGAAAATTGCAGAGAGGAAAACCTCTCAAAAAAGCATAGGAGGTAACAAATTATGGCACTTTCAAATTTATCTGGTTGGAATAATGGTACAGAGGCGGCTTCCGCTTGCGGTGCGTCTGATAAACCTGCAGAAGCTCCGGCTGCCTGCGGTGCTGCTGATAAACCTGCAGAAGCTCCGGCTGCCTGCGGTGCTGCTGATAAGCCTGCAGAAGCTCCGGCTGCCTGCGGTGCGTCTGATAAGTAATCCCAACTGAAAAGACGTTTTACCTGCCTGCTCCCGGAGTGTCCTGCTCCGGGAGCATATTACAAAATATCCGGCTATATGCCATTCTTATAGAAAATTTACAAGGAGGTTTTGCTATGAAACAATACTTTGCTTTTCAATGGCACATTACGGACGAGTGCGACCAACGCTGCAAACACTGTTACATTTTCTCTGAAAATAACTGTAAAGCATTAGATAGTATGTCTTGGGAACAAATACAGTCTGTTTTTGAAAATTGCCTTGAAATGTGCAATAAATACAACCGCCTGCCTTATTTTTACCTCACTGGCGGCGATCCTATCCTGCACCCCGATTTTTGGAAGCTACTAAATCTGTTCAAAGAAAACGCAGTACCCTTTACTATACTTGGCAATCCGTTTCACTTGAATGACGAGGTATGCAGACGGCTAAAAGATATGGGCTGCGAAAAATATCAGATGTCCCTTGACGGCATGGAAAAAATACATGACTGGTTTCGCAAACCCGGCTCTTTTAACTGCACACTGGAAAAAATACAGTGTATCAAACAAGCAGGAATACGTTCCGTCATTATGACAACCGTATCCGGGACAAATATTTCTGAAATCCCCGATATTATTGACACCGTAGTAAAGCACAAAGTAGATGTGTTCGCATTTGCCCGATACTGTCCCACAAGCGGGGAAAAAGAAACGGGAATGATCCCGCAGGAATACAGGGCATTATTAGATACCTGCTATGCAAAATTCAAAGCCTATGAAGCTGCAGGTTGTGAAACATATTTTAACTTAAAAGACCACCTTTGGACGCTGTATCTGTATGAAAAAGGAATTTTCAAAATCCCGGAAAATGCAAAGCCGGATATGATATACGGCGGCTGCAACTGTGGCAACTGCCACTTAACGATTTTACCTACGGGGGATATATATGCCTGCCGGAGATTGAAAAGCAGGGTAGGAAATGTTTTTACTGACAGGATAGCTGATATTTGGATAGGTAAAAACATGGAAAGCTACCGGGATTATGGAAAATTTGAAAAATGTGCAAACTGCGAGCTGTTAAGGTTCTGCCGTGGCTGCCCCGCCGTAGCATATGGTACAAACAGCGATTTCTATGGCTCAGATCCGCAATGTTGGAAGGAGTGTTGAAAATGAAAGCTGTAATTTTGACAAAACCCACTAAAAGTACAGAGGCGAAAATAACGGAATATCCCACGCCTGCGGTAAAGCCTGGTTGGGTGCTTGTCCGTATCAAGGCTTTTGGTATGAACCATTCCGAGCAGATATTACGGAAATCAGAAATATCTGCCTCATACATTCAAAAACCCATTATTCCCGGCATAGAGTGTGTTGGGGAGATTGCGGACGCTTCCGATACTGCTTTTACTGCCGGGCAAAAAGTAATTGCCCTCATGGGCGGCATGGGGCGTAGCTTTCATGGAAGCTATGCAGAATACGCCCTGCTTCCTGCACACCATGTTTTTACGGTAAACACAAGCCTGTCATGGGATCGACTTGCGGCGATACCCGAAACTTACTTTACCGCATGGGGTTCTCTCTTTGAATGTCTTTCCTTAAAAAGCAGCGACCATCTGCTTGTCCGGGGCGGCACTTGCGCTTTAGGCTATGCAGCTATTCAGATAGCAAAGGCTTTAGGCTGTAAAGTTATTACAACCACCCATAAAGAAAGCAAAATGCAATTATTGACCGACTGCGGGGCAGACACGGTTTTGCTTGACAATGGCTCATTAAGGGGGCAGGTCTCCGGCATTACAAAAGTCTTAGAGCTTGTTGGAATAAAGACACTGAAAGATACCCTTTCCTGCATGGAAAAAGGCGGAATAGTCTGCAACACGGGCAATCTTGGCGGCGTATATACATGGAATGGTTTTGACCCGATCAAAGATATTCCAAACGGTATTTACTTGACAGGATTTTTCAGCAACACGCCTACACAGCAAACTATCAATGATATATTTGCTTTTTTGAATACACATAACCTTGTCCCTCATATCGGAAAACGCTACCTCTTTACGGATATTGCAAAGGCTTGTGCGGATATGGAGAACGGAAAAATAAACGGTAAAATTGTGATTGACGTGGACAGTGGTGATCTAAATGGTTAGGGCTGTTACAGCCAAAGAAGCGCAGATAAACAGACTTAAAGCTGAAATAAAAACCGCAGACGCTATCATTATCGGGGCAGGGGCAGGGCTTTCCACCTCTGCCGGATTTACCTATACGGGAAACCGTTTCCATCAATACTTTTCGGATTTTGAAGATAAATATGGCTTCCATGATATGTATTCCGGCGGCTTTTATCCTTACAAGACCCCGGAAGAACACTGGGCGTATTGGAGCCGTTATATTGAAGTCAACCGTTATCAGAATACAGACAAACCTGTTTATGAAAACCTGTATGAGCTTGTAAAAGATAAAGATTATTTTGTTATTACAACCAATGTAGACCATTGTTTTCAAAAGGCAGGTTTTGATAAAAAGCGGCTATTTTATACGCAGGGAGATTATGGACTGTTTCAATGTTCCGTTCCATGCTGCCAAACAACCTATGACAACCGGGAGATTATCGGACGCATGGTAAAAGAACAAAAGAATATGCGTATTCCCCCTGAACTGCTTCCTATATGCCCCGTTTGCAGAAAACCTCTCACTATGAATTTGCGCTCTGATAATAAATTTGTGGAAAATGAGGGGTGGCATAAAGCTGCCCTGCGGTATGATGATTTCATACGCCATAAAAAGCTGCATATCCTCTTGTTAGAACTTGGTGTTGGTTATAATACTCCCGCCATTATTAAATACCCATTTTGGCGATTGACAGCCCAAAATCCTAAAGCCGTTTATGCGTGTATCAACAACGGGGAAGCGTTCTGTCCGACAGAAATTGAAACACAATCTTTATGTATCAATAATGACATTGGAAGCATACTTGAACAGTTATAAAATACTCACAGAAGGCAGGTGGTATCATGGGGAAAATGATACTGCTGACACTTAATGAACGAGAGGAAAATGAGATTGACAAAATTATAGCGGCAATTACTGACTGCATATCACTTGAAGCCTTGCAGACTATCCCCGTTCCCACTTTGGGAATGTCATTTCCGGGAATGGAAATAAGGTAGAGCAGGCGGCAAGTATTTTAAGGCGGGGAAGAAATAAACCTTACCTGCCTTGAATACAGTACCCTTGTATTCCTTGCTTCCAATTCCGGCATTGTTCTCACAGACACAGATCTTTGAAGCTGTTTGGAACATGGATAGCGATAGCTGCCATTCATGCGTTGCGGGCGTGATCTACAACCTGCGGAAAAAGATAGAGCCGGACAGCAAAAAAACCTACCTACATAAAAACCGTGTTAGGTGTCGGCTATAAATTCAATGGATAAACACCGGGAAATGATGATAGATATACTGTCATTCCCCGGTATTCTTTTCTGCCCTTGTAAACGCTTAGAATCCCTTTTCCGGGCGACAATGGAATTTGCCACATACTGCCCGGAAATGCCCTTAAAACGCT
>ERZ777011.1670-NODE-1670-length-21864-cov-2.561786_pt1 | contig 21864 bp, 23 predicted proteins | sample MGYA00374964_ERZ777011 | MGnify/ENA primary metagenome ERZ777011 (study PRJEB29310, sample SAMD00008975) | mouse gut metagenome | study: EMG produced TPA metagenomics assembly of the Metagenome analysis of fecal microbiota from mouse which was promoted... | reverse complement strand
ACAACAGCGAGCAAGCCGTAGCAGAACGCCATTGTGAAGAGCTACGTAATCGCCTTAAAGGATTGTGGAGTTCTGAGGATTTCGAGGATACCAAAGATGAGTTAATTGAAATGGCTCATTCCATAGATGGTATTACTGCGGAAAACATTAAAGAACTTGCGTCTGAAAGTAATGCGCTTTCTACTATCCTTCAGCAAGATGGTATGGATGCTCAATTCTTGGCAAAAGTTTTACAGTCTATGGCCGAAGGTAATGACGGGCTTGCTCTAATTACTGAGGACGCACTAAAGCTGAATCAGACTCTATTCGATATGGCGAAAGAGTTTGATGAGGTAACGGCTGCAAAATCCCGCTATGACAGTGCTATGTCTGTTGACGAAAAGGATACCAACTTTAAGTCATATGCTGAAGCTTTTGAAGAGCTGAATAACCAATTTGAGGCTGGAACTGTAAACTCCAACGCATTCTGGGCGGCTGCTGAATATCTCTTTGGAGACGAACAGCTTTCAGCTTGGGGTTGGAGCGAAGGGCTTGACACCATCTATAAGAAGATGAAAGAAATCAAGCCTATCTTTGGCGACGCTGAGAGCGCAGGAGCGGGCTTTGTTAATACCCTATATAAGTTGTCGGAGGCTGGCAAACTCGTCGATGATAACGGCGAAAAATTACTGGAAATCAGCAAATTGTCAGATGGTTCTTATGACTTTGACATTGACACTAAGAACTTGGACGCTCTGGCTGAAAAACTGGGTATCACCAAGGAGGCGCTTGTAGCTTGCCTACAGGCACTTTCTATGTGGGGCGATGTCAATTTCTATGATCTGGATGAGGTTGCTCAGACAATCAGAGAGATTGGACTTGCGGCAGACACAGTAGATGGAACCGCTGTTAATGCTGGCCGATTGACCGAACAGCTTCTTTCTCTGGGCAAAACCAGTAAGGAAGTTCATGATATACTCTCTGCTTTACAGGGACTTGACGGAGTTACTTTGCTTGATGTATCGGCTGATGTTGATACATTGACGGGTAGCCTCAAAAATCTTGGCCTTGCAACAGAGGACGGCGTAACAATTTCTGTCAACTATGAGGGCTTTGCCGATCTATTGGCAAGCATTGGCTTTACTAAGGACGAAGCACAAACTCTGATTTCAAAACTTGGTGAGGCGGACAATATCTCTCTGGCTAACGCTAACGGAGAAGTAAAGGATGTTAGCGACGCTTTGGAGTATATTGATACTCTGACCTTTGATGAAGTTACGTCAAATCTGAACGATGTTACGACAGCCGTTGAGAATATAGACGAGTCTTCAACAGATAATGCGGTTTCTGAATTAAATGATGTTGGCACCGCTGCGGAACAGGCTGCTACTAAAGTATACAGCATTGGAACAGCAATAGATTCTGTTAATGGGCGAACAGTTACTGTAACTTATGATGTAAAGAAGAAGAGTAGCATTCTTGGCGGAATACTCGGCTTTGCTTCTGGCACTAACGGCGCACCAGGCGGAGACTCTTTGGTGGGCGAAGAGGGGCCAGAGCTGGTACAGTCTGGGCGTTATGCCTATCTGGTAGGAACAAACGGTGCTGAGATTGTTAATCTGAACCGTGGAGATCGTGTCTATACGGCAGATGATACAAAGCGTATATTGAATGGTAGATTGTCTCAAGGAAAACTCCGAGGCATAATTCCATCCTATGCGTTTGGTACAATTAACACCGGAACAAACAAAACCGGCAGCACTGGTAAATATAAGGATTATCAGAGTAGTTCTAAAAGCGGTAGCAAAGATGGCTCAAGTAGTGGAGCACCATGGGGCGATGAACTAAAATACTACAAGCATCTCCGTTCTATGGAATTGCTAACCGATCAGGAATACTATGATAAACTGGATGAGTTGTTAAGTCGCTATTATGCTAATCGTGAATCCTATATTGACGATTATCGTAGTCTTATGGAAGAGGCTTATCAACTGGCCCGTACTTTGGCTGATGACTGGTTTAACGACAAAGAGCATCAACTATTCCTTATGGGAAAGAATGACACTTCAGAGGAAGACCAGATTGCAGTCTATCGTGAAATGCAGAATGAAGCTCACCGTTTGGCGGAGGAAGCTCGTAAGTATGGTTTGGATGAAAATTCCGATTATATTCAATCACTTCAAAAGCAATGGTGGAGCTATCAAGATTCCATTGAGGATCTGTATAATGCGATTTTTGAGAAAGAGGTTGACGCACGTAAAAATACGTTGAACCTCTTGAACAATCAGTACGGCGCACTGGATAATAACCGCAACAGAAATGGTATGGCGGAAAATCTACAGCGCCAGCTTGCCGAGCAAACGGCAATCCAGGAGGCGGCACACAAAGAGGCGCAACGTCTACGTGCTCTGGGAGTAGACGAAAACGATGAGGCAATTCAGAAGTGTATTGACATGTGGTGGGATGCCTATAATGACATTCAGGATATCAATTCAAAAATTGCCGACAACGTTTTGAGCGTGTATGATGATTTTATCGAGCGGGCTGATGATTTTGACCTTTGGAATAGTTTTGACTTTACAAGGGTTGATTATTTGAAACGTAAGCTCAAAGAGATCAATCGTCTCTATCAAGAGGGCATCCTTAATCTGAAAGAGTACAACGAGCTACTTAGAGAAGTAGGTGTTGAAATCTATAACGAACAAAAGGACGCTCTTGAAGAAATTATCGAACGGACAATGGACTTGATTCGCCAAGAAACCGAGGATCATATTGAAGCTCTTGAAGATCAGATTGACGCATTCCGAAAGATCATTGAGCTAAAAAAGGAGTCATTAAGAGCATCTAAGGATGAAGATGACTACCAGACCGAAGTTGCAAAGCGAGTTAAGGAAATTGCCGATAAGCAAGCTAAGCTTGCTCAGTTGGAGCGAGATACCAGTGCGTCGGCCAATGCTGAAAAAGCAAAATTGGCTGAGGAACTTGCAGAGCTACAAAATGAGCTTGCTGAGTATCAGGCGGATTATGCCTATAATGCACAAATTGATGCGCTTGATAGAGAAGCCGATGCTTATGAGCAGTCAAAGAACAAAGAAATTGACCACTTAAAGTCCATAGTCAATTCTGAGGTAGATTTGTACAATGCTGCTATTGCACGAATTGACTCAGACTGGGAGCAACTATATGCCGATCTTATGGCGTGGAATGAGCAATACGGCGATATGATTGATGGGCCTGAGTCTATCACTACCGCTTGGAGAACCGCCAAAAGTGCGGCAGAGGAATATGGAAGTGTTCTTTCTGCCCTGAGTGGTATCAAGAATAATATTTCCTATGCAGAAGATCAAGCTAACAATGCTGCGGCGGCTGACCAGGCTATGCGTACTATCATTAGTGAAATGTATAGCAATAGCATTGCCCACCATTCCGCTGATGCGGCTGGCAAAAAGCATCTAAGCGATCGGAACCTTGAACTTGGCGCAGCACTCTCCCAGTATGGCATTTATGCTGTACGCGGAGATGATGGTGTGTGGTATCTTGATAAGGTTGGCGGCGCTCAGCTTTATGATAAGTATAGAAAATATACCTATCATGAGGGTGGCGTTGTTGGTGAAGATCCAAAGCTGAAGCCGAATGAACTTACCGCACTTCTTGAAAAGGGAGAGCGGGTTGTTACTAAGGCACAGAATACCAGACTGCTTGATCTGGTGAAGTCAGGAACCGATTTTATCAGCGGAATGATTGGCAGACTCTCTTCTGCTTCTCCTGTTGTGTCTGATGTGGAAAAGGCAATCACGAATAATGACAACAGTGACAGCTCTGTCACCGAGGGTGACATTAAACAAGAGAACCATTTCCATCTGGAGGGTGTAACAGAAGAGAATATGAAGAGCTTTGCGGAGTATTATTCATCCTATACTATCAACAAACTCATACAAGGCAATAGGCGCAAGGGATTGAAGAATAGTATCGGTAGTCATATGCTTCGTGGATAAAATTAGTGCGGCCACTCTTTAATAGGGTGGCCGCTTTCTTATAAGGAGGTTTGAACATGGTAGTTGATTTTGCAAAAGTCAGCGTCCAAGAACAGCCATTACTTATTTTGCAGAATCTTGATGACACACCTATTGGTGTTCTCAAAGCCGCATTCAATGTAGAGGCAAATCTTTGTTACAATGACTTATCAACTCTCACATTTGATCTTCCTGCTTTTATAAATGGAAAGAGCACTGCAAATTATAAGAAAACTGTTGGGATGCGAATAATTGAGCTAAGGAACTATGGCCGCTTTATGTTGGTAGATCCTAAAATTACCGACGAGGGAACTAAAGAAATAAAGTCGTGTACTGCTTATTCGCTTGAATATGAGTTCACATTTAAGAAACTACCATTGACGGCAGGAACTTATAATTTATGGAATCCATTCGTACCAAAAGGAACGATTCTTGGCCTGATTCTTGAATTAATGCCATCATGGAGAGTGGGCCAGGTTGATGCTACATTAATTGACAGATATCGCACTTTTGATGACGTTGGAGATCAGAATGTCTATAACTTTATGAAGTCAGATTTGCAAGAGTCATATGGTTGTATTTTTACATTTGATACATATGAACGACTAATTCATGTGCGTGACATTAATACGCAAGCCCCCATTAAGCCTGTGTATTTTTCAATGGAGAACCTAATTAAGAAGATTACCATTGATGAAGATACAGAAAGCATTATAACAAAGCTTAATGTGTATGGAGCTGATGGTGTAGATATTCGTAGTGTCAACCCTATGGGCACCAGCAGTATTATTGATCTTGGCTATTTCATGACCCCAGAGAATTTTAGCCAGTCGATGATTGATAAGTATAACAACTGGAAAGAAACATTTGAGGCATATCAGCGCCCTTACTTTAACCTTACAGTTGAAGAAGCGTTGAAAACCGCCCAGCTTGTTACCGAACAGGCAGCATTGGTAACATTGCAAAGTGAGCTTACCAGTTTGGAAAATATTCAGGCTGTTACAATCCAAGCCATAGCCCAAAAGTTGAAGTCTCAAAGTGATTTGAATAGTGTTAATTCACAAATCAGAGCAAAACAGAGTGAGATTTCAAGGAAAGAACAGGAGCTTACATCTATTCAGGCACAAGTAGATGATTTGAATAATCAGATGCTTGAAATCAATAGAAAAACAAGCTTTGAAAGCTTCTTTACTACGGCTGAGTACAAAATCATCAATAGATATCTAAAAGAAGATTCCATTAGTGAGGATTCTTTTGTTGTGCCTGAGGTTGATACCTATGATGCCTCTGGTGAAAGCATGAAGCTTAGTGGATCTATCTTTAATATCACCGACTCTAAAGTTGTTTTAGCCAAGAACACTTTTGGTAAGGATATCTACTCTGCTTCTGGTGGTACACTTGCCTGTTCTGCTTCTGGGTTTAATCTAAGTGCTTCGATTATCAGAGCTTCCTTGGACTATACTTCAAACAAAGAATTTTTGTTTACTGCTCGTATGAACGAGGGGACTCTAAACGGTGAGGAATTTCCAAGCGCCTGTATCTCTATTGCGGGCACTGCATCAGCCGTTAGTTCCAATGCAATTCCAGACAGTAGTGTACAAGGTGCGATTTCAGAAGGAACCAGCATTTCATTCAGACTTGGTTCAGCAAATCTCTATTTCACACGGAGCACAACCGAGTACGAACAAAGAACTGTTGAATGGGATCTATTTGATTATGGCGTTGAGTTACTTCAAAAGGTAGCATGGCCCGCCTATACATTTTCACTGGATTTGGCGAACTTTCTTGTCTTGAAAGAGTTTGCGCCATTCAAGTCAAACCTGGAACTTGGCAGTAAACTATATTTCAAACAAAGGGATGGAACTGTACTTAAACCTATCCTGGTTGGTGTGCATATTCCTTTTGAAGATTTAAGCAAGTTCAGCGTAGAGCTGTCAAGTAAATATAACAGTAATAATTGCGAGTTTTCCTATGCAGACTTTTACGATGATGCGCCATCTGCTGGAACTACCATTGACAGCGGTAAATGGACATATAATCAATTCGTCAACAGCGGAGCAGAAACTTCACTTAGCAAGTTTATGAAGTCTGCACTTGATATTGCAAAAAACAATATCATGTCTTCTGTTGGGCAGGCGATTACATGGGATCAAGCTGGCTTCCGTCTAAGAAAACGTAAAGAGGGAAACGAAGCCGATTTTGAACCTTATCAGATTTGGATGAACAATAGTTCCATCATGTTTACTACTGATAATTGGTCTACAGCAAATCTGGCTATTGGGCAAATCGTTTCTGAGAGCGGCAATATTCTAAGTGGTGTTATCGCCGATAGTCTTATCGGAAAAATTCTTGCTGGTAACAGCCTTATTATTGAGAGCGCCAAAAAGGATGGTGGCGTTTCTGTATTTCGTGTAGATGGCAATGGAGCGTCGCTTCATAATGCTGTCTTTGATATCTACAACGGGAATAAGGTTCATATTACGTTGAATCCATATTCTGGCTTTGCCATCGGTAAATATCCAGTGTATAGCGGAAGTAATTATGATATCAATACAACCAATGCTGTATTCTGGGTTGATCTAAATGGTAATGTACATATAAAGGGCACTCTTGAGGGCTGCGATGGAAAATTCAGCGGAGAGCTTGTTGCTGCCACAGGACGTTTTAAGGGAGTTGTGCAAGCGTCCGACTTCCAGGATTTAAGCGGCAAATCTATGATGGCAAACACTGGCTATAAATTTGCACCAGACTATCTTGAACTCAAAGGACTTACCATTACCGACGGACGCAATGTTACTTTTCGTGTTACGGCTGGTGGAGTTGTAAGTATCAATGGAAATGTGACTATGGCTCCAGGGTCTTCTATCAACTGGGCAAATGTTTCTGAAAGCAATCTTGGTAGCAGCCAAACTTACTCGCTTGCACAGAACGCTTCATGGTTAGCGAATGATGCCTACAATCGTGCTGACTCTGCCTACTCTCGCGCTCAGGCTGCCTATGGCGCAGCCGATGACGCATATGATTTGGCCTGGGAAAATCGTAACACAGATTATAATATCTTCAATGTGCTGACTGGCGGCGGTACTCAGTTCGGTATCTTCAGCGATTCCACCTATAATCGGCTGTATATCAATGCCAACTACATTCGTGCTGGAACCATTGATGCCGACATCATTACTCTTGGAAGTTATTATGGTAGTTTCTGCTGTGCCAGAGGTCATGATGGAGTCAACTTTACATATGGATCTATGATGAGTGGAAGTGGCTCACCTTATTTTATTGTAACAAATGCAGGATGCCGTATGCAAACAGATCTTAATGAGTTCTTTGTTACAAATAGTGGTGTATATTCCAGTGAAGAAATCGTTGTGCGTTCTGACCGCAGATTGAAGAACAGCATTGAGTATGATTTGGAAAAATACGAAAAGTTCTTTCTTGCACTACGGCCTACGCGCTTTAAGTATAATTCTGGTCAATCTGGACGCTATCATACTGGATTTATCGCCCAGGATGTTGAAGAGGCGTTAAAGCAAAGCGGTATTTCCACACAAGAATTCGCAGGATTTGTTGGTCTGGATATTCTTGAAGCTGAACATGATGGTGATTTTACTGGTATTCGTTATAACCTACGATATGGTGAATTCATCTCACTGAATACCTATATGATTCAACGTCTATATGATAGGGTTGCGTCATTAGAGAAAACAATTGCGAAGATAAAAAAGGAGAAATCAACTTATGAATGATGTCATTAATAAGCTTAGCACAGTTGTACTTGTATTGAATCAGATCGGAGTAAATGGAAAGCAAAACCTTCTAAACCTTGGCGGAGCAATCGACATGATTGAAAGTACAATCAATGATTTGACAGCCGCTGAGCACACAGAAGAGGTTGAAAAGGAAACCGCACAAGAAGCATAACAACTCAATTAAATCACTTTTTGGGGAGGTGGCGCTATGGCTTTTTGGGGAGATTATTTTGTCTTTGATGGAGTTCCCTGCTGGGAATTTGGTTTGCGGTTGTATGAAGTAGATGGCGTATCTCCTGGAGATGGTGCGTTTTCCATGCCAAAGGTAACAGAGGATAATGTAGCGAATCGGTTTCGGACTTTTTACTATGGTACTACCCATAATGAGCCACTTGTATTCAAAATGGTATTTGGAGCAGATAAAGTAATTGCTGATACTGGCGGATTTTTTGATAGCTGGGATCGAGAGGCAATCAGCGCATGGCTTTCACCAATGGATGGGTACAAGTGGCTTGAGATTGAGCAACCTGATATGGAGCCAGTGCGCTATAATTGCAGAATTGAAAAGCTTACTATGGTGGAGCTTGGCAATCTTCCGATTGCGTTTTCTTGTGAAGTACATTGCGATTCTCCATTTGCTTACCAATACCCTGTTACCTATCAATACAACTGTGCAGGACGAACCGATATTTTATTCCGCAATCTGAGCAGCTATCGCGGCGGATATCAGCCTAAATTAAAGATTACTCTAAATGGCAGTAATACTATCCAGATCATCAACCACTCTAATGAAGATAAAGTCTTTGAATTCAAAGACCTGCCTCAAAGTTATTTCTTGGAAATTGATGTGGACAACGAAAATGGAGTAATCACAAATAGTATGGATTTGAATTTGTATCCTTATTTTAACTTTGAGTTCTTCAAACTTGTTTGGGGTGATAATCGGATTGAGGTTCTTGGAAATTGTATTATTGAGATGACGTGCGAATTTCCTGTAAATGTAGGAGGGTAACATGCAGGCAAAGGTTTACAATTTGCCAGAGATATCATTTGTGGGTGGGGAAACACATGACTTGCTATTCCATCTCTTTACAGAAACAGGAAGAGTGTTTAGTGCATCTGGTGCAACGGCTACTTTTTCTATAGTAGGTTCTGTAAATAGAACTGGTGCTCCTGTGCTATCAAAGCCAATGACGGTGTTGGCCGATGACAATGGCGTGGAGAGCATAATTGCTGTCACTCTCCTTCCCACCGAAACAGTAGGATTGTATGGGAAGTACATCTATCAAATTACAATCCAGGATATGTCGGGCGAAACAGAGATACCCAGTCAAGGCATTTTGGGTATCACGAACAATATTGATAAGAACATCATTAGATAACCTCTGCTGTTTGGCAGAGGGATTTTTATTCTAAGGAGGTAAACATGAACACTACATACTTTTTGAATCAAGTTATGGGCAATCTCTTCAAAACAAAGGAAACCCCAGCGCTGCCAGAAGAGTATTACATTGGTCTAAGTTCAACCGCTCCAGCTCCAAATGGCTCTGGTGTATCTGAGCCAGCTTCAAGTGCTGGTTATGCTCGCGTGAAGTTGGAGGTGCTTAGTGCCCCAACAAACGGTGTTATTGTGAATGATGCCGCCATTTCCTTCAATGAGTCTACCGCAAACTGGGGAACTATGACCCACTTTGTTATTTTTGATGCTTTGAGCGGCGGAAATCTCTTAATGTATGACACTCTTTCAAACCAGCGGAATGTTGAAGCAGCAACCATTGTTACGCTGAAGAAGGGCAGTTTAAGTCTAACTCTGACAAGTCAATCAGCGTAAAGAAAACCAGGTGATAGATGAATGGCACAGGCATATGATATCTACTTAAATAAACGACTGACAGAGTTTGATATTATCATAAAAAATCTACCTTTAAGGGACGGATTGGTTGCACACACCAAAATGTATCTTGATGCCATGATTAATTATCTGTATCTGCAAAAGTTCATTGTCGGAAAACATAATGCCCAATTGCAAGCGAGGATTGATGATCTTCTTGAAGAAGTGTTTAACAAATTTGACAACACGCTTTCCCTGAATGCAAGTGTAGAGGTATTTGCGGGGAAACCCATTTCAGGGGCCGCAGACCTGATTTTGAAAACAGCAGAGCTTCCAATTAATGAAGAATGCTTCAATACGTTCACTGATTTTATGGCCTTGACAACGAAATCGTTGGAATATGAGCTTTCTAAATCAATTGGATCTGGGCATAGTGAGATGGTGTTACAGACCAAAATGGTAGATACATTGAAAGAAGCTTTTGAACACTTTATTAATCAGACAGAGCTTACTACAAGTGCCATTCCATCATCTGAAAAGTTTGTTGAAGGTACTGCAAATTTACAGCTTCAAACGAAGCCGTTTGATATTTACTATTTGCTTACCATTCAATGTGAAGCGATGATGAATTTGCTATGTTCCGCAGACTTGGAGCTGTGGTATACACTTGGCGAGGCGCAAGGTCAACTAATTCTAACTGTTCATAATACATCCATACACTCTGAGAAGTTTTGTGATGTTTCTTCATTGCAGAGGCTACTATCAGAAGTCAATGAGACTCTTATCGCTTATTTGAATTTGGAACAATCTACTCTCTATCTTAACGCCAGTGCCTCGGCTGGCCTACGGCGCTACCGTAAGCTTGTAGAAATTGACCCTTTTTCACTTGCGGATAATGACAATTTGACTTTGGATGATTTGGATTATGTTGAGTTGACATAGAAAGGAGTTAAATTTATGGCTAATGGCGTTCTGGGCAGCTTTAATGGAACCGTCACAGCAAATGTAAATATGCTGGATGTTTTTAAGTCAAGAGAATTAGAGGAACATCCCAACAGCACTTTGCAATTTTCTAAACTTACGCTCAAGAAAATTGGTATTCAATGCGATCCAGGTACAGAGGTAGAAATCAACGGGAGCAAGATTCCAATTGTCTCTGGCGTGTTTGAGTTGGGATATGGGCAAGTCAAGATTACCAGTCTTGTTTTCAAGTCTGCCGTTCCTGCAAATATCTACTACATGTACTAAGGCAGGAGGAAATGGTTATGAGTGATCTTCCATTCTTCAGCGGGGGAGGAACTGGCGGAGGCGGTGGAACTGGTGTAACCAGCTATGACGCGCTTACCAATAAACCCGTTACTAATCTTTCTGGTTCTCCAATTATCATCAGTACATTGGACACAGGAGTTTATAACATTGATGGAACTTGGGCAATGACTTCTGATGATCTGGCAAGAGAAACCTTGAAAGATGATTTGTTCTATGTCTCCAACAAAAATGGGAAATGCAAGCTCACTCGTATTTGCGCTGGTGAAATTCAGACATTCACTGTGCCTACTTCTGGAAGCGCAGCGAATATCGAGGTTTCTACGGTTGCAACTACGAATGACATCATTGCTCAATTGGTTGGAGACTTTTAATTTGTGCATGAGAGAGACTATCTCTATGCAAATATAGGAAACGTCATTATATGACAGAAAGGAAAATGTTATGGCGAATGAAGTAGCAAAACTGATTTACAAAGGTTTGAAAGCAAACCTGCCAGAGAATCGTAATGCTGGTAGCGCCTATTTCGTGACAGATAGTCGCGAGATTTATTTTGGTGCTGACCTCTACACCGATGCTGTACGTTTCTATACTGGCGACAAGCCAACTACTCCCGCTCAAGGCGTACTGTATGTCAACGAGGCAAGTGGCGCTGGCGATGTGTGGAATGGTACTGCGTGGGTAAATGTCATTAAGGGTTATATCACTGCTATTGATGAGAACGCAGATCATACTACTGTGCCTACCACAAAGGCCGCAAAGGATTATATCGACAAAAAGGTGGCTGACGTGGTGGCTGGCGAGGTCGGAACTTTGGGCGATCTGGCAAGCAAGGATAGAGTGACAGAGGATGAGCTGGCTGAGGCTCTGAAAACCAAGATTGATGGCAAGGCTGACCAAACTACAGTTGACACCCTAATTGGTGATGATACTGGCAAGTCCGCCCGTACTATCGCTAATGAGGAACTTGCAAAGCAGCTCATCCCTGAGAATGCCGCTGAGTCCCTGGATACTCTGACTGAAATTGCCGCATGGATTCAATCGCACCCTGACGATGCCTCCGCAATGAACACCGCTATTGATGCGCTGAAGACTAAGGTCACACTTGGGACTCATGAGGTGGACGGAGAGCAGGTAGAGTATGCCACTGTCAAAGCATATGTGGAGGCCGCTATCGCCGCTCTTGAAATCGGAGACTATGCCAAGGCCGCTGATTTGACAGCACTTGCAGATCGTGTTACTACGTTGGAGACGGACACTCACACCCACACCAACCAAACTGAGTTGGATAAGTTTGCTGATGGTGATAAAGCAAAGTGGGACGCTGCTGAAACTAAGGCGCATGAACATACCAATAAGACCGAGCTTGATGGTATTACTGCCGCTAAGATTACTTCTTGGGATAAGGCTGTTGAGGCTATCACCGTAGGTACATTTTAATTACGGCAATTTAACTGACGTTTAGGAGGGGCTTATGCCCCTCCTTTTGTCATCATAGGAGGTATTCATTAAATGGCCTATTTTGATCCAAATACCACTGTTGACAGTAAAGTAAGGGACGGTTCCATTATCCCTATCAAAGAGGGTCAGTTTTTGATGACCACGGATACCAGAAGTATTTTTTACGACTTGGGAGATCGCCGTATTCAACTCACTGACATTTTGGAACTCAATACAGAAGCAGAGCGCAAAGCGTTGATTGCTCCTGTCAACAAATTTTATTTCATCAAGGATTCAGGCGCTCTTTGGAGATATAACAACGGAGCCTGGATTGAATGGCCCAGTGGAGGTTCTGGCGGAATAGTCAGTAAATCAGTAAATGTTACTCTAACTGTTGCTGGATGGATAAATGGCAGTCAGACAGTTTCAATTGACGGATTGACTGCTACTCAAAACGGCGTTGTCGGCATTGCGCAGGATGTTTCTACGGCTGAGATGGAGGCTGCTCGTACTGCGGAAATGTATGTCAGCGGACAAACCGACGGCGCATTTACTATTGCTCTTGGAGGCGATAAGCCCACATTTGATATTCCAATCACGGTTATCCTGCTCAGTTAAAGAGGGGAGGAAAGACAATGGGAACAAAAAATTATGGGTTTTACACCGAGGACAATTCCGCCACTAAGTTCAAAGAGTGGCGTAAGAAAATAAATGGGTCTGACGGCTCTAATATAGTCATGATTGACAACATTTTGGGAGAAAAGGGAGACAAGAGTACACATGTAACTTGCACTCTGCTTGCCTCTGCCTGGGCTGGACTTGACGCTCCTTTTACACAAGAAATATTGGTAACTGGACTTGAAGCCCTACAAAATGGAAATGTTTCTCGCTCAAAACGCCACATTTGAACAGCGCATGGCCGCTCGTGAAGCTATGCTTGCGGTCACAGGACAGGAAACAGGAAAGTTAGTTATTTCGGCTGATGGAGAGATGCCAGATATTGATATTCCTGTTGTCATCATTCTTTTAGGATAAATCAGGAGGTTACTCTATGCCTATTATCGGAAATTTCCCTACAGGTGGTGGAAGCGGCAGTGGAGGTTTAACTCTGGCCGCTGTCTGCTGGAAAAGTCTATGTCAAATGGACTGATCCAGAAGATTTAGTGGTTGCTGGCTCTACTTTGGCCGCTTGGAGCGGAACCTTGCTTGTACGTAAAGCGGGAAGCGCACCTGTCAGCCGCAGAGATGGTACGGTTGTTCTGGATAGCAAAACCAGAAATGCTTATAAAAATACTTACTTCTGTGATAGCGGTTTGACTGATGGAGTGCAGTATTTCTACAAGTTCTTTCCTTACACCACATCCAATTCCTATACCGACAGCGAGGATGATGCTTTCAATGCTACTCCATCTCCAGTGCCTCTGGGCAATGTGAGCGCCATTACCACAAGCGAAGCTGGAAATGGGAAGTTTGCATTGAAATGGACAGATCCAGCCGCTACGGTTGTATCTGACGGAATTACATTGGCGACTTGGGCCAACACAACAGTAGTAGTTAAGGCTGGTTCATACGCAACTGATCCCAATGCTACTGACGCTGTTTATCGTAAGGTATGTACTACCAGAAATCAATACGCAAGCACTCCATTGGTTGTAAGCGGGCTGACTAATGACACAAAGTATTATGTGTCATTCTTCCCGACCTCTACGGATGGTGCAGTAAATACAGACGCAAGTAATAGAATACTTGCAACGCCAAACCGCATGAAGATTACAACCGTTCCAAGTCAAAATGGCTCACTGACTTATAATACCAAGGCTCAAAGCCCAGCCTGGTCTAATTATGACTCTGCAAAGCTGACCCTTAGTGGAGATACGGTTAAAACCAACGCCGGTACTTATAGCGCTTCATTCACTCCAACTGATGACTATTGCTGGTCTGATGGAAGCACAGATGCAAAGATTGTTTCATGGACTATCGGCAAGGCGGCGGGCACTTTGACTGTCAATCCTACATCTGTTACTTTGGACAAGGATCATTTGACTGCAACATTCACTATTGGCGGCAATCACGATGGAACGCTTAGCGTTTCTTCCAGCGATACTACTGTCGCATCTGTAAGCAGAAGCGGAAATACAGTCACTGTATCTCATGTCAATAAAAAGACGGGAACAGCCAAGATCACTGTTTCCTGTGGGGCTGGTACGAACTATACCGCTCCTTCAAATGCCACAGTAAATGTTACCGCAAAGTTCGTTACTATCTATGGTGTGGAGTGGGACGGAACCAGCACAACCAAGTGGAGCAGAACCGACGCTTCCGCTGGTTTTACCGATCCTGTGCCAGCAGTAAGCAATGGAAGCGGAAGCAGTCCATTTGATAATCTTGCGCCTTGGAGTGGGATGACAAAATCAAACGATGCAACAGCAGGGGTTCTTGTAGCCATTCCAAAGTATTACTACAAGCTGACTAAGAGCGGTAATAAGCTGAAGCTTCAAATTGCTGATGGCCCAGCAGATGGGTTTAAGGTATCTCCCGCCCATGCCAACCGTGGCGATGGCAAGGGGGAGCGTGATGTAGTATACATTGGCCGATACCACTGCGCCAGCGGATATAAGAGCACAACTGGTGTTGCCCAACAGGTGAGTATTACTCGCGCTACTGCCCGCACCAACATTCACAATCTCGGAGCGGCATATTGGCAATGGGACTGGGCATTGAATTGGACGATCAAGTTCCTGTACTTGGTTGAGTTTGCCGATTGGAACTCTCAGGCCAAGATTGGTTACGGCTGTTCTGCGTCTGGCTCTAAGGTCAACAACGGACAGACTGACGCAATGAAGTACCACACTGGAACGACCGCTGCTAACCGCACTACCTACGGCTTTACTCAGTATCGCAATATTGAGGGCTTGTGGGATAATGTGTATGACTGGGTTGATGGATGCTACTACAACGGATCTGGGCTAAACGTTATCATGAATCCCAGCAAATTTAGTGATTCTGCCAATGGAATTGTGATCGGTTCTATTACGGCTGGTTGGCCTTCAGCATTTGATGTGTGCGCCACATCTGGTTACGAATGGTGTATCCGTCCTACGGCGGCAAGTGGAAGTGAGAGTACCTATCTCCCTGATTGCTGGAGCTTCTACTCTTCCTACCCTTGTCTGTACGTCGGTGGTTACTATGGTCGGGACCGGGATCGCGGGCTGTTCTGCGTGGGCTACAACGCTGCGTCGAGCACGAGCGGCAGCATCGGCTGTCGCCTCATGAAACTATCCTAATGGGGGTTGTCAGGGGGCGTAATCCCCCTGACGGTTGACGGTACGAATTTTAGCAGGAGGGCGCAAGCCCTCCTTTTCTATATCTACCCATTCGTTTGCTAACTTGCTAACCGCAAGTTGGATTTTTACTTTATTTCTTTTCCCTAAATTGGGGCTTTTTGCACAGCAGTCGATGATTTTTGATTTTGGCTCCCTGATAACTGGAACTTCAACTCTTCCAACCCTTGTCTGCACGTCGGTGGTAACTATGGTCAGAACCAGAATCACGGGCTGTTCTACGTGAACTACAACACTACGTCGAACACGAACACCAACATCGGCTGTCGCATCCTTGTGTGCCTAAGCGGGCAAATATCCTCAGGGAATTAGGGCGACTGCCCTTTTTCTATATATTGGTGCAAAAGGCCGCACACCCCATGGTGAAGATTAGCTGATAGGACACGGTTTAGTACACTCTTCGGAGCGCTGGAAACACCGTGAGGCTCAAGGAGGATAAATAATTCCTATTGAAACGAGTAAAAAATTTATACCCTCAACTAATTTCTGACGATAATCTCAAACGTGCGTTACTTGAAGTCAACGCTACACATAGATGGCTCCCAAAACATAAACCAAACAAAACGGTTGCCTGGGTCGAATCCGATATGGAGCAAAGAGTTATAGAACTGAGGGAAATCATTGTAAATGGATTTGAACCACAGCCAATCATTAAGAAACGGAGATATGATAAGTCCGCCGGAAAGTGGAGAGATATCTGCGAACCAGTCCTTTGGCCCGATCAGTACGTACATCATGCTTTGATACAGGTTTTAGAGCCTGTGATGATGCGCGGCATGGATCGCTATTGCTGCGGCTCTATTCGTCAGCGAGGAATCCATTATGGGATGAAAGCCATTAAGAAGTGGATGAAGGAAGATCCAAAAGGAACAAAATGGTGTTTGGAGCTGGATATTCACCATTTTTATGACAGCCTCCAGCCAGAAATAGTTATGGCTCGGCTCAGAGAGCTTGTCAAGGATCATCAGGTTCTTGACTTAGTAGAGCGGGTTATTGCAGACGGTGTACAGATTGGAGTTTACTGTTCTCAGTGGTTTGCCAATACAACACTACAGCCGCTCGACCATTTGATACGGGAGGGCGGCTTTGGTGTTAAGCATTATCTTAGATATATGGATAATTTCACAATTTTCAGCAGCAACAAGAGAAAGCTACGAAAGCTTTTTTACGCCATTCAAAAATGGCTTGCCGAACACAATCTTGGTATCAAAGATAACTGGCAGATATATCTCACTTCAATTAGACAACCCGTAGCACTTGGCTATCGTTTTGGGCATGGCTATACGCTGTTGAAGAAGCGCAATCTTTTGAGATTGAAGCGGCAGCTAAACAGATACTATTACAAAAAGCGCCACCACAGACGGATTTCAATGCGCTTTGCCTCTGGGTTGTTATCCAGGCTTGGACAGCTTAATCACTGCAATAGTACGCAAGTGATGAAGAGAATTTATCGCGGCAGAGTACAGAAGGATTTGAAAACCGTTGTGAGAAGATATTCCAGAAGGGAGAAGCTGAAATGGAGTACGTTTTCGGAAGAAATGACTTTACAGGCGACGAAACCTTAATGACCAAGGGCGAACAGCATACAGACCTTACAGGTTTCCAAGAGACTGTTCGTGAGTACGCCGATTCTACAATTACTGATGCTTTTCGTGTTGTAGAGAAAATCAAAACAGACGAGGATAGCGAGGGGAATTGTTATGACTGGTACATAATTGATAAGCACAATCGTACCATTGATAAAACAAAGCTTGTTAATTCTCGTGTCAATGAACTGATTGTTACCATGTTGGAGGGTTAATTCATGAAAGAGAATTTGAGAGCACTATATAATAACGGCCAAAATGGGGTTAGTCCGTCTGTAAGCGCCAGCGGTTTATTGAACGCAGTGGCTAAGGGCTGGATTACCCTTGAAGATACCGTTGACATTATCGGAAGCGACAGTTCTTTAGCGGTTATTAAAGCCGCAAAGATAGCAGAAATCTCTACCGCATGTAATACGGTTATTGTTTCCGGCATTGATTTGGAGCTGTCTGCGGGCGTTGTCCACTTCAACCTGAGTATTGAGGATCAAAGTAATATTGCTAACCTGTTCCGCGTGGTGGAGTTGGGTGGCACTGAGTTCCCCTATCAGGCCGACGGTGGAGTATGCCGTATTTATTCCGCTCAGGAAATCGCCCAGATTTACATTGCGGCACAGACCCTAATCACTACCCAGACTACCTACCACAATGCTCTAAAAGCATACGTTCAGTCCCTGGATGATGTAGAGGCTATTGCAGCGGTGCAGTATGGTATGACGTTACCAGATCCGTATGCTACTGAGGTTGCTGAAAAGCTGGGTGTTGCTCAGGCGCAGATGAACGCTATCGTGGCGAGACTAAACGGATAAGGAGAGAAATCGTGATGAAAAGAGCAATGCTTAGTCAGCCGATGGCTGGAAAAACTGATGAGGAAATTGTTGCGACACGGGAAAAGGCGGTAAAGGCTTTGGAAGCCGCTGGTTTTGAAATCGTTAATACACTCTTTACCGATGAATGGTATAGCAACGACAGCATGAAACAGCGTGGAGTTGTTCAAATTCCGCTTTGTTTTCTTGCAAAATCACTTGAAAACATGAGCCTTTGTCATGCCGCTTATTTCTACAAGGGCTGGGAAAATGTCAGAGGGTGCCGTATTGAGCATGAGGCCGCAAAAGCGTATGGCCTGGAGATCATTTACGAGGAATAATCATGTTGCGGAGCAGAGGAAAAGAGCTAACCTGTAAAATATCAAGCCACATTCTACGCTGGCTATTCGGCGGATGCTTATATGGTCTGCTGGAGATTGCTTGGCGGGGATATACCCATTGGACAATGATATTGTTGGCGGCGCTTTTGTGTATCCCACTGGATATTGCAAATGAGCATATTCCGTGGGATATGCCTTTGCCGCTTCAAGGAGTTCTTGGCGGGCTGACTATTACAGCTATGGAGTTTGTAACTGGTTTAATAGTTAATGTATGGCTTGGCCTTGGAGTTTGGGACTACTCCGATCAGATTGGAAATATTCTGGGGCAGATTTGCCCACTGTACACAATTTTGTGGTGTCTGCTGGCTATTCCAGTAATTGTGGTATTCGACTGGCTGGAATATAAAATTTGCGGTGGAGAGAAACCATATTATACTGTGTAAAAAAAGAGTAGGTGTTTGCCTACTCTTTTTAATCATTTTATGGGCGACTTGGGCTTTGCAAGAAAGAGAGTGAGCTATGGTTGATAATGCACCGAAAATTTGGAATTATTTTAAGGCCAAAGGTTTGAGCGATTATGGGATAGCTGGGCTTATGGGCAATTTGTATGCTGAGTCTGGTCTTTCCCCTATCAATCTTCAAAACAGTTTTGAGATAAGATTAAAATACACAGATGCTTCTTATACTGCGGCGGTGGACAATGGCAGTTATACAAACTTTGTATATGATAAAGCTGGATATGGTCTTGCTCAATGGACATATTGGAGCAGAAAACAAGCTCTCTTGGATTACGCCAGAAAGATGAAGAAGTCTATTGGCGATCTTGATATGCAGCTTGATTTCCTATGGCAAGAGCTAAATATCAGTTACGGAGCAGTAGTGATGGTCTTGAAGTCCGCAACATCTGTAAGAGAAGCGTCTAACGTTGTACTGCTTCAGTTTGAGAAGCCGAAGAAAAAGGACGATATAGACGTTCAAAACAAACGGGCTGAATACAGCCAGCTCTATTATGAGCGTTTTGCGCAAATGCAATCTGATGACAATATTGATCTTGCCGCTTTTACCAGCCTCTTTCAAGAGTTTCGCAAGGAGCTACAAAATAATGATGCGTCGCTATGGAGTGAGGATGCCAGACAATGGGCAACCAGCAAGAAGATATTCGTTGGCAGTGGAATCACAAGTACAGGCGAGCTTAACTATATGTGGCGAGATTTTGTTACAAGAGAGCAAATGGTTACTGTGCTATATCGCCTTATAAATGGACTGGAGGTACGCAATGACAAGTGCTGAGAAAATTGTTCCTCAGAATGGCTATCTGGTAGATGCGGATACTGGGGAGAAGGTCGTTTTCTACGAATGCGATCCGAGGAAGAACACAGAATGCGATAAGCGAATGTGTCGCATGGATAGAGAGGAAAACGACAGCAGTTTTGGCCTATGCGCCAAGACAACTAATCCTGCCTTTCGGAAAGATGGGGGCAGGTCTTTTTATGCCGTTTTGAAGGAGGACACCTATTGGGGACGTGAGTATATTGACTGACAAGCGAGGTGAAAGCAGATGACAAAGAAGGAGTGTATCGCCTGGGTTGAATCTCATATGGAAATCAGGTATGCGACGGATAATGGGGCATACCGATCTGGGAGGAAAATTAACCCGCAAGGATCTGTCAACCATTCTGTTGGTTGTGCGCAGCCGTCAGTAGAAGTGTTTTATAAGAGCATGAACAAATCTTCTGCCGGATGGGGAGTCAACGCTATCCTTGGCGACTTTCATAAAGGCGATGGTCGTATTCTTGTTACTATGCCGTTGAACGCACGTCCATGGGGATGCGGCTCTGGTAAAAAGGGAAGCTGGAATAATACAAAAGTTCAGTGGGAGGTTTGTGAGCCTGCGGGTCATACATATTCTGGCGGCACTATGATTGGATATGATATCGCCAAGAACCAGGTCTATTTTGACCGCATGTGGAAAATGCTCGTTGCCTGGAACGTTTATGTCGTTGATAAATTCGGTTATCCCATTAGTGGTATCTCAGACCATATTGAGAGCTACTATGCCGGATATGGTTCGGGCCATGCAGACATGGGACATTGGCTCCCTAAGCATGGGAAGAGCATGAACGCTTTGCGGGCAGAAGTAGAAGCAATTATAAATGGAGCAGATACGGAGGATGATGATATGGATGTTGCACGTTTTTCAGAATTGTTCAGAGAAATGAGAAAAGATTTGCAGGACAACGACAGCGGACAATACAGCGAGGCCGCACGTAAATGGGCGGTTGAGAGTGGACTGATTGCGGGTAATGGAACTACCATCAATGGTGAGCCTAACTGCATGTGGCAGGACTTCCTTACTCGTGAACAGCTTGTAACTGTGCTTTATCGGTTTGCCCAAATGATGGGTAAGGCGGCATAACATGACAATCAAGATAGAGCGTGGTCGAAAGAAAACAACTCGTAAGAAAAAGAAGCGCTCTGGCCTTGGTTTTACAAATTGGCTCGCCCTGTTGATTATGGCATTTCTTTTTGCTGGTCTTATGGGCGGGTTTTACCTTGCTGTAAAAAGTATTGAGTATCAATACATGGGCGCTTTGGCTTGCTACACGGTTGTTATGACTCCAATCGGCACAGCGGCAAGTATTGTGCTGAAGGGTATTGTACATAAAAGCGAAGTTGAAAATTCCAGCGCAGACGGCGAAGGAATAAAGTACGCCGCTGCAAAAGCGGCTGGATTTGTGAATGACGAATTTGAAGATAGTCCAGCTATTTAACAAGGAGGATGTTTTATGGAATGGGCAAAGTTGATTCTTTCTAACCTAACCGGCATTGCGGCAATCATTACTCTGGTACTTAGCCTGGTGACATATGTACGTAAGGCTACCAAGGAAAAGAACTGGAGCAATCTGCTTGCTACGGTTACAAAATATATGGAGATTGCAGAAGAGAAGTTTGACAATGGCGCAGATCGTAAAGAGTGGGTTCTTGCCATGGTAAAAGCTTCTGCTGAAACCATTAACTACAATATTGATATGAATGAGGTTGCCAAGTTGATTGATGACCTCTGCAAGATGACTAAGGTTGTCAATGCCCCTGAAGCTGTAACAGAGTAACAATTTTTGGGCACCCAATATTCTGCCGGGTGTTGGGTGCTTATTTAATTGTAGATTGGAGGTGGAATATGACTGGGTTTGAAGAGTTTTTGAAAATGTTCGGGAGCTTTACTATCTCAGATCTTGTTCACGTCATACTTGCATGTGCATTTCTATTTCTGATTTACAGAAAAGTACGTGATTATCTGGTTAAGAGATATGAGGCAGACAAGAAGAGAAATGAGCAGATTGAAGAGGCGCTTGAAGCTGTTCGGAAGTATCCCGAATATAGAAAACAGAGTGTAGCTATTCAGGAGTCCTTGGAGAAAGAGATCCAGGAATTACGAAAAGCACAGGAAGAGCAGACATCTCGACTTATGCAAATGGAGGATGACACAGCTCGTATGGAGCGGAACAAACTCCGTG
>ERZ777011.1668-NODE-1668-length-21876-cov-3.948444_pt1 | contig 21876 bp, 17 predicted proteins | sample MGYA00374964_ERZ777011 | MGnify/ENA primary metagenome ERZ777011 (study PRJEB29310, sample SAMD00008975) | mouse gut metagenome | study: EMG produced TPA metagenomics assembly of the Metagenome analysis of fecal microbiota from mouse which was promoted... | reverse complement strand
GATTCGCGTCAACGGCGGGACATGCAGGTTCTATCAGGCATCCACATCCGAACTTTTTGGCGGCATCCCGGAGACGGCGCCCCAGAGCGAGAAGACACCTTTTTATCCGAAGAGTCCTTACGGCGCGGCAAAGCTGTACTCTTACTGGATCACCGTGAACTACAGGGAATCTTATAATATGTATGCATGTAACGGTATTCTGTTCAACCATGAATCGCCGAGGCGCGGCGAGAATTTTGTTACAAGAAAAATCACGCTGGCGATTGCAAATATGATCGCGGGGAAACAGGATAAGTTGTCTCTGGGTAACATGAATGCGAAACGTGACTGGGGATTTGCAGGGGATTATGTAAAAGGCATGTGGCTTATGCTGCAGCAGGACAAGGCCGATGATTATGTGCTGGCCACAAATGAGACGCATACGGTCAGGGAGTTTGTTGAGGCGGCTTTCGGCGAGCTTGGAATTGCGGTTCGCTGGGAGGGAGAGGGCGTGAACGAGAAAGGATATGATGCCGCAAGCGGAAAGCTGCTGGTAGATGTGAATCCGGAATTTTACCGCCCGGCGGAGGTGGAGTTCCTCTGGGGCAACTGCGAGAAGGCGGAGCGGGAGCTCGGCTGGAAAAGAGATGTCGATTTCAAGAGACTTGTCGCTATGATGATGGATGCTGACCTGCAGGAGATCGCGGGGATGAGCTGTGTGGAATATAAGAGCAGACAGCAGTAAAAGATAAAGGTGATTAACAGGATCGCGGCAAAGAGCCGGATGCAAAACAGGTGATCCGTAAGATAAAAGAAAGGCATGGACTTCTATGCTGTCAGTGATTGTGATCTGGATATACATGTTTCTCACAACGTTTGTGATCGGATTCGGAATCCTGTGTGCGGTGACGCGGTGCGAGCCGTATCAGATCAGGCATATGGATTCCTGTCTGATCTGCGGACTGGCGGGTGTCACCGTATATGCACAGTTCGCCAGCTTGTTTGGTGGTGTAGGGCTGACTGCCAATATCATACTGTGTATGGTATGTCTGGTGACTGCGTGGAGTCTCCGGCACCGCATCGGCAGTATGCTGCAGGAGCTGTGGAAGCATATACAGGATAACCGGTCGGGAGAAAGAGGCAGAATGCTTGGCATATTGTTCCTCTTTTTACTGTTTGCTTACGGTACCTCACGGGGTGTGATTCATTATGATACCGGGCTGTATCATGCGCAGAGCATCAGATGGATCGAGGAGTATGGCGTGGTAAAAGGTCTGGGGAATCTGCATTGCAGACTGGCGTACAACAGTTCCTCTTTTGCGTTGTCGGCGCTGTACAGCATGGCATTTGCAGGCGGGCGGTCCTATCACTGCGCTGCGGGTTTTGTGGCGTGGATTCTGGCCAAAGTGTGTATGATGGAGATAACCGGCTCTCTGCGGCAAGGAAGGCTGCGAATGAGCGATTTTGCCAGAGTGATGGGTATCTATTATCTGGTTATTATTTTTGATGAGATGGTGTCTCCGGCTTCGGATTATTTTATGGTACTGCTGGCATTCTATATTGTGATCCGTTTTCTTGAACTGGCGGAGCAGGAGACAAAGGAGATCATTCCTTACGCACTGTTATGCGTTCTGGGCGTCTTTCTTGTAACGGTGAAACTGTCGGCGGCATTGATTCTTCTGCTGGTGATTTATCCGGCGTGTCGTTTACTGCGGGACAGGAGATGGAAAGAGACGGTGGTCTGCCTGTTGCTTGGTGCTGTGACGGCACTGCCGTATTTGATCAGGAATGTTCTGCTGTCGGGCTGGCTCGTTTATCCGTTTACGCAGATTGACCTGTTCAATGCTGCGTGGAAGATTCCGAAAGGCGTGGCAGATTACGACGCGAAAGAGATTCAGGTATGGGGCAGAGGCTATACAGATGTGACACGCTATGATATCTCTATGAAGGAATGGATGCCGGACTGGTTTCGTGCCCTGGCAGGCAGTGACAGACTGCTTGTAGCGGCGGCAGTCGTGTCGCTGGCTGTACTTTGTATATACGGGCTTGGTATGCTGTGCGGATGGTGGCGCAGACGGTGGGCGGTTCTGATCGTACAGGCGACAGTGGCGTGCTCTTTTCTGTTCTGGCTTTGCACTTCGCCGCTGATCCGGTATGGCTGCGTGTATGCGTATCTGCTGCCGGCAGTCGTATTCGGGAGTGTGTATGACGGCCTGATGTCCGCTGCTGAAAGTAAAGAGGAAACGGTTCTGGCAAAGGTGTGCAGGCGAGGTGTCTGGGTTGCAGTGTGGTTTCTGTTCGGATATAAGTGCGCTGCGCTTGGCGGAGAGATTGCCGGTTCCTTTGTGAATGATTACTGGATCGTTCAGAAAGACTATGAGAATTATGAAACACAGCCTTATGAGATGAACGGTGTGACATTCTACTACCCTGTAAAGGGGGATCAGACGGGCTATGAGGCATTTCCGTCCGCGCCGGCGAAGACGGAAGTGAAGTTTATGGGAACGTGTATAGAAGACGGGTTTTGCGCAAATGAATGAAAATTGAGGTATAAGGGAGAACAGGGATGAACAAGACAGACAAAATTTATGTAGCTGGACACAGAGGGCTGGTGGGCAGTGCGATCGTGAGAAACTTAGAGGCAAAGGGCTATACGAATGTGATCGGCAGAACACACAGGGAGCTGGATCTGATGAACCAGCAGGCGGTCAGGGATTTTTTTGAGGCGGAGAAGCCGGATGTGGTTGTATTGGCGGCGGCGAAGGTAGGCGGTATCAATGCAAACAATACGGCACCTGCGGATTTCGCTTATGAAAATATGCAGATTCAGTGTAATGTGGTCAAATGCAGCCATGATTATAATGTAAAGAAGCTGCTGTTCCTCGGCAGCACCTGCATTTATCCCAGAATGGCGCCGCAGCCGATCCCGGAGGATGCGCTGCTGACCGGTCCTTTGGAGGAGACCAATGAGGCATATGCGATTGCGAAGATTGCCGGTATGGAGATGTGCAGATTCTTTAAGCGGCAGTACGGGGATGACTTCATAAGCTGTATGCCGACGAATCTGTACGGGCCTTATGACAATTATGATCTGGAAGGTTCCCATGTCATGCCAGCTATGATCCGCAAGTTCCACGAAGCGAAGGTAAACGGTACGCCCACGGTGGAGTTATGGGGAACCGGTACGCCGCTGCGGGAATTTCTGTATGTGGATGATATGGCGGATGCCTGTGTATTTCTGCTGGAGAATTACAGCGGGGAGCAGCATGTGAACATCGGTACAGGCAAGGAAGTGACGATTAAAGAACTGGCTGAGACAGTGCAGAAGGTGGTAGGGTATCAGGGACAGATCGTGTGGAATAAAGATATGCCGGACGGTACGCCGCGCAAGCTGACTGACGTGACCAAACTGCACGGGCTGGGCTGGCAGCACAAGGTTGAACTGGAAGAGGGCGTGCAGCTTGCCTATCAGTGGTTTAGAGAGAATGTTGACTCTGCGAGAATGTAAAATAAAATGGATATCGTGAGGCTGAATCCCGTACTGTTTCGTATAATATTGTGCAGGCGATAACTTACAATTTACAGAATGTATATTTTCTGATATTATGTAAATGAACAACACAACTACGCGTTTAATACGTTAAGCGAAGGAGTTAAACAGGGAATGCTGCAAGAAAAAGTTTTGTCGAGACAGGAACTGGAACAGGCAATCTCGGGGTTCATGCTGGAATTGGGCGTGCCGGCGCATTTACGAGGATATCAGTACTTGAGAAGCGCTGTAGAGATGTGCGCGCAGGACATGGAACTTGTAGGCAGTGTTACGAAGCTGTTGTATCCGGATCTGGCAAAGATGTACCACACGACAGACCAGAAGATCGAGCGGGCAATTCGAAATGCAATCGAAGTGTCATGGGAGAGGGGAAACAGTGAATTGTTTGAGAGGCTGTTCGGATACAGCAATTCAAATGAGTACAGCCGGCCTACAAACAGCGAGTATATTGCGACAGTTGCGGACTATATCCGTCTGACATACGGACTGATATAGACGCGGGATCAGGGAAGAGATACGTCTCTTCCTTTTTTCGTTCAGGTATGCTAAAATAAACGCAGACTTGCCGGCAGATGAAAGACACTTGTATTTTACGGTTACAAATTCGCAGGCTGAGAGAAAGGTATGGAAGGTAGCATGAAATTGCTCAGCGTTATAGTGCCTTGCTATAATGAGGAAGAAAATATCAGGGATTTCTATGAGGAACTGTTTCGAAATGCTTCTTTTTTCAAAGAGAAGGAGATCGAAGTGGAACTGCTGTATATAGATGACGGGTCGAAGGACCGGACGGCGGAGGAAGTGAAGAAGCTGTGCAGCGAGGATAAGCGGGTGCACCTGCTGTCTTTTTCCAGAAACTTCGGTAAGGAAGCGGCAATATATGCCGGACTGCAGAAATCCAGAGGCGATTATGTGGTGCTGATGGATGCTGATCTGCAGGATCCGCCGGCGCTTCTTCCGGAGATGTACGGCTATATTGAACAGGGGTATGATTCCGTTGCTACGAGGCGTGTCACGAGGAAAGGAGAACCGCCGGTCAGGTCTTTCTTCGCCAGGATGTTCTACCGTCTCATGAATAAGATTTCCAAGACGGAGATTGTGGACGGCGCCAGAGATTACAGGCTGATGACAAGACAGGTGGCGGATGCAATCCTTGCCATGACGGAGTATAACAGGTTTACGAAGGGAATCTTCGGCTGGGTGGGCTACGAGACCAAATGGCTGGAATATGAGAACATTGAGCGCAGGAAGGGCGAGACGAAATGGTCCTTCTGGAAACTGTTTGCATATTCGCTGGAGGGTATCACTGCTTTTTCTACGGTTCCGCTTACAATTGCGGCCTTGATCGGCGCATTGTTCTGTGTGCTGGCGTTTATCATGATTGTATTTATCATTGTGAAAACACTGATATTCGGTGATCCGACTTCCGGCTGGCCTTCGCTTGTATGTATCATTATGCTTGTCGGCGGCGTACAGCTGTTTTGCCTCGGAATTGTGGGGCAATACTTGTCTAAGACGTATATGGAAGTAAAGAGAAGACCCATATACCTTGTGAAAGAGGATATCTGAATGAGCGGACTGGTCAGTATTATCGTGCCGGTATATCGGGCGAAACCGTATATTGCCGAGACAATCGCGATGGTAGTCAGACAGACATATACGGAGTGGGAGTTACTGTTAATAGAGGATGGCTCGCCGGACGGCAGCGCACAGGTGGTCCGCGATAAGCTGAGAGAGCATAAGTGGAACCGTTTGTCCGCAGACAGGCGGGACGTTCGGGGTGTGGGGGAGGAACAAGCACGATCCGTACAGGCGCAGGGCATCCACAGCGTTGAGGAATATATGGATGATAAAGACCGGCGGATTGTCCTGATCTGTAAAGAAAAGAATGAGGGGGCCGCCGCAGCGCGCAACACCGGGCTGGATATGGCCAGAGGGCGGTATATTGCGTTCCTGGACGCAGATGACATATGGTTTCCGGAGAAACTGCAGAAAGAATTGCTTTTTATGCAGGAGCGGCAGGCAGGATTCGTGTTCACGGCATATGAATTCGGTGACGAACAGGCGAAGCCTACCGGCAAAGTGGTACATGTTCCCGCACGGCTGACATACAGACAGGCATTGTCGCGGACGGTGATTTTCACAACGACGGTATTGTTAGACCGGGAGGTTATTCCGGACAGGCTTATGCACATGCCTTGTGTGGAGAGTGAAGATACGGCGACGTGGTGGCAGATCTTAAGGGCGGACAATACGGCGTACGGGCTGGATGAGGTACTGGCGGTCTACCGCAGACCGGCGAAATCTTTGTCATCCAATAAACTGACGGCAATCCGGCGGATCTGGAATCTGTACCGCCGTCAGGAGAAATTATCCGTGCCCGAAAGCGTACGTTATTTTATTCCCTGGGCATACCGGGCGAGTGTACGGCGGTTGTAGAGCGGCAGTGACAGAGCGCCGCGGATTACACCGGTCTTCCATGGGCGGACGGGGTAAACGCATTGCGGGCTAAACTTAAGAATGAGGTATGATCATGAAGCGCATCGAATCTCTGAAAAGACTTATCATATTGCAGTTATCTTTTATCGGACTGTTGATTCATACGGCAATCTATGCCTACTTCTGGTTTCAGGACTATTATCCGTATCTGCGTTTTCACGGCAAGGCGAAATTCTTCCGCAATGGACATTTACTGATTATTCTGATTTATTTTGTACTTCTGTTTTTCTTTGCCAGTATGTATGGCGTATTGAAGATCGGATATCTGAAAGCCACGGATGTTTTTATATCAGAGGCGTTTTCTCTGTTGTTTGTCAATGTGATCTCCTATTTTCAGATCTCGCTGATGGCGAACTGGGTCGTGAGCGTGCGGCCGATTGCAGCGACGATGCTCATACAGATCATTTTTTCGATTGTATGGGTGTTTGTGTGTAATACCTGCTATTACAAAGTATTTCCGCCCAGAGACATTCTGATTATTCATGGAGAGCGGCCGATCGATGATATCGTGGCGAAGTTTGAGTCGCGCAGGGAAAAGTATAAGATTGCAAAGAGCATGAACATTTCGGAAGGCATCGAAGCGGTAAAGAAGGAGATCGACGGAGAGTACGGCGCGGTAGTGCTGTGGGATATTCCCGTCAGTGACAGGAATTATCTGCTTAAGTACTGTTACAGCAGGTCGCTCCGCGTCTATATGATGCCTAAGATATCAGACGTTCTCGTCAAGGGAGCGGATCAGCTCCATCTGTTTGATACCCCGGTCTATCTGACGAGGGAATATTCGCTTAAAGTAGAGCAGCGTCTTGCCAAGCGGATGATCGATTTGATCTGTTCGCTGATCCTGCTGGTGATTGCTTCCCCGTTTATGCTGATCACGGCGATTGCGATTAAGGCTTATGATGGTGGTCCGGTCCTGTATAAGCAGGTGCGCTGCACGATCGGACAAAAGAAGTTCTATATCCTCAAGTTCCGGAGCATGAAAGTGGACGCCGAGAAGGACGGCGTGGCAAGGCTGGCGTCCAAGAATGATACGCGAATCACACCGATCGGAAAGTTTATCCGTGCGACCAGAATCGACGAACTGCCGCAGCTGCTCAATATCCTGAAAGGGGATATGTCTTTCATCGGACCGAGACCGGAGCGTCCGGAGATCATAGAGCAGTATATGGAGGAGATGCCGGAATTTGCTTTTCGCATGAAAGTGAAAGCCGGACTGGCGGGATATGCACAGGTGTACGGCAAGTATAATACAACGCCGTATGACAAACTGAAACTGGATCTGACATATATCGAGCAGTATTCGGTATGGCTGGATTTAAAACTTATGCTTCTGACGCTCAAGATTCTGATTAAGCCGGAGAGCACGGAGGGTGTGGAGAATACGCAGACGACGGCGATGAAAGAGAAGTGATTCTTCCTGGCAATGAAGTGTAAAAGAGGAGACAATTTGGACAAGCGGGAGAGGTCTGGATATATGCGTGAGATCAGATATGCCGATGCGGGCATGGATTTGAAAAAACTGGGGCTGTGTTTTGTGCGTAAGTGCTGGCTGGTGGTGCTCGCGGCGATGATCGGGGCGGCACTCGGCGGCGCTTTGTATACGTTTGCGTCGGTGGTGCCGGAGGCGGAGCGGGAATACCGGGCGATGTCCAAGGTATATCTTGATTTTGAAGTGGATGAGACGGGCGAGGTCTATCAGCAGTATAACGGTTATACGTGGAATGATCTGATGGCGACAGATCCGATTCTAGACGTTACGATGCAGTATCTGCCGGAGGACTATGACAGAACGGAAGTCACGGCGGCGACGAAAGCGGAGATTCTGTCCGACGTGCGGCTTCTCACAATCACGATCACGACACAGGATGCGGACAGGTGTGATGCGATCCTGAGCGCAACGGGACAGTCACTGACGGTACTGGGGAATACGGCAAAAGAATTCCGGCAGATCAGCGTGATTCAGACGACGGCGGCGCAGCTTGTGAAGGCGGATGACAGAACGGTGCAGGCGGTGACTGCCGGTATCGTGCTGGCGGTTGTGCTGACGCTGTTGGGGATGCTGTTTTACTATGTGCTGGATGACCGCATTATGACAGCGGGCGATCTGAAACAGGTGACGGATGTGCCGTTCATCGGTTATACGGGAGCCGGCGGGAGACTTCAGGAAGACTATGAGAATAATCTGGCGTATCTGCAGAAGAAAGCGGGCGGTGCTGCCACGCTGACCGTGACGCAGGGGAGACCGGCAGGGCAGGAGAAAGAGTCTGTGCTATGGGACACAGGGCTTGCCGCGCCGGTATGGGACAGACTGTGTGCAGCCGGCGGCGTGGTGATTGTGGTAGAATACGGTAAGGTACATGCTGTGTATCTTGCTTATGTACTTGAACAGCTCCGGCTCAGGGAGTGCCGGATCGCGGGGATCGGGATCAGCGGTGCCGACGGGCGATTCCTGCACAGATATTACGGACGTGCGTTCGGACGCGTGGACGAGGCGTAAAGGGGAGCGGTGCGCCGCGCGGAAATGAGGCAGACCATGAAAATACAATTACTGGTATCGGCGGTGAATCAGGACGTTCCCGCGCTGATTGGACAAATGCATATACGGACTGACGCGGTGGTGGTAAACCAGTGCGACCGGTACGGTTATGAAGAAATTACGGATACGGGGCACAGGATTCAGGTTTTCTCCATGAAGGAGAGAGGCGTGGGGCTGAGCCGTAACACAGCCCTGTTGCACGCGGGTGGAGAGATCTGTGTATTTTCCGATGAAGACATCGTGTTGTGCGAGGGATATGCCGATAAGATCCGGAAAGCGTATGAGGAACTTCCGGATGCGGATATGATATTAGTGAATGTGAAGGTGGCTCCTTCCAGACGGACATACTGGAATGAGGATATTCACCGGATCAATGGGCGCAATTACGGGCGTTATCCTGCGTACAGCATCACGGCCAGGCGGGATGCGCTGTTGCGGGCAAACGTGCATTACTCGCTCCTTTTTGGCGGCGGTGCGAAGTACAGCAACGGGGAGGACAGCCTTTTTCTGAAAGATTGTCTGAAGGCGGGGCTGCGGATCTATTCCCACACTGTCTGCATCGGGGAGGAGACGGAGCGGGAATCTACATGGTTCCACGGATATCATGAGAAATTTTTCAGGGACAGAGGCGTGCTGTACCATTATTTGTACGGACGGCTGGCGCTGCCGCTGGCATTCCGGTTCTTATGGGTACACAGAGCGGAAATGTGCCGGGAGATTCCGGTCAGGCAGGCGTATGCTTGGATGAAAGCCGGGGTGCGCGAGGCGGGACGCCGTACGAGAGTATAAGACCGGTCGAAGACGGACGCCGGGCACAGAAAGACGGGCAGCAGAGAACCAGGCGCCCGATACAGGGAAAGGATAACATCGTCAGATGATTTTGTATATTACGGTGGCGGCAGTCACGGTACTGCTTGCCGGTATGGTGAATAACCGGCCGGTCACACAACCGTATAGGACTACGAGACAGCAGATGTGCAACCGCGTGTGCCTTCTGTCTGTTTTTCTGATCTTGTTTACATTATCGGCGTGCCGGTTAAATGTTGGAAACGATTACGCCAAATACGTGGAATTTATGCATTTGGTCAACTGTGATTCGTATGTGCCGACGGAGGTCGGATTCAATCTGCTTGTGAAGATGGTCTACGGTTTATCCGGCTTCGAGAATTACCTGCTTGTCTTCGCGGTGTACGCTTTTGCCACGGTACTGTTGTTCCTGCTTGCGATGTACGAGCAGAGCGATGATTTTGCTCTGACATTTTTTCTGTTCATGATGCTGGGATATTATTTCCAGACGTTCAGTACGGTGCGCTATTATCTGGCGCTGGCGGCGGCTCTTTATTCTATGAAATTTGTGCTGCGCGGACAGTGGGGCAGATTTGTGGCATTAATTCTGCTGGGATCGACATTTCACAAGTCTCTGCTCGTTGTGATACCGCTTTATTATCTGGCATCGAGAGCATGGAAGAGATGGCAGCTGGTCATTGCTGCGCTGCTTAGCACAACGTTTCTGTTCGCGCAGGACTTCTATCTGAGACTGGTGGTTCTGCTCTATCCGACCTATGAGGACACGGAATATCTGGAGGGCGGTACGAGCTATATCAATATTCTGCGGTGTCTTGCGGTTCTTGCCTTCGCGGGAATCGTGTATTGCATGCAGAAAAAGGCAGATGAGGTATCCGCTGCGGAAGAAGCGCATACGGGCGGAAGTGGCGGCAAAAAAAGTGACGAGAGTGTTATAAAATTGCATTGTGACCGCCGCTTTTGGTTTTACTTCTATCTGAATCTGGGTGCGCTCGTGTTGTATGTATTCTGCTCTTTTCTGCCGATCATATCCCGGATCGGATATTATCTGACAGTCAGCCATATCGTATTTCTGCCGATGCTGCTGGGGCGGGTGGAGAACAGGAAATGGCGCAGGCTGTTCCGGCTGGGGATTGTGCTTGCGGCGATTCTTTACTTTGCCATTTATATGAGTCGTGCGGACAATGACGGGACGTTGATCCTGCCTTATAAAACCTTTCTGTTCCATGATATGGTCAATATTTTGTCAGATGTGAATTAGGTTGAAAAATCATGCTGCTGCACCAATATGTAACAGTGAAGCCGAAGGCTGAACTGTTACGCACTAATTTTTCAATCGGTAATTAAAGGTTGAGAAATCCGGGCGGAATATGGCATAATAAAAATATGCCCTGACCGCAGTAAACTGTTCTGACGTGGAGGATAAGATAGCATATGACTTTCAGTATCATCGTAGTGTGTCTGAATGCGGGGGAGAAGCTGCGGGAGACGATTGACAGCATTCTGGATCAGACATGGCAGGATTATGAAATCATTATAAAAGACGGCGGCTCCACGGAAGAAGTGACACGGAAATATCTGGATGGCTATGCAAATGCACATGATGCCGCGTATGGCCGGTCCGAAGCGGAGCCCGCTGTGAAGCTGCGGGTATACAGCAGTAAGGATACCGGCATCTATGACGCCATGAATCAGGCGGTCCGGTATGTGCGCGGTGACTATGTGCTTTTTTTAAACTGCGGGGACAGCTTCTACAACGAACGCGTGCTGGAACAGACTGCGGAGCGGATTCGGGAGCAGAGCCGGGGAACGGGGTGCCGTGTAACCGACAGCGGGAATGCTTCGATTCCGGAGATGCCGCGCCGTATTTTTTACGGCAATATATATGAGCGGCAGACCGGGACACAGGTGCAGTCGAATCCGGTGATTGACGATTTCGCCTGCTACCGCAATGTGCCGTGCCATCAGGCGTGTTTCTATGAGACGGCGCTGCTGCGGGAGAAACCGTTTGACACTGCCTATGCGGTGCGCGCCGATTATGAACATTTCCTGTGGTGTTATTACAGGGCACACGTAAGGACTGTGTATATGCCGATTATCGTGGCGCTCTATGAGGGCGGCGGTTTCTCTGAGACGAAAGAGAATGAACGCCGGTCGCGCAGAGAGCATCGTGAGATCGTGAAGCGGTATATGCCTGCCGCCAAAGTACTGCGCTATCGCTTGATTATGGCATTGACGCTGGCGCCGCTTCGCACATGGATTGCGAGGAATCCGGTTACGGCAGGACTTTACCAGAGAATGAAGAAAATGTTGTACCATACGGGAAAATGATTGTTTACAACGCACCGTGTATGTGACACGGGATGTCGAAATCAGATACGGGAATACGGAATACTTCGGAGGAGAGAGACATGAAGGTACTATGGGTATGCAATATTATGCTTCCGACGATCGCCAGACAGCTCGGAATCTCTTACAGCAATAAAGAAGGATGGCTGAGCGGACTGTTAGAGCGGGTCGTGCAGGAGCAGGGATGGAACCGGATTGAGCTGGGAATTGCTTTTCCGGTAAATGAAGATATGGAAGAACTTCGCAGGACGATGCAGCTTGGCGAGAACGCATCCTGCCGCTGCTACGGCTTTAAGGAGAATCTTGATGCGCCCGAGATCTATGATGACAGTATTGAAACGAAGTTTCATGATATATTGAATGATTTTGAACCGGATATCCTGCATGTATTCGGGGTGGAATACCCGCATGCACTGGCGTGCATCAAAGCCTACGCAAGCCCGGAACGGACGCTTATAGGCATACAGGGTATGTGCAGCGCGATCGCCGAAGAGTATATGGCGGATCTGCCGGTGAAGGTACAGCGGCAGGTGACGCTGCGCGACCGGATCAGGCGGGACAGCATCAGACAGCAGCAGAAGAAGTTTGTGAAGCGGGGGGAGCATGAGAAAGAGGCGCTGCTTATGACGGGCAATATTGCGGGCAGAACGGATTTTGACCGCATGCAGTCAGCTAAGATCAATCCCGCGGCAAAATATCATTATCTGAATGAGACGCTGCGCGGTATTTTTTATCGCGACAGATGGAAAAGAAATGCCTGCCGGCCTTACAGCATATTCTTAAGCCAGGGGGATTATCCGCTTAAGGGATTCCACTATCTGCTGCATGCGCTGCCAAGGGTGCTGGAACAGTTTCCGGAAGCGCATGTCTATGTGGCGGGCAACAACATTATTGAGAGTGAAACATTAAAGGATCGTTTAAAACTGTCGGCATACGAGATATATCTCAGGAAGCTGATCAGGGACAATCATCTGCGCGATCATGTGACCATGCTGGGTATGCTGACGGCGGAGGAAATGAAAGAACAATATCTGCAGAGCCATCTGTTCGTACTTCCCTCTGCGCTGGAAAATTCCCCCAATTCTCTGGGGGAGGCTATGCTGCTTGGCGTGCCCTGTGTGGCGGCCGATGTGGGCGGCGTCCATAATCTGTTGACGGACGGCGGTGACGGCATGCTGTATCCGGCGGGAGATGTGGAAGCGCTGGCGGACAGGATCATCGAGATCTTTACGAAGGAGGCTATCGTGGAGCGGTTTTCGGACAATGCCAGAAAGCACGCGCGTGTGAATCATGATGCAGACCAGAATTATTATCGTCTGATACACATTTACCGGGAGATGCTGTCATGACCTTTGTATTTGTGTCCAATTATATTAACCACCATCAGATTCCGCTGTGCGAGGCGCTGTACCGGGAACTGGGCGGGGATTTTACTTTTATCCAGACCATGCCTATGGAGCAGGAACGCGTCGATATGGGGTGGGGTGTGGACGTTCACAGTCTGCCTTATGTACAGTGTCTGTATGAGGCGGAGTATGAATGTCTGAAGAAAATAGCGGAAAGCGATGCGGTAATGTTCGGTTGGACAGGCAGGGAGGATCTGGCGGCCTCCAGGCTGCAGTCGGGTAAAACTACGCTTCGCGTGAGCGAGCGTATCTACAGGGAGGGGCAGTGGAAGGCGGTATCGCCCAGAGGTCTTATTGCGAAATACAGGGATCACATCAGATACCGGAAGCAGAATGTATGCATGCTATGCGCCGGCGCGTATGCGGCTTCGGATTTTCACCTGATCGGCGCATATCCGGATAAACTGTTTCGCTGGGGATATTTCACCGCGCTGCGCACATACGGGGAAGAGGAGTTCGCGCATATGAAACCGTGTGACGGATCGCTTCATATCGTGTGGGCAGGCAGGTTTATTCCGCTTAAACACCCGGAATATATGGTGCGTCTGGCGAAGGCTTTGCGGGATAAAGGGTATCGGTTCCGTATCCATATGCTGGGGGACGGAGAACTGGAATCACAGATCAGACAGGAGACAGAGCAGAGCGGACTGCAGCAGTATTTTCGATTCTATGGCTATACGGCGCCGGAACAGGTGCGCGATGTGATGGAGAAGTGCCACATCCATATCTTTACAAGCAACTATCTGGAAGGCTGGGGCGCTGTGGTCAATGAGGGCATGAACAGCGGCTGCGTGGAGGTCGTCAACGCACAGACCGGCGCGGCGCCTTATCTGATCCGGCACGGATATAACGGACTGGTCTATCCCGATGACAGATATGATAAGATGGAAGAACTTGTGACCGGTTTATTCGATCACTGGGAGGAACGCAAGGGCATGGGGCGCAGAGCGTATGAGACGATTCGTGATATGTGGAATGCGGAACATGCGGCGCAGGAACTTCTGCGGTTTACGGCCGGACTTCTGCAGGGCGGGATCGTACCCGCGAAGGAGGGACCCTTAAGCGCAGCGCCGCCGGTGAGACCCGGGAATATGTATCAGGCGATGCTGGACGGGCGGATCTGAGGCTGCCGGAAGGCATGTATGAAAGACAGATTGTGTTTGGAAGGACAGGCATATGGCGGAGAAGATCAGTGTCATCGTACCGGTGTACAACTCTATAGATTGTCTGGAAAAGTGTGTTCGTTCCATCTGTGCCCAGACCTATGCAGATCTGGAGATCCTGCTCATAGACGACGGTTCCACGGACGGGACGGCCGGGCTGTGTGACCGGCTTGCCGACAGGGACCAGCGTATCCGTGTCCGGCATAAAGAGAACGGCGGTGCATCCTCGGCGCGCAATGTCGGGATCGGCATTGCCACGGGCGCGTATTTCGGATTTGTAGACAGTGACGACTATATCGAACCGGATATGTATGAAATGCTGATTGCGGCCGCACGGGAACAAAAGTCTCCAATCGTACAGATTTCCCGGGATGAGGTAGATGAGGCGGGACGGCGTCTGCCGGATGTGTGCGTGCCGCCGGAGCGTGTACGGTTTAGCAGTTCGCAGGATTTTCTGAAGGAACTGCTGCTGCATAAGGGTGACTGCTCTTTTTGCACAAAGCTGTTGAGAAGAGAACTGTTTGCAACGCACAGATTTCCGGAGGGGGTGCTGAACGAAGACTTCAGCCTGCTGGTGGATATGCTGCAGGAGATCGACGGGATCACGATCCTGCCGAAGCAGTGCTATCATGTGGTTTGCAGACAGACGAGCACGACCCGCAGCCGGACGAAGGACAGCTTCTCCAGGGTGTTTCTGGATATTGTGGATCATGCGGACCGCATGCAGGTGCTGGTGGATGAGCATTATCCGGCACTGCACGAGTATGCGGTACGGTTTAACCTGTATCAGCGGCTGGATTATCTGCTGCATGTGCCGATTTCGCAGATGACGGGAGACAATCCGTTCTATTGCAGAGTGAAAACGTATTTGCGGCGGCATCTGCGGGACACGATAAAGAGTCCTTATCTGACGAGTAAAAATAAAGTATATCTGTTGCTGCTGACCATCGCGCCGGGGACGGTCCGGAGGATTCATGCGGGGAAGATGGCTTTGAGGCGGGAGCGGATTCGGGAGGAAAGCGGACAGCAGGCATGAGAGAGCAGACAGCAGGCTTGAGTAAAAATTTTATCTTATGGTTTCTGATAATCTGGGTGGCGCAGATGGCGGCCGCCTTTTATTTCTGTACACAGAAACAGGGGTTCCATGAGGATGAATATTATACCTATTACGCTACGGCACGCACGGCCGGATTCTACGTGGAGGACGGGCAGTGGATGGACAGGGAGACATACCGCAATGAATTTGTGGTACTGCCCGGTGAGCGCTTTCAATACGGGCTGGTGAAGCAGGTGCAGTCCTGGGATGTGCATCCGCCGGTGTACTATTGGGTATTCCATACTGTGGCATCACTGGTGCCGAATGTGTTCTCGAAATGGATCGGGCTGTCAGTCAATCTTTTTTTTCACGGAATGAATATTATACTGCTGACATACTTATCATATCTGGTGAGTGGACGGGATGCCAGACTGGCGCTTCTGGTAACGCTGGTATATGGTTTTAGCCCGGCTGCTCTGAGCGGCGTGGTGTTTATCCGCATGTATGAAATGCTGACGGCTTTCGTACTGCTGTGCGGGATTGTGCATATGCGGGCGGTGGAGTGCGGAGAAAAGAAGCTGCCTGTTATGAGAAGCCTTATTCCGATGGCGGTAGTGACGTATGTCGGCTTTCTGACGCAGTACTACTATTTTATATTTCTCTTTTTCCTGGCGGCCGCTTTCTGTCTTTGGCTTCTGTGGCGGGACAGGAAAATCCGGAACTGCCTGCGCTACGGTGTCAGCCAGGCGATTGCGTTCGGGCTTGCCTATCTGACTTATCCGTCCTTTCCGGCGCAGATGTTTCGCGGACAGCGGGGCGCTCAGGCGACGGAAAATTTCTTTGATTTGTCCAATACACGGGACCGGGTCAGCTTTTTTGTCGATCTGTTGGACAGGTATGTGTTCGGACATATGTTTTTCCTGCTCCTTCTGGTTATTGTGCTGCTTGCGGTAACGGTGCGGTGGAGCGGCAGGAGGACAGCGGGCTCAGAAAACCGGGAGAGAACGATCGACGGGGGGATGGAACATAATGCCGCGAGGCAGGACGGGTTACAGACCGGGCAGCAGAGAAACAGACTGTTCGGAACCGGATTCTATATGTTTCTGTTTACGGCGGCGGGATATTTTCTGGCAGTCTCTAAGACGGCGCTGCTGCTGGGGGAGACGTCCAACCGGTATCAGCTTCCGGTTTACGGTATCCTTGTGCTGCTGGTGTTCATGGCAGTCAAAACATTGTGGCGGAAAGTGACCACGGTGCCCGGCATAGAGAACGGGGCAGCGAGAGCGGCCGTGGTTTTTTGTCTTGTGCTGCCCGTAATCGGGCATGTGCGGGAGGATGTGGTATTCCTCTATCCCGAGGATCGGGAACAGACTGCATACGCGAGGGCGCGGGCGGCGGAGCAGACACCGGTCGTCTACCTGTACCGGCCCGGTGAGGAGTGGTGTATCTGGGATGTGACGAATGAACTGCTGGAGTACCCGGCGGTGTATTTTGCATCTGCGGAACAGGGAGCTGAGATCGAGGACGATACGATCCGCAGTGCCGGGGCAATTATATTATATTTGCCCCGGGAGGGTGATGCTGCGGCGTGGGCTGCAGGACCCGGCGGAGGCAATGCAGCATGGGCCGATGCGTCCTGTGAGCTTGTGTTCGAGGAGAAGTACTGCGATGTGTATTATGTTGAAAAGTAAAAGAAACGGAGAACTCTGACTGCTTTATTTTGTAAGCAGACGCTTGTGAACTGCCGGGTGTTTTACCGTTTGTAACGATTGCAAACAATTTCCCCCTATGCTATACTTAAGAACGATGTAAAAGAAGTGATTTCAAGATGATTTCGAAAGAAAGACGGAGGGTAACTCATGTTAAACAATAAAACAATACTGATCACCGGCGGAACCGGTTCTTTTGGCAAATCTTTCACGAGATATGTGCTGACGCACTATGAGCCGAAGAAGATCATTATCTATTCCAGAGACGAGTTCAAACAGTGGCTCATGGCGGATGAGTTCAGGGAGTATGAAAGCAGACTCCGTTTCTTTATCGGTGACGTGAGAGATGTGGAGCGTTTAAAGAGAGCGTGCGAGGGCGTGGATTATATTATTCATGCGGCGGCGCTTAAGCAGGTTCCGGCCTGCGAATATAACCCCAACGAGGCGATCAAGACCAATATTCACGGAGCCATGAACGTGATTGATGCAGCGCTCGACTGTGGTGTAAGCAGGGTGGTGGCACTGTCCACGGATAAGGCGGTTAATCCCGTCAATCTGTACGGCGGCACGAAACTGGTGTCGGACAAGCTGTTTGTGGCAGCCAATGCATACGCAGGCGCGAAGGACATCAATTTCTCTATTGTGCGTTACGGCAATGTGGCAGGCAGCCGCGGTTCGGTCATTCCGCTTTTCCATAAGCTGATTCAGGAGGGAAAAACGGAGATGCCGATAACAGATGTGCGCATGACGCGATTCTGGATCAGTCTGACACAGGGGGTTGAACTGGTGATCAAGGCGCTGACGGAAGCTAAGGGCGGAGAGACTTTTATCAGCAAGATTCCATCCTTCAAGGTGACAGATCTGGCGGAGGCGATGCTGCCGGGCTGTACGATCAAAGAGACGGGAATCCGTCCCGGGGAGAAGCTGCATGAGATCATGGTGACAACGGAAGACTCCCATACAACTTATGAGTACGACAAACATTTTATCGTATATCCACAGATGACATGGAACGACAGGCAGCAGCCGGACCTGAGCGGTAGAAAAGTAGAAGAGGGATTTTCTTACAGCTCCGGCACGAATAAGGAATGGCTGTCGGTGGAGGATATCAGGAAGCTTCTTCAGGATGTAGAACTGGAGAAGTAGGACGGGTGATTTTACGCCGGCATATATAAATGAACGTAATAACCGATGCGGGTGGAAATGGTAATGGAATAAAGGACATGCATGTCGGGTGCATGTCCTTTACAGGTTACGGGCTCCGGAGACTGCGAAGCGGGATCATGCCAACCGATGCATGCAGTACTTGAGAAATGAGGAAAAGTGAAATATGAACATATATACAAAAAAGGATGCCGGTCTGCCGGCGATTGCGGGCGGAAAGCCGGTCAGAGAGACAAAGATATATTATGGACACCAGTATATAGATGAGGCGGATGTGGAAGCCGTGGTGGAAGTACTGCGGCATGGAGACCTGACGTGCGGTCCCAAGATCAGGGAACTGGAGGAGAAGCTGTGTCGTCTGACCGGTGCGAAGTATGCTGTAGTGTGCAGCAACGGAACGGCAGCGCTTCATATATCGGCGCTGGCGGCCGGTGTAAGCGAAGGAGACGAAGTGATTACGACGCCGATCACGTTCGCGGCATCCGCCAACTGCGCGTTGTACTGCGGTGCAAGACCTGTTTTTGCAGATATTGATCCGGAGACTTACAATATTGATCCGCAGAAGGTGGAAGAGGTGGTTACGGAGCGGACCAAAGCGGTGGTTGCAGTGGACTATACGGGGCAGTCTGTGGCGCTTGATCCGCTCAGAGAAATATGCAGACAACATAATCTGATCCTGATAGAGGACGGCGCGCATGTGATCGGTACGAAATATCGGGGACAGGCGAACGGATCGATCGCCGACATGACGACTTTCAGTTTTCATCCGGTGAAGACGGTTACCGGGGGAGAGGGCGGAGCGGTATTGACGAACGACGAGGCGCTGTATCAGAAGCTGCTGCTCTACCGGGCGCACGGCATAACGAGGAATACGGATCTGATGACGCATGAGCCGGACGGGCCATGGTATTACGAACAGGTTGATCTGGGCTACAATTACCGCATGACGGATATTCAGGCGGCGCTTATCATCAGCCAGCTTGACAAGCTGCCGATGTTCAGCAGGAGAAGGAAGGAAATCGTAGCACGGTACAATGAAGCGTTTGCCGCGCTGCCGTCTCTGTTCGTGCAGCGGGAGATCCCGGAGTCGGATACCACACGCCACCTGTACATCCTGCGGATCGTGCCGGAGAGGCTTAAGATAGACAGAAAACAGTTCTTTGAAGCGCTGGCGGCAGAGAATGTGTGCTGTAACGTACATTATATACCGACCTATTATTTTCCGTATTATGAGAAGCTCGGGTACCGGAGAGGACTGTGCCCCAATGCGGAGAAACTGTATGAGGAGATTATATCGCTGCCGCTTTACTATGCCATGACAGACGAGGATGTGGAGAGTGTGATTGCGGCGGTGACGAGAATCGCTTCCTACTATACGAAGTAAGCAGGAGATTACAATGCAGACAAAAGAAATACCGTTAAAGACAAAAATCATATATATTCTATTCGTATGTTTCTTCATGCTGCTGTTATGGCTCGGAGATGAGGGCAGCAGACCGCTTGATTATCTGGGTTCGGAACTGCAGCATACGGTAGGCCTGATCGATTCGGATTATGGTCTTCTCGTGCGGGAGAACGTTGCGATGAACGGTATTGTGGCAAACACGCCGGAGTATGTTCTGAACCGCGGCAGTTACACGGCACAGATCGTATATCAGGCGGAGCAGAAGGATTCGGTTCTGGAACTGTGGGAACAGGGCAGTAAGCTGGCGGCGTGGCCGCTTGACCCTATGCGGACAAATCTTACGGCAGACTTCACGCTCTCCGGCGATGCCAAACAGCTTCGTCTGCAGGTCAACTACAGCGGAGAGGGAACGCTGACGATCAAGAGTCTGTCGTTGTCGCCGCGAAGAGTATTTTATACGGATACTTATTTCTTTATGCTGCTTCTCCTGCTATGCAGTCTGCTGCTGTGGCGTTGCGTGATACAGGGCAGAGCGCATCTGACGAGGGAGCAGCTTACGGACTACTGTGTCATACTGGGGGTGGCGCTGCTTGCGACAACGCCGATGATGCAGACATATCTCTATAACGGTGACGATCTGTGTTACCATCTGGCGCGCCTGGAGGGATTGAAGGACGGCATTCTGGACGGGCAGATTCCGGTTAATATTCTGCCGGATGGTATGCGCGGCAACGGGTATCTCAATTCCATGTATCCGTATCTGTTCCTGTATATAGGTGCGTTCCTTCGGATATGCCGTGTATCGCTTGCCCTGTCGTATAAGGTCCTGATTTTTCTGGCGAATCTCGGCTCGGCGGTCTGCGCCTACGTTGCGATGCGGTCCATGTGCAAGTCGAGGCGAAGCGTGATACTGGCGGTAGTACTGTATACACTCATGCCCTACCGGTTTACCAATATTTTTTCCAGAGGAGATCTGGGGGAGATCCTGGCTTTGACCTTCTGGCCGTTAGTAATTGCCGGACTGTATCATGTGATTCTGGGTGAAAAGAAGAGGTGGTATTATCTTGTGATCGGCGTCAGCGGCATCCTGCAGAGTCACATCTTAAGCGCGGCGTTTGCGGCGGCGTTTTGTGTGATCACAGCGTTAGTCTACTGTGTGCGCATTGCCAGAGAGCGCAGATATATTGAGATCGGCAAGGCGGCAGGCATGTTTCTGCTCTTTAATATGTGGTATCTGGTGCCTTTCGTATATTATTATTTCGTGGGGGATCTGAGTACTGATGTGCTCAGATGGAGCGGTTATTTTGAACAATCAATTAATCCGTCCAACTTTACCCAGAGTCTCAGCTTATATAATAAACAGTATTTTTCACTGGGACTTGCACTTCTGGGCTGTGCCGGAATCGGTGTGATCCGTATTGTATGCGAACGGGACGGTGAGAAGACGGATGAGGACGGCTATCTGCTATACCTATTTTTGCTCGGTATCCTGTTTGCATATATGAGCACGGGGTATTTTCCGAGCAGACGGCTGCTTGACAATGCGCTGTTTGAGAATGTTGCGACAATGATTCAGTTCCCGTGGCGGTTCTTAGGACCGGCCTGCGCCTGCATTCTCTTTGTGGGAGCGGTCGGACTGGCGCGGTCACAGATTCTGGCGCCTTATCGTAATGTAATTTTTGCCATGCTGGTGGGACTCAATCTGTTGATAATCATTTCAGTGCCTGCGGATAATAATCATATGCCGTATGACAATGCGGAGGCGGTGGCTTCCAAGGGACATGAGAGTAAGCTCGGCACGAGCGTTGGATTGTTCTATCCGCATGAATGGCGCCTTGGAGGCGCTGTGGATGAATCACTGACGACCAGTGTAATCACGTCAGACATGAGTGCAATAGCAATCAGACAGTATCAGAAGAAGGGCACGAAAGCCGCCGTAGTGTATACGGCAGCTGAGGAAGGCGGTTATATTGAACTGCCGATCCAGAATTATAAAGGATACCGCGCCAGCGATGAGAAAGGAAACAGACTTGAGATCGGGCAGGGCGACGGTGCCAGGATGCGTTTTGCGGTGCAGGGTGACGGCGCGGAACATACCATTTATGTGCGTTACGGTCCCAATCCGGTATTCGGCGCAGCGACGCTTGTATCAGCGCTGACTGTGATTGTCACCGCATGGGGAATGTGGAGAAAGAAAAGAAAAAACGGTGAATTGCTTGAGGGCACAAGCGTTTTCTGATAGCAGGAAAACGAGAGGAGGATGATATTATGCAGCCTGA
>ERZ777011.1665-NODE-1665-length-21897-cov-7.575222_pt1 | contig 21897 bp, 20 predicted proteins | sample MGYA00374964_ERZ777011 | MGnify/ENA primary metagenome ERZ777011 (study PRJEB29310, sample SAMD00008975) | mouse gut metagenome | study: EMG produced TPA metagenomics assembly of the Metagenome analysis of fecal microbiota from mouse which was promoted... | reverse complement strand
TCATCTTATTGACTGATTCCTCACAAAAAGTAACTGACACAGAAATGCAAGATGCTTATGACGAATTTATCAGGTGCATAGCAACAATTGGCAGTTCAAAAGATAACTCCAATATCTTTCGGATGCTGAATCTCACTCGTATTGAGATAGCACCCTTAAAAGAGCTATATCAGTGCGAGCAGGGGAAAAAATGCGCTTAAAAATTATTATTTGCATAAAGTGCTAGCTATTATCAATGCAGAATTAGAACTATTAAGTCTAATAATTAAGCATCCTGAATCATTTGATTCCCCCACTTCACCAACATTCGTATCAGATCTATATGTAATCCCTAAGTCAAAGGACTTGGGGATTATTGGTATTGCTGAAATAGTAATAGGGTTATCTTTTTTAGGCGAAGTAGTCGGAAAAGACGGAAAGCCCGTCCCATTAGTTCGTTTAGCTCACGGTTTTGAAATCCTTTTCAATTTAAAATTTGGAAGTATATACGATAAACTGGATGCTATCTTTATGCGTAAACCATTCAATCTGACCAAAACATTAGATGCTTTAAAGAATGCAATTAACAAAGAAGCCCGTAAACGAGCTAATAAACATTAGACAAAATGGTTTTATAATCCTCTTATTTACAACTATTTGAATTTTATTTTCAGGGGAGTAGTTACCTACTCCTCTTTTTCTGATTCTCCATTCTGCCGATTTTTACATCATCAATCGATTGACATTCATAATGTATCACCAAAAAATGAAGCAAAATGTATAGAGACAACGAAAACTTTGAGAAATGGATGGAAAAGCTATCCAAGAAACTCACTGAAATAGGGAAAGACTTAAAGTCCCTAATCAATACCGATAAAGTATTAGATGATAATGAAAAGATACTCGATAATCAGGATTTAGCCTTTCTTCTGAAAGTATCTTTCCGAACTCTTCAACGTTATAGGGTAAGCGGAGTACTACCTTTCTTTACCATCGGAAAAAAACTTATTATCGTGCTGGTGATATCCGGTCTTTCATTCGTGAACGTGCCGATTTCCAAAGCTACAAACAGTTTGAAGAAGCCAATCAATTAAAGAATCAGCCTTAAAAGCTAAAGGTAGCAAATTTAAGAATGAAGCATTACTGCTCCTTCCTTGTGCTACCACCCCAATTTAGCAGAAACAGCTACGCCTTTCGGCTTTGCTCGTTTCGCTAAATTGAGCAAGAGGGAACTGGACTTTGTCCTGTTCTCCCTCTTGCCCTGCGGGGCAAAGCCTTCGGATTTAGCGTGTTACGAGAACACGCTGTAATAACACCTGTAATAAGCATTTTCTTTACAATGCTTATTATCAGGAATTTATTTATTCATATTTCTATAAAAAAGTAATTACCATGTCAAACAATAGTCGGAAAACGATATTCACTACCATTTCCATAGACAAGGAAACAGCAGCTTTAGTAGAAAAGATATGCAAACGCTATTCATTGAAAAAGAGTGAAGTTGTAAAGTTGGCGTTTGGGTATATCGATAAGGCACATATCAACCCATCCGAAGCACCTGAATCCGTAAAATCGGAATTGGCGAAAATAAATAAGAGACAGGATGATATTATCCGCTTCATTCGCCACTATGAGGAAGAACAGCTAAATCCTATGATACGAGCAACAAATTCTATAGCTTTGCGTTTTGATGCTATCGGTAAAACTTTGGAAACTCTTATTCTCTCTCAACTGGAAGCCATCCAAGAGAGACAAACAGCCGTGCTTAAAAAGTTAAGTGAACAGTTCGGCAATCATGCTGATGTGATAAACAATCAGTCCAAACAGATTAATGCACTATACCAGATACACCAACGGGATTATAAAAAGTTGCTTCACCTGATACAACTCTATTCGGAACTTTCCACTTGTGGTGTGATGGATAGCAAAAGGAAAGAGAACCTGAAAGCTGAAATCTTCAATCTGATAAATACGTAGTTATGCACATAGACTTTGCTCCACCATCAAACGGCACATATAATAATTCTGGAAGTAGCCGGCAGTTAGCTAATTACATGGAACACGAAGATTTAGAACGAATGAAAAAAGGCATCTATATCGAAGGCTTTTTCAATCTGACAAATGATAATACCTATAAATCCCATGTCATTAAAGATATAGATAGTAATATCGGTCAACTACTAAAAACGGATGCTAAGTTTTATGCTATCCATGTCAGCCCATCGGAAAATGAACTTCGGGCAATGGGGAACACAGAACAGGAACAAGCCGAAGCTATGAAACGGTATATCCGGGAGGTGTTTATTCCTGAATATGCCAAGAACTTCAACAAAGGATTATCCGAAGCGGATATAAAATTCTATGGTAAGATACATTTTGACCGTAGTCGTTCAGATGATGAACTAAATTTGCACTGTCATCTGATTGTGAGCCGGAAAGATCAATTCAATAAGAAAAAGCTATCACCGCTTACTAATCACAAGAACACCAAGAAAGGGGTTATTGCAGACAGTTTTGACCGCATCGCTTTATTTGAGAACGTTGAAAAGGGATTTGATAAATTATTCGGCTACAATCGGCAGCTGTCCGAAACTTTTAAATACTGCAATATCATGAAAAATGGTAGTATAACAGACAAATTACAGATGCAGGAAAGGAAAGTAAATGCCTTTAAACAGAATTTTCTTGATGAAAAGGAAAAGACTATCAATATACAAACAAATGAAAAAGTACAAATAAATACAAAATTGAGAACGACTTCAGATATTTCAATACAACAGGAAATTGATACTACAGTACAACATCCAACAAATGAAGGCGGACTGTCCTCTTTGTTTTCTATACTTCCATTAGTAACAGAGAACAATCCGATTGGCAAACAATCACCTTCGAAATCGAAGAAAAAAAAGAAGCGAAGACCAAGATTGAACTAATAAAATTTGGATTCATATTGCATCAAGAGTTATTTCCCTCTCATGGTTCCTCAGCAGTTAGAAAAGGCAGAAGTCTTACAAGGGCAACCAATTGCCCGAGAATAACTTTTGTTAGTTTAAGATGCATGAAAATCATTTGCTACCATCAACTTCAAAATATAGAAGATTCCTGAAACTGTGATGTTTTAATAAAGAACAATGAAAAATTACAGTATTTGTTGGAGAAGGAAGGGGTTAAATATCAATTTTCAATCTTATTTTTGGTATTATCTTAAAGAGTGCATATCTTTGCATAAAATGCTGATTGATATGAGTAGAAAAGCAATCAATAGAATAAAAGCTGTTTTAGCTGAACAGGCGAAAACAAACAAGTGGCTTGCAGAACAGCTAAATAAAAATGAGACAACTATATCTCGTTGGTGTACTAACGAGGTTCAACCATCAATGGAAAATTTGGTTGAGATAGCAAAATTGCTTGAAGTAGATGTTAGAGAATTAATAAAATCCACGAAGGAGTAATGGAAAAACAAATTGAAATAATTGGCTGTAAGATTGACTTTCCTATCAAAAAAGAAATGTTATTCAAGTCGCCCGAAGAAAAAGTTAGACATGAATATATCGACCGTTTAATAAATTATTATGGATTTAATATAAATCAGATAGAACAAGACGCTAAAATAAAAGATGTTAAAAATAATCGTATACTTGCAAAAGCAGACATTGTTGTTTGGCGTTCATTTGAAGAAAGAAAAAATAAATCGACTCCATTAATTGTTGTGGAATGCAAAGCTGAACAAGTCACAATTAAAGCGGAAGACTATTTCAAAGGAACAGAGTTTGCGAGATTGTCCCATGCTAGTTTTTTTGTTACTACAAATCAAAAACAAACAAGAATTTTCTCCAAAATTTTTAAAATAGATAAAGCGGATAATATTTCAGAATTGACTGAAATAAAGGATATTCCACATGCAAATAACGCAAATGATGATAAAGTTGTTAATGGGTTACTGGGGCAAACTGTTGAATTCGCAAGAGATGAATTTAGCCGGTTGCTTTTAAAATGCCATAACATTATAAGAAACAACGATAAGTTATCCCCTGAAGCTGCTTTTGACGAAATAAGCAAAATATTATTCATCAAAACATTAAAGGAAAGAGAAAACAATGAAGGGCAAGTCTTTCTTCTAGAAGATTATAAGAAAGAAAAGAAGATATATGATAAAAACAAGGTAGAAAGTGATTTACCTTTCTATAAAAAATTATTCCAACGCGTTAAAGAACAATGGGCTAATGACGATTTATTTGAACTTTCTGAAACAATCAGAATCAGAGAAAATAGTTTTGAAGATATACTCAAAGAATTAGAAAGTTATAATCTATCTACAACTTCAGATGATATAAAGGGAATTGCCTTCGAAAAGTTTCTTGGAAAAACCTTTAGAGGTGAATTGGGGCAGTTTTTTACCCCAAGAACAATAGTAGAGTACATGATTGAAATCCTTGACCCACAAGAAGGGGAGATTATTTGTGACCCATGTTGCGGAAGTGGCGGATTTCTTATAAAAGCGTTTGAATATGTAAGAGATAAAATAGAAGAGAGTATTAAACTTACTAAAGAAAAAATAAAGCAAAAGTACTTTGACAAAGAGTATTACGCTATGGATGAAGAAGGCCAAAAAGAAATAACTCAAATTATAAATGACCAATTTAAAAAGCTAAATGCAGAATTTGACTCTGAAAATCCTCTAAGTCGATTTTATAAACTGTCACGTTCTTATTTTTTCGGTACAGATGCCAATCCTAGAATGGCAAGAACTGCAAAAATGAATATGATTATGCAAGGAGATGGACATGGAGGAGTACACCATCATGATGGGCTTATTAATGTTAATGGTATTTATAACAATAAATTTGATATTATCTTAACCAATCCACCTTTTGGTTCTAGAGTGGACAAATCACTTAGGATTACCAATCAAGATATCCCTTCCAATGATAAAATTAAATTGTACAAATCCCTATATGGAGAAGAATATCAAAAAAATATAGATGATCTTACTGAATGGGCAAATTACGATAATGGCAAAAACAAGCCAAAAGGACGGTCTGTTTTAAGCCTTTTTGATATGGGTAATATGAGCAGTCTGACAGAAGTTCTGTTTATTGAACGATGCTTAAATTTGTTGAAACCGGGAGGACGAATGGCTATTGTTTTACCTGAAGGTGTGCTTAATAATCCTAAATTACAAAAAGTAAGAGATTATGTTGAAAGTAAAGCGAAAATAATCAATATTACATCTATTCCTCAAGATGTATTTATTGCATCCGGTGCAATGGTAAAACCAAGTTTGCTTTTCTTTAAAAAGTTTACAGAAAAAGAAGCAGAAGATTATTATCGTATTAAAACTAAGGCAACTAATGCAATTACTGATAAATACAAGAAGGAATTAGATTCCATTGAGAAAAAACTAAAATCTCGAGGAATAGACAAAGGTTCGAAAAAAGAACTAAAAGAAAAATACTCTCAATTTTTACAAAAAATTGAAGATGAAATTAAATTGGAAATAAAGGAGAACTTTGATTATGAGATTCCCATTGTGGAAGTAGAAAAGGCTGGCATAAGTAGCACTGGTGCTCCCATTGAAAATGAGTTAAAGCCAGTTGCAGTAGAGTTTAAAAAATATCGTACTATACATAAATTATGGGAACCTCATTCAATGAAAATAAAATATGACGTTTTCAATGGTAAATTTCAGCGAGTATTAGGAAACGAGAAGCCGCAAATATTTTATAAAGATGATGCAATTGACAACTAATAATACACTAGATAATTGGATGAAAATTATCTCATTCCATGATATTGTATTGTGGGATGTAAAACGGTATTTATCGAAAAAAATACAATCAAAATATCCGATTGTAAAATTGGGTTCATGCATCCAAGAACAAAGCCATAGGAATAAATTGTCAGATTATCCAGAGGATGAGTTTGGAATTTTAGGTGTTAGTAATAAGATCGGAGTTTTTGATGCATATATAGAGAAAGGAATGAATATTAATCAGCCTTACAAAAAGATGGAAAACGGTTGGTTGGCATATAACCCTTATCGCATAAACGTTGGAAGCATTGGAGTAAAAATGGAATCTCAAAAATATGACTTTATAAGCCCGGCCTATGTTGTCTTTAGTTGCAATGAAAAATTGCTTCCTGATTTTTTATATAAACTGTTTAAGACAGAACGGTTTAATCAAATCATAAATGAGAATACCACAGGTTCAGTTAGGCAAAATTTGACATTTGAGATACTAAAAACATTAGATATCCCTTTGCCACCTACTAATCGAGATTCGACAGATGGAAAATTCACAGGACAAACCCAAGAGGAGCTTTTGAAATCTTATTACTCCAAAATTGAAAAAGCAAATACACAAGAGAAGGATGCGGAAGATAAAGAACGAGAAATAAACACTTATTTGCTTGATGTGTTAGGAGTGGATATAAAAAAGAATGTGAGAAAAAACGGAATTTCTTTTACGAAATACCGTTTTATTGACCGTTGGGCTACAGATTATCTTTTTAATGCTAATTCTATGAAGGGAATTGTAGATGCAAAATATCCAGTTCTTAAAGTGAAGAATTTTCTCTCATCATTTCAATATGGATTATCATTAAGAGCAACAGAAGAACCAATTGGAATACCAATGTTAAGGATGAATAATATTGTAAATTCAGAGCTTAATATCGCAGATCTAAAATACATAAAAATAGATAAATCCCAAAAAGAAAAGTTCCTTTTAGAAAAAGGAGATTTATTATTTAATCGTACTAACAGCAAAGAACTTGTTGGTAAAACGGCTGTATTTGAGCTTGATGGTGAATACACATTTGCATCATATCTAATCCGATTAAAACTTAATACAAATAAAGTTAATCCTCATTATATTAATTATCTTTTGAATTCGCATATTGGTAGAGTACAAATAGATATGGTTAGCCGACAAGTGTTGGGACAAGCAAATATAAATGCACAAGAACTACAAGATTTCATCTTCCCAATACCTGATGATATAACAATTCAGGATAGTATTGTGCGAGAAATTTCAAATATTAAAAAGGAAGCAAATGAACTACGGTATAAAGCTGAATGTAATTATAAAGAAGCAATTAAGGAGTTTGAACAAGCAATATTTAAAGAATCATGAAAATTAACTATCTATACATAGATAATCATAAATTATTGAAAGAATTCAGTATTGATTTTGAGAAAGATATATCCATTCTCATTGGTATTAATGGTTCTGGAAAATCTACAATATTGGAATCTATTGCACAGATATTTAGTAATGCTATATTGAACGAGAAATCAAAATTTGGATTCAAACTTCAATATGAATTGCGATTGGAAAATATTTTAGAGCAAACAGCAACAACAAGTGAATTTGTGACAAATTATATTGTGGTAGAAATATCAGCAAATGAAACGAATAGTGATATTTTATATAAAGTATTTGTCGCAGATAAAATTCTTGAAAAGAAAGATGATATTGAACGCGAATTTGGAAGTTTTAATAAAATTTTCCCGAGTAATATAATCATCTATTATTCAGGCTTATCAGATATTATGAAAAAAATCTGTTTACCTCATGATTTAATACTTTCCAAACAGTATCGTGAGGAAGGAGCTGCAAACATATACCGCCCATTTTTCTATTTTGAGCCTGCTTTATTTGATATTATCCTAATAAGTCTTCTTTCTTATGAATATGGAGACATTCCAAAGTATTTGGAAGAAAGAGCTAAAATAAAAGGACTTCAAAGTATTCGAATCAGATTAAAAAAACCAACTTGGGCTAAGCAAAAAATAGATAAATGGTGGGGAGCTAGAGGAGAAGTAAAATCTTTTCTTGATTTTCTTTCATCTAAAATGGGAGGGCTTGAATATCAGGAAATATTGTTGTTAACAGATAAATTTTCATCAAATGGAAACATCGTTATCGAGACATTTGGTGATGAATATTTGATTATCACAATTATAAAACAAGAAAAACTATTTGAAATTAGAGAATACTTCACAGAAGAAAAAGCTTTATTTAAAATGCTAAATACTTTATATGTTGATGGATTTTGGGATTGTGCTTCATTCTCCTTTGAAAAAGAAGAAAATGGAGAGATTCGCTCTTTTTCTGTTTTGAGTGAAGGTGAACAACAGGCATTAATAGTAAAAGGACTAACAGAATTGGTTACAAGTGAAAATACATTGTTTTTGTTTGATGAGCCTGACACTTACTTACACCCTTCATGGCAAAGAAACTTTATTGAAGAGATTGTTGCTTTTGCAGAAAATAGCTTTAATATATTAAGTCAGTTTATAATTACGACTCATTCCCCACAACTTCTAAGTAATGCAAATGCAAAAAAATCAGAAGTGAAAATTATGGAAGATGGAGAAATTATAAAAATAACGCCGAAATATTATGGAAAAGATATCAGTACAATTCTTTACGAAATGATGGGCGTTGAACGACGAAATAAAGATGTAACAAAGCGTCTGAGTCAATTATTTAATTTGATAGAAGATGAAGAATTAGAATCTGCAAAAAGAGAATTCAATTTGCTTTCTGATTTATTAGGAGAAGATGATCCTGCTATTGTTCAGGCAAAAATTCAGTTAGAATATTTAGAAGAATCAGAAAATGAAGCAGATAACTAAAGTATCAGAGCCCAACTCATTAATTCAACATAGAGCAAAGGCACATTCTTCATATGACAATTTACCAGCAGATGTGAAGAACGATTTAAGAACTAATTTATTAGCAGAACAAGGCCATATTTGCTGTTACTGTATGAAAAGAATTCCTGAAAAGGTTAATTTAGATGGAAAGGTTACTTATGAAATGAAAATTGAACATCACCAGTGTCAGGATAATTTTCAACATCTACAATTAGCTTACCACAATCTTTTGGGAGCATGCATGGGTAATGAAGGCAAGCCTAAGAAGTTGCAAACCTGTGATACAAAGAAAGGTAATCTATCACTAACTATCAATCCAGCATCGAATAATCCAAATTGTGAAACCCTCTTCAAATATAATTCTGATGGAGAAATTTGTTCTATTGTGAATGATGCCGAAATAAATCGGCAAATAAATGATATCTTAAATCTGAATATGCAAACGTTGAAAGACAATAGAAGAAAAATATATTTAGAGGTTCAAAAGAGAATAGAGGCAGAGAGCAAACAGCATGCTACAAAACAGCTTAAAATCAGATATTTTGAACAAGAACGAAATAAATGGCTAAATAAAGTGGATGGAAAATACAAGGAGTTTTGTATGGTAGCTGTTTACTATTTAACAAAGAAAATAAAACAAAATCAAAGGCCCTAAAAAATGATTGGTTACACCGTAAAAGATCGACACTAATTCAAAAATAAAGCTATTTCTATTATATTAACGAAACGAGGATGTTCATAATTTATTTCAATATATTGCTTTGTTTCTAAAATGCACTATTTTTACTACACAATAGAAATAAAAGATGAATTGACTTAAATTTTCGGACAAATGACAGATTGATTTAATATTCTTTCTTAACTTTGCAGTAATAATCGTGTTAAATCACAAGCAAAACGATAAAACATAATCGTGTGCTAAATCATGTGGATTTCCAAATGGAAGAAACTATAAAACGGTGATACTCAATAGAGAGAAGATGAAAGTTCTCTTGCTGGTGGCACCACTTAGAAGAAAAGCAAAAGACAGTAAAATTCTGATTTCCAAACGGAATTGGGATTTTTTGTTTTCCGAGAGGACGTAAAAAATGGCAGAATATTACAATTGGGCGCATAATAAAAAAACTGTGTTTATGTGATAAAATACATACCTTATGTAGTATAAAAATTGAGCCGTATGGCAAAAAGATCCAGCGTGTTGTTCTTCATTCAGCGTTGTAAGCTGTTAAACGGGGAAGTCTCCATGTGTGCACGTGTCACTTCTGATCGCCAAATTCAGGTTTTGTTTCCGCTTCGTGAGATAGTTAGACAACAAGTTTACGACTGCCAACTACAGGCCGAAAGGTGGTCTGCCGGCTTTGGACGTGAGGTGGAAACGGAAAAAGAATGGCTGCCGAATCTCTTTCTTGATAGTAAAATTTCTGGTAGATAACTGTTTGATAGTCCTTCGAGCAAGATGCGATAGGCTTTGAGAATGTGTCATATTTGATAAAAAACACTAATTTAACGGTCTGATGTACTTTTTAGGCTGCATCTCCGTTAGATTAGTGTTATTTTTGTAAACGATATCGTGATATGGTAAAAGAAGGATTGATGAAGAAATTACTTGTGTTATCTTTGGTATTCGCTTGTATGACGGGAAGTGCTCAGGTTCCGGCCGATTCGGTGGTGATGACGGTTGCCGGGAAGCAGATCCCGTTGGATGAATTCATTTTTATCGCACAAAAGAATAGCGAAGTTAATCTGTCCGACCGTAAATCCGTGGATGCATACGTGGAGTTGTTTAAGAACTTCAAGTTGAAAGTGGCGGAAGCGGAAGATTTGGGACTGGACAAGACGAAAGCCTTCAATGATGAATTGGATAGCTATCGGGCTCAATTGACTTCAAGTTATCTGTCGGATAAGGATGGAGAGGAAGCGGCTGTGCGTGCCATATATGACCGGTATGGCGAGGTGTTGGAACTGAGTCATATTTTGTTCCGCCTCCCGCAGCGTACGTTGTCGAAAGATACGGTTTCCGTGTATCGGAAAGCCATTGATGCCTGTAAGCGTATTCAGGCGGGAGAGGATTTTGCCGCTGTCGGCAAAGAACTGAGCGATGCCGAGAAGGATAACATCGGCTATGAATATGTACGATGCCTGCTTCCGATGCAGACGGTCAAGGCCTTTGAAAATGTCGCTTACTCGATGCCCGTCGGTTCCGTCTCTCAGCCGGTTCGTACGACTATGGGATACCATATCATAAAAATACACAGCCGGAAACAGAATCCAGGGCGGGTACGTGTCGCCCATGTTTTGATCCCGTTTGAAAAAGATTCGGTAAAACGCGGGGATGCGGAAACGTTGGCTTTGGCGGAAGAATTGTATCGGAAAGCAAAAGACGGAGCCGATTTTGCTGGGTTGGCAAAAGAGTATTCGGCTGATCCGGGCTCGGCCAAAAAGGGCGGCGAACTACCTGCATTCGGTCTCGGCGAGATGGTGGAACCGTTTGAAACGGCAGCTTTCGCCTTGAACACTCCGGATGAGTTGTCCCGGCCGGTGAAAACCCGTTTCGGCTATCACATTATAAAGTTGATTGAGAAGAAAGGCCTTCCCTCTTTTGAAAACAAGAAAAAAGGTTGGTCCCGGCAGATGGCACAGGGGGAACGGAACTTCGAATATTATGCTGCGTTCGACGAACGGATGAAAAAAGAGTACGGCTATCGCTTCTATCCCGAAGCATACGCCGAACTGCAAGCTTTGTGCAACGACTATTTTCCGTCTGATCCCGCTTTTTACGAGAAGGCGAAAGACATGGACAAGATCTTGTTTCATCTGAATGGCACGGATTTCCCCCAGAGCGAGTTTGCGTATTATGTGCAGCGCTGCCCGTTCTCGACGAAATCGTATGCGGGGGATTTCATGCAGGAAGTTTACGATCTTTTTATCCGCGACATCGTGACCACTGCCGAACGTGAAAATCTGACGGCAAAACATCCGGAGTTCGATCTCCTCATGAAAGAATACCGGGACGGTATCTTGTTGTTCGACATCAGCAACAAGGAAGTATGGAACAAGCCGATGGACCAGCAGGCGAAGGCGGAAGCCGAATGGATCGAACGGTTGAACCGGAAATACCCGGTGACGATAAACCGGAAGCTGGTGAAGAAAGTGAGTAAAATGACAAAGAAATAATAAAAAGAAAGTTATATGAGATATTGCTTCATTTTTATAGCATTCGTATCTTTGCTGTGTTCTTGTAAAAGGACGCAGCCTGTGGATGATGCGGATGTGCTGGTAAAAGTGAAGGACCGGGCGCTCGGGCGGTCGGAGATAAAACAGCAGATTCCGCGCGGATTATCCTCGGCAGACAGCCTGTTGCTTGCCGAAAGCCTGGAAAAGAAGTGGGTGAAAGATGCGTTGGTCTACGATGTGGCCTTGCGTAATTTGGAGGGAGAAGATAAGGCGGAAGTGGATAAACTCGTGGAAGAATACCGCCGTTCGCTGATCCGTTATCGTTATCAGGAACAATTGATAAAAGAAAGGTTATCTTCCGAATTCCAGGAAAGCGACAAGCTGAGTTATTACGAAGGAAACCAGAAAAAGTTTGTCTTGGACAAGGCTTTGGTAAAAGGCCTCTTCCTCAAGATCCCGGTGGATGCCCCCGGACTTTCCGATGTAAGGGGATGGTATAGGTCGGCTTCTGAGGCTTCTTTGGAAAAAATCGAGAAGTATAGCGTGCAGAATGCCAGCATTTATGACTACTTTTACGACAAATGGGTGGACTTTGACCAGGTGATGGATAATATTCCGGTGCATGTGTCGAATGCGAACGACTTCCTGAAGTCAAACAAATTTGTCGAAGTATCGGATAGTACATATTGCTATCTGTTGAATATCAAAGAATACTTGCCGGCAGGAAGTGTGGCGCCATACGATTATGCCAGTGCGCAGATCGTGGAGATGTTGACGAATCTGCGTAAGATGGAGTTTTTGAAGAAATTTGAAGAAGAATTATATAATGATGCTGTCAGGAACGGGGATGTCCAGTATTATACGGAACCGTGATTGATGGCTTATGGAGAAGTACATGATGAAAAAGATTTTGACAGTATTCATTCTTGCCTGTTTGTCTTGTGTGGCGTATGCGCAGGACAATGTGATCGATGAAATCGTGTGGGTGGTAGGAGATGATGCGATTTTGCGTTCGGACATCGAGAGCCAGCGTTTATATCTGCAAAACGAGGGGCAGCGTTTTGACGGTGACCCTTATTGCGTGCTTCCTGAACAGATGGCGATACAGAAGTTGTTTCTGAATCAGGCGAAGATCGATAGTGTGGAAGTGAGCGAAAACCAGGTGATCCAGGAAACGGACCGTTGGATCAATTACGCAATCAACCAGATGGGCTCTAAGGAAAAGCTGGAGGAATATTTCGGTAAAAAGATTTCCCAACTGAAGGACGAACGTAAGGAAATGATCATGGAGCAACAGACCGTGGAACAGATGAAGCGCCAGCTCATCGGCGAAATCAAGCTGACACCGGCCGAAGTCCGTAAATATTACAGCCAGTTGTCCAAAGACAGCCTGCCCAATATCCCGACAACTGTCGAGGTGCAGATCATCACGATGGAACCGAAGATCCCGTTTGAGGAGACGGATGCCATCAAGGCGCGTCTTCGGCAGTATACGGATGAGATCAATCGGGGTGAAAAAGAATTTTCGACTGTCGCTCGTCTGTATTCCGAAGATACTGAATCAGCCAAAAGGGGCGGTGAACTGGGTTTTTTGGGTAAGACAAGCTTGTTGCCCGAATTTGCCAACGTCGCTTTTAATCTGAAGGATCCGAAAAAGATTTCTCAGATCGTGCAGACCGAATATGGTTATCATATTATCCAGTTGATCGAAAAGCGTGGCGACCGTATCAACTGCCGCCATATCCTGCTGAAGCCGAAAGTCTCGGACAAGGAATTGAACGAGTGCTTGACACGTATGGATTCATTGTATAATGATTTGACGGCAAAGAAATTCACATTTGAAGAAGCAGCGACCTTTATCTCTGCCGATAAGGACACGAGAAATAACAAAGGCTTGATGGTGAACCAGGACTTCGAAAGTGACAACCACAGCACTCCGAAATTCGAGATGGGCGAACTGCCGCAGGAAATCGGCAAGATGGTTTATACGATGCAGGTGGGCGATATCTCCAAGCCTTTCACGATGATCAACGACAAGCAGAAGGAAGTGGTTGCTATTGTAAAATTGAAAGCCAGAGTGGATCAGCATAAGGCAAACATATCGGATGACTATCAGGCTTTGAAGTCTATAGTCGAATCCCGCAAGCGCGAAGAGTTGCTGCATGACTGGATCATTAAGAAGCAGAAAAGCACATACGTGCGTATCAGTGACGGCTGGCGTAATTGTGATTTCCAGTATCCCGGCTGGGTTAAAGAATGAGGACTGTAAATAAATTTATTTTCACAGGTCTGTTTTTTCTGTTGGCGGTCTGTGCTTTAGCACAAGCCCAAGGTGGTGTTGTGCGTGCAGACACGGCTGTGATTGCCGCACAAGGTATGACGGTCGCCCCGGCAGACACGCTGGAGGCTGCCGGCGACTTGCAGGCTGTGGCGGATAGTGCACCGGCCAAAAAGACGAAGGTGTACCTGATCCATGCCAATACGTTGTCTTTCGATAAGGCCGTAAAACCGGATGCCCAAATCCTGAACGGCGATGTATGTTTCCGGCATGACAGTTCATATATGTATTGCGACAGCGCTTACTTCTTCGAGCAGACCAATTCGCTTGAAGCGTTCGGTAGTGTCCGGATGGAGCAGGGAGACACCCTGTTTGTCTACGGGGATTACCTTTTTTATGACGGGAACGCGCAGGTCGCTTATCTGCGCGAGAATGTCCGGATGGAGAACGAGCAGGTGACACTCTTCACGGATAGCCTCAATTATGAACGTGTTCCGAATATCGGTTACTATTTTGAAGGCGGTTTGATCGTGGATTCCCTGAATCAACTTTCCTCTTTCTACGGTCAATACTCCCCGGGGACGAAGCAGGCTGTGTTCAATGACAGCGTGCGGCTTGAGAATCGAGACTTCACATTGTATTCCGATACCTTGCGTTATGATACGGAGTCCAGGATCGCTACCATTCTGGGCCCGTCTGTCATTGTTTCGGACAGCGGCACGATCCATACTTCGAGAGGATGGTATGATACGGTGGGCAACACTTCCCTCTTGCTGGATCGGTCGCAGGTTGAATCGGGCGGGAAGATCCTGACCGGCGACTCCATCTTCTACAACCGGGATACGGGCATGGGAGAGGTCTATGGCAACATGAGCCTGATTGATACGGCCCGGCATGTGACGCTGCAAGGCGAATATGGCTATTATGATGAACAGAGCGGATATGCTTTTGCGACCGACAGTGCCCGCTTCCTCGAGTATTCGCAGGGCGACACCTTGTTCCTGCATGCCGATACGCTGCAGATGGCGACGGTCGATTCCGTTTACCGGGAGATCAAGGCCTATTACGGCGTGCGTTTCTACCGGACCGATATGCAAGGCGTATGCGACTCCATGCAGTTCAATACGCGTGATTCCGTATTATATATGTACGCGGAGCCGGTTCTATGGAACGAACAGTATCAGTTGTATGGCGATACGATCGCTGTTTATATGAATGACAGTACGATCGAGTATGCACATGTCATCCAGTTCGCTTTTGCAGCGCAGCATGTCGATTCGAGCTACTATAACCAGTTGAAGGGAAATGACTTGAAAGCCTATTTTGAGGGACAGTCTGTTCGTCGGATCGATGTGGCGGGAAATGCCGAATCCATTTTCTATCCGTTGGAAAAAGACGGGGCTAAGGTCGGGATGAATGAAACCAAGAGCGGGTTCCTGACGATCTGGGTGAAAGACAACAAACTGGATAAACTGAAAATCTGGCCGAACCCGGTCGGCAGCATGACTCCGATACCGGATTTGAAGCCCGACCAGAAGATGTTGAAGGATTTTTATTGGTTCGACTACCTGCGTCCGAAGAATCGGGACGACATTTACAAGGTGGTGAAAAGAAAAGTGGCGGAATCGCCCAAGCGAAGCAATAAATTTGTACATTAGCAATCAATTTTCAAACAATAAAAACTATGGCATTATTCTCATTTTATAATGTGCGGAAACCTCGCCAGTATGCCCACAAGCCGATTTACTGGGACCCCCATAAGGAAGCGATGGAAGAACGGATACGCAAGGTGAAGCGGGAGATTGGCATGGAAGAAGAATTGTCGATTGATGATTATAAAGCCGAAATCAAAGGTAGCTTTATCGAAGGCACATCCCATCTGAAAAAGAGCCGTGACAACGGGCATGATTCCCGGAGCCGGACATACAAGAACATGAAGTTGTTATTGGCCGCCGCTATTCTGGGTGGCATATTTTGGTACTTGTTTATGTAATGAGCGATATAATTCATTTACTTCCTGACAGTATCGCCAATCAGATAGCGGCGGGCGAGGTTATCCAGCGTCCTGCCTCTGTCGTGAAAGAGTTGGTGGAAAACGCAGTGGATGCCGGAGCCGGGCATATCCAGGTGAATATAAAGGATGCCGGCCGTACATTGATCCAGGTGATCGATGACGGGAAGGGCATGTCCGAGACGGATGCCCGCATGGCTTTCGAGCGGCATGCCACTTCGAAGATTTCTACTGCTGACGATCTTTTCTCTCTCCGTACGATGGGGTTTCGCGGCGAGGCGCTTGCTTCGATAGTGGCGGTTTCGCAAGTGGAGTTGCGTACCCGTCTGAAAGGGGCCGAACTGGGGACGCACCTTGTTTTTTCGGGCTCCGAGTTGGAAAGTGTCGAACCGGATGCCTGCTCCGAAGGAAGTATTTTTTCGGTCAAGAACCTCTTCTTCAATGTCCCGGCCCGCCGGAAGTTCCTGAAGTCGAATGAGACGGAGTTCAGGAATATCATCAATGAGTTCGAGCGGATTGCCTTGGTTAACTCGCAGGTCGCTTTGTCCCTTTTTCACAATGATACGGAGATATTCAACCTGCCTGAATCCGGTTTGAGGCAACGTATTGTTAATGTGTACGGGAAAACGCTGAACCAGAAGCTTCTTTCTGTGGATGCGCAAAGTTCGCTGGTGACGATCTCCGGCTTTGTGGGGCGTCCCGATTCGGCGAAGAAAAGGGGGGCTTTGCAGTATTTCTTTGTAAACGGACGTTTCATGAAGCATCCGTATTTTCATAAAGCGGTCATGCAGGCTTACGAGCAACTGATTCCGGCAGGCGAACAACCAAACTATTTTATCTATTTCACGCTCGACCCGGCGACGATAGATGTCAATATCCATCCGACCAAGACGGAGATCAAGTTTGAAAACGAGCAGCCGATCTGGCAAATCCTGATGGCAGCGGTCCGCGAAGCATTGGCCAAGTCCAGTGCGATCCCGACCATCGATTTCGATGTGGAGGATGCCATTGATATACCGGTCTATAATCCCGTGAAGGAAGTGGCTCCTTATAAGGCCCCCCGTGTGCAGGTGGATTCCGGGTATAATCCTTTTGAAACCTCTTCCTATAAGAAACCGGAATTCGACTGGTCCAAGCTTTATAATGATTTCGAGGAAGACCGGACTGCCGTGCGGCAGGATCCGGAGTTGGCCGAGACCTTTTTTGCGTCGGATATTTCCGAGCCAGCCATCGAAGCCGACGAAGTGGCTGTTCGGGAGGCTTCGGGCAGTTTGTTCAATGACGTCTCCAATCCCTGTTACCAATATAAAGGAAAATACATCATAACTTCCTTGAAGTCGGGTTTGGCTTTGATCGATCAGCACCGTGCCCATGTCCGTGTCTTGTTCGACCAGTACATAGCGAACATCAGGCAGCAGCGGGGTGCTTCCCAGCAAGTCCTTTTTCCTGAGATTGTCGAGTTTACCGCCGGTCAAGCGGCAGTCTTGCCAGCCTTGCTCGAGGATATGCGGTTTATCGGTTTTGATTTGACCAACCTGGGGAACAACAGCTATGCGGTCAACGGTCTTCCGGCCGGAGTGGAGAATCTTGATCCGGTATCTTTGATCCGGAATATGGTCGATCGTGCGATCGAGACCGGTTGTGAAGTGCACGAGGAGATTTGTGACTCGCTGGCGCTTTCTTTGGCCAAGGCGGCTGCCATCCGTCCGGGTAAAATCCTGTCCGGTGAAGAGATGGACAACTTGCTCGCTTCTCTTTTTTCTTGCCAGGAGTCGAACCTTACCCCCGATGGAAAGACCATTATCTCGAAATTGACGGACGAGGAATTGGAGAAACGTTTCAAATAATCGGCAGGCGGGATCGATACCCTCTTCGGATAACCGTTCGTTTTCGTTCCGATAACCATCAAGCGTGAATCCGGCAGGCATCGATTCTCTATCCGATGCCTGCCGGATTTTTTCATGAAAGAGAGCGGGCTGTCCTGGCTTGTCGGAGTTTGTTGAAAAATAATTGTTAATTATTTGTAAATGGATAAAAGATGGGTCTTGTGGAACGAGAACAAATGCGTACCTTTGCAGCGTTTTAGCGTGAGGAGTACGAAAAATAAGACGCAACTTGTTGATAGTCCGAAAAGAATGTGTACCTTTGCAGCTCAAAATAAGAAATAGATAATTATAATAATAACACATTCAAAGTTTAAAAAAGAAAAAAAATGCCTACAATTCAGCAATTAGTTAGAAAAGGAAGGGAAACTTTGGTGGAAAAGGGTAAATCACCCGCATTGGATTCATGTCCGCAGAGACGTGGCGTTTGCGTTCGTGTTTACACTACAACTCCGAAGAAGCCTAACTCTGCAATGCGTAAAGTAGCGAGAGTTCGTTTGACAAATGGAAAAGAAGTAAACTCTTACATTCCGGGAGAAGGACACAACCTGCAGGAACACTCAATCGTATTGGTTCGCGGTGGTCGTGTCAAGGACCTTCCTGGTGTACGTTATCACATTGTACGTGGAACCTTGGATACTGCAGGCGTAAACGGACGTACTCAGAGACGTTCCAAATACGGCGCTAAACGTCCGAAACCGGGACAGGCAGCAGCTGCAGCTAAAGGAAAGAAGAAGTAATTAGTATCCCTTCAAACTGAGAATTTAAATTTAAGTATTAAAGCTGGTTTGAGTTATTTGGATAGGCTATAAGGTTGAGTAAATGGTTCAGCGGAACCGTTGAAGACGTATTAGAGGCAACCAAGAAACAAGAACGAAATTTTTTGAAAACAAAATGAGAAAAGCAAAACCAAAGAAAAGACAGATCCTCCCGGATCCTGTTTTCGGTGATGTTAAGGTTACGAGATTCGTTAACCATTTGATGTATGATGGCAAGAAAAATACTGCCTTCGAAATTTTCTATTCCGCTTTGGAAACAGTTAAGGCCAAAATGCCTAACGAGGAAAAATCCGCTCTCGAAATTTGGAAAGCTGCACTCGACAATATTACTCCTCAAGTCGAAGTGAAATCCCGCCGTGTAGGTGGTGCTACTTTCCAGGTCCCTACTGAAATTCGCCCCGACCGCAAAGAATCAATTTCAATGAAGAACCTTATCATCTTCGCACGTAAACGTGGTGGTAAGACTATGGCTGACAAGCTGTCTGCAGAGATTGTAGATGCTTTCAACAACCAGGGCGGAGCATTCAAGAGAAAAGAAGATATGCACCGTATGGCCGAAGCTAACCGTGCATTCGCTCACTTCAGATTTTAATTATAAAGGCTAAGAAAGAATATGGCAAACGATAAACAATTAATGTTTACAAGAAACATCGGTATCATGGCTCACATCGATGCTGGTAAAACAACTACTTCCGAACGTATCTTGTTTTACACAGGTCTGACCCATAAGATCGGTGAAACGCATGATGGTACTGCTACGATGGACTGGATGGCCCAGGAGCAGGAACGCGGTATTACAATCACATCTGCTGCAACGACTACTTTCTGGAACTATTTGGGCAACAAATACAAGATCAACTTGATTGACACTCCGGGACACGTGGACTTTACGGTGGAAGTTGAACGTTCTCTTCGCGTGCTGGACGGTGCTGTTGCTACTTTCTGTGCCGTAGGTGGTGTGGAACCGCAGTCTGAAACCGTATGGCGCCAGGCTGACAAATATAACGTGCCTCGTATCGGTTATGTAAACAAGATGGACCGTTCGGGTGCAAACTACTACGAAGTGGTTCGCCAGGTTAAGGAAGTATTGGGCGCTCATCCGTGTCCGATCCAGATTCCTATCGGTGCTGAAGAAACATTCAAGGGTATCGTCGACCTGATCAAGATGAAGGCCATCTATTGGCATGACGAATCGATGGGAGCCGACTATAGCGTAGAAGAAATCCCGGCGGATCTTCAGGCTGAAGCTGAAGAATGGCGCGACAAGATGCTCGAAGCTTTGGCAGAATGTGACGACGCGATCATGGAAAAATACTTCGATGATCCTTCGACTATCACAGAAGAAGAGATTCACGCGGCTATCCGTAAGGGAACATTGGCTATGCAGATCAACCCGATGACTTGCGGATCTTCATTCAAGAACAAAGGTGTTCAGACGTTGCTGGATGCAGTCTGCGCTTATTTGCCGTCTCCTGAAGACACAGAAGCCATTGAAGGTACGGATCCGGGTGATCCTGAAAAAGTCGTTGTCCGCAAACCGTTGTTTGAGGAACCGATGGCAGCTTTGGCGTTCAAGATCGCTACCGACCCATACGTAGGCCGTCTTTGTTTCTTCCGTGTTTATTCAGGTTCAATCAACGCCGGTTCTTATGTCTTGAATACGCGTTCTGGCAAAAAAGAACGTATCTCCCGTCTGTTCCAGATGCACTCTAACAAGCAGAATCCGATGGAAACGATCGGTTGTGGTGATATCGGCGCAGGTGTAGGTTTCAAGGATATCCGTACTGGTGATACGCTGTGTGACGAAAACGCTCCGATCACATTGGAATCTATGGACTTCCCTGATCCGGTTATCGGTATCGCCGTGGAACCCAAGACGCAGAAGGATTTGGATAAACTGGGCATGGGCTTGGCTAAGTTGGCCGAAGAAGACCCGACCTTCACGGTTCAGACGAACGAAGAAACAGGACAGACTGTCATCAGCGGTATGGGTGAGCTTCACTTGGATATCATTATCGACCGTCTGAGACGCGAATTCAAAGTTGAATGTAATCAGGGTAAGCCTCAGGTTACTTACAAAGAAGCTATCACCAAATCTGTCGAACTTCGTGAAGTTTACAAGAAGCAGTCCGGTGGTCGTGGTAAGTTTGCCGATATCATTGTCCGTATCGAACCGGCAGATGAAGGCTTTGAAGGAAGTTTGCAGTTCATCGATGAAGTGAAGGGTGGTAACGTTCCTAAGGAATTTATCCCGTCAGTTCAGAAAGGTTTCGAAAAGGCTATGAAGAACGGTGTATTGGCAGGTTATCCGTTGGATCAACTGAAAGTTACTTTGATCGATGGTTCTTTCCACCCGGTTGACTCTGACCAGTTGTCTTTCGAAATCGCAGCCATCCAGGCATTCAAGAACGCTTCCGAAAAGGCAGGTCCTGCTTTGATGGAACCGATCATGCAGATGGAAGTTGTTACTCCGGAAGAAAGCATGGGTGACGTGATCGGCGACTTGAACAAACGTCGCGGGCAAGTTGAAGGTATGGAGACAAGCCGTACGGGTGCTCGTATCGTAAAAGCTAAAGTTCCTCTGGCTGAAACATTCGGCTATGTGACAGCTTTGCGTACTATCACTTCAGGTCGTGCAACTTCTTCAATGCAGTTCTCACACTATGCTCAGGTATCTTCTTCTATCGCTAAGCAGGTATTGACGGAAGTACAGGGTCGTGCTGATTTGATCAAATAATTTAGAAACATATATATAGATATGAGCCAAAAGATCAGAATTAAATTAAAGTCTTACGATTATTCTCTGGTAGACAAGTCTGCCGAGAAGATCGTGAAGACGGTTAAGGCTACCGGTGCAGTTGTTAGCGGCCCGATACCTCTGCCTACGCACAAGCGTATCTTTACTGTGAACCGCTCGACTTTCGTTAACAAAAAGTCTCGTGAGCAGTTCGAACTCTCTTCTTATAAGAGATTAATCGACATCTACAGCTCGACTGCAAAGACAGTTGACGCATTGATGAAGCTGGAATTGCCCAGTGGTGTTGAAGTAGAAATTAAAGTGTAAGTTTATTAACAAATTAGTGAAATGCCAGGATTATTAGGAAAAAAAATCGGAATGACATCCGTTT
>ERZ777011.1664-NODE-1664-length-21902-cov-19.462077_pt1 | contig 21902 bp, 17 predicted proteins | sample MGYA00374964_ERZ777011 | MGnify/ENA primary metagenome ERZ777011 (study PRJEB29310, sample SAMD00008975) | mouse gut metagenome | study: EMG produced TPA metagenomics assembly of the Metagenome analysis of fecal microbiota from mouse which was promoted... | reverse complement strand
AAGAATCAGCCCTAATTTTTCAATCGCTCAAAAAAAGTTTAGCGGACAGTAATAAAAATTTTTTAAGCCGTCATCGCCCTCCGCCCAATGCATGGTACAGCGATATGACCGAACGTATCACATCGAAACGGTCGGACGCCTCGGACAGTTCGGCTTCAAGAAGACGCTGCTGCGCCGTGAGCACCTCAAGATAGTTGGTGGTGGTGTTGCGCATAAGCAGGCGTGTGTTATGCACCGCTCCCTTAAGTGCCACTATCTGCTTGCGGTCAAGGGCAAGACGTCCATTGGCGGTCTGCCATGCTATGAGAGCATTGTTGACCTCCATGCCGGCATCCAGGAGTTTCTGCTGGAAGTCAAGCAGATTCTCCTCATACCGAGCCCTGGCTATATCAAGGTTAGCCTTGTTGGTGCCTCGGTTGAATATAGGAGCCACCACTGAGCCGAGGGCGTTGGCGATCCATGACGATGGATTGCCAACTGATCCTGATGACGTGGTCCATCCGGCATTGCCGGAAAGAGTGATTGACGGATAGAACGCCGCACGCGCGACATTGATATCGTAGAACGACTTTTGCAACCTATACTCAGCCTCACGCACATCGGGACGGTTGGAAAGCAGGTCGATCGGAATCCCCGCCGACAGTGACTCGGGGAAGGACTGCTCCCTGAGCGAACCGCGCGCCATATCGGCATCCGGATCAAGGAGGAGAGAACGGATGGCATTCTCCTGCTCGGCAATCTGATTGCGAAGAGTGAGAGTGGAGCTTTCGACACGCATACGGTTGGCACGAGCCTGAAGCACGGCGGCCTCATTGGTGCGCCCCGCACGTTTGAGAGCCTGGAGCACACGTATGTTCTCGTCCCATGTAGTGAGGGTACGTTCGCTTATCGACAGCTGCTCATCAAGCATGAGCAGAGTGTAATATCCTTCAGCAATAGTGGCAACGAGCTGCGACTGCACAGCCTGACGGTAAGCCTGAGAGGCAAACCATGAAGCCTCGGCACCCATCTTAAGATTGCGCTGCTTCCCGAAAGCATCGATCTCCCATGATGCAGAGGGCCCGATGGAGAATCTGTCAGCCGAGCCGGAACCCACACTGCCGTCGGCACTAAGACTCACCGAAGGCAGGAACGCAAGCCGGGATGCCGACAGAGTGGCGCGCGCCTCATCAACTTTAAGAGCCGCTATACGCAGATCGGTATTGGAGTTCAAGCCGCTGTCAATCCAGGCAGAAAGATACTCGTCGGTGAACAATTCGCGCCAGCTCATGGCGGCAAGCGGGGAGCATACCGAGTCAGGGAGACACATATGCTCCGCATCATATCCTATAGCAGGACGCTCATATCCGGAATAAAGCCCGCATCCGCTCAGCAGCGGCAGGAGCAGAGTCAGGGCGGAAAATATATGCAGTCGGTTCATTTCTTGATTCTTTTAGGCATTACACGTTCTTCGATGGTCTGGAACACGATGAACAGCACCGGCACAATAAACAGGAGCGCGACAGTGCCTATGAGCATACCGCCCACAGTACCCACACCGATAGATATATTGCCGTTGGCACCCACCCCGGATGCGAACACGAGGGGTATCATACCGAATATCATCGAGAGCGAAGTCATGAGTATGGGGCGCAGACGAGCCCGGGCCGCGGAAGTGACGGCATCGACTATCGACATCCCCGCCCGACGGCGTTCGGAGGCATACTCTGTCATAAGAATAGCGGTCTTGGCGAGCAATCCTATCAGCATCAGGAGTCCGATCTGAAGGTATATGTTGTTCTCCAGCCCGAACATCCTCGCAAAAAGGAAGCTCCCCATCAATCCGAAAGGCACTGACAGAAGCACAGCCCAGGGGATGAATATGCTCTCGTAAAGGGCACAGAGTATGAGGTATATAAATACCACACACACCACAAAGATGAACACCGTGGAACCTGCCGACGATGCCTCCTCACGGCTCATGCCTCCGAACTCGTAGCCATATCCCGCAGGAAGCAGTTCGGCACACACCTCACGCACAGCCTCGATAGCCTCGCCGGAGCTATAGCCGCTCGCAGGGGTGCCGTTGACCTGAATGGAGGAGAACAGATTGAAACGCGATAGCGACTGCGCGCCATATACACGCGTCAGCTTAAGATACTGATTTATAGGTGTCATCTCGCCTGAGGAGTTGCGCACAAATATATTGGAGAGCGACTTGGTGTCGAGACGGAACTCAGGCGCAGCCTGCACCATCACCCTGTAGAGCTTGGAGAACCGGTTGATGTTGGATGCATAGGAGCCTCCGATGTATCCTGACAAAGCCTCAAGGACATCGCCCGGCTGAACACCGTTGCGCAGGGCGGCTGAGGCGTCCACCTCAACAAGATACTGAGGGTACTTTGTGTCAAAGGATGTTGTGGCGCGCGCTATCTCAGGGCGGTTGTTAAGAGCCTCGATCACCTGTCGGGTGATATGGTGAAGGTCCTCGATGGTGCCGCCTTTCTGGTCCTGCACATGTATCTCGAAACCGTTGCTCGCACCGTAGCCGGGAATCATGCCCCGGGTGAACACTATGATACGCGCCCCGGTGATGTCGGATGTGCGGCGGTATATCTCATCGATCACCGAATCTATGTCGTCGCCATCGGCTGTGCGCTCGTCCCAGTTCTTGAGCCTCACATTAAACATGCCGCTCGATGATCCGGTGCCGCTCATCATGCCCATGCCGGCTGTACGTGAATAGACCATCAGCTGAGGTATGTCCTCAATGCGGCGGTCGATCTCCTTCATGATCCTCATGGTCTCGTCAAGATTAGTGCCGGGAGGGGTCATGACATCAATATTTATAGAGCCCATATCCTCCTGAGGCACAAGACCGGTCTTGGTGGTCATCATCATGTAATAGAGACTGCCGCCGGCGAGCAGTATGAGCAGCGCGGTGAGCCAACGGCGCGAAATCATGAATCTCACACCGGAAGAGTACTTGCCGACAAGCCGTCCGAATCCGGCATCGAAAGCCACATGGAAGCGCGAAGAGAAGCTCTTGCCGTCAGAGTCGTGAGGGGTCATGAACAATGCACACAGAGCGGGGCTCAACGTCATTGCCGAAAGCAACGAGATACCTACAGCGACAGCCATAGTCAAGCCGAACTGAGTGTAGAACGTACCGGTGGTGCCGCCCATAAAGCTCACAGGGATGAACACCGCCATAAACACCACAGTGGTGGTGAGCAGAGCCGCGGTGATACCACTCATGCCTTCGACCGTGGCATCGTATGCCGACTTGACCCCTTCGTCGAACTTAGCCTGCACCGCCTCCACCACCACTATGGCATCGTCGACCACCGTGCCTATCACAAGCACAAGGGCAAAGAGCGTGATGAGATTGAGGCTGAACCCAGCCACATTCAGGAATATGAACGTACCGATGAGCGACACCACAATCGACAGTGTGGGGATAATGGTGGCCCTGAAGCTCTGAAGGAATATGTACACCACAAGCACAACGAGAAATATCGCCTCGACAAGAGTCTTGATCACATTGTCGATCGAAGCGTCAAGGAAATCCTTGGTGCTCATGAGATCGACCATCACCATCCCTTTGGGGAGGGACTGGCGGATATTGTCCACCTCCTTGTCGATAGCCTCGATTATCTCATTGGCGTTGGAGCCGGCTGTCTGGGATATCATACATGTCGTGCCGGGCTTGCCGTTGACTGCTCCGAGATATTCATAGGACCTTGCACCGAGCTCTATCTCAGCCACATCCTTTAGTTTGAGCACCGATCCGTCAGGCTGGGCCCTTATGACAAGATTCTCGAAATCACTCTCGTTCTCATATCTTCCACGGTACTTGAGCGTGTAGCGGAAAGTGTTGTCGGACTCCGCGCCAAGTGTGCCTGTGGGCGATTCGAGGTTCTGCTCCTCAAGCACCCGGCGTATATCGGAAGGCATGAGCCCGTACTGGGCCATCTTGCCGGGATCGAGCCACACGCGCAGTGAGTAGTCGGCACCGTGGATATCCACTTCGCCCACTCCGGCGATACGCGACAGACGCGGCTCGATGTTTATCTTCATGTAGTTGGAGAGGAACTTCTGGTCGAAAGTACCGTCGGGGCTGTAGAGGGCGAGTGTCTTGATGCGCGAGGTCTGACGCTTGCGCACACTCACACCGCTGCGCGTCACCTCGGCAGGGAGAAGCCCCTGGGCGGATGCAAGGCGGTTCTGCACATTCACCATAGCCATGTCGCCATCGGTGCCCTGCTTGAAGTAGACCTGTATGCTCGCCGAACCGGTGTTAGTAGCCGACGACACCATATATATCATATCCTCCACGCCGTTTATGGCCTCCTCGATGGGAACCACCACACTCTTCTGAACGGTCTCGGCATTGGCTCCGGCATAGTTCGCCCTCACACTCACCGTAGGTGGCGCAATCTCGGGGAACTGTTCCACCGGAAGCCCCAGCAGGGATATAAGCCCCAACAGCACTATCGCGACAGAGATCACGCACGAGAGGATGGGACGGTCAATAAAAGTCTTTATCGTCATTTCGCATCCGTTTTAGCGTTAATCACTGTCCCCTCCTTTATGAGTCCTGCACCTTCCGACACGATGACATCACCGGGCTGAAGCCCTTCAGTCACCACATATTCCTTGCCATTGCTCTGCGAAAGCACCCTTATCTCGGAGGATGATGCCTTGCCGTCGATAACCTTATAGACAAACACCTTGTCCTGAAGCTCATAGGTGGCACCCTGGGGTATGACTATGCAATCCTTCACGGCTGTGGGGATTATCACGGTTCCGGTGCCTCCGTCACGCAATATGCGGTCAGGGTTAGGGAATACGGCACGGAAGCTCAACGCTCCGGTAGAACTGTTGATAGTGCCGCTCACCGCATCGATATGCCCTTTTGACGGATACATCCTGCCGTTACTCATACGGAATTCCACCTCGGGCATATCCTCTATAGCCTTCTTCATGGAACCGTACTGCTGCACCATGTCGAGCATCTGGCTCTCAGACATAGAGAAGTAGGCGTATATCTCTCCGTCATCGCTCACCGTCACCAACGGCTGCGCCACACTCGGGCTGACAAGCGCGCCCACACGGTAGGGTATCATGCTCGCCACACCGCTCACAGGCGATTTCACCTGTGTGTAGGACAGATTGGTAGCCGCTTTCTCAAGCTCAGCTTTGGCGAGCTTGAGCCTTGCATTTGCCTCGGCAAGCTCATTTTTGGCAGTATTTAGCTCGAAGTCGGATATCACCTTCTCCTCATAAAGCTCGGCATTGCTGTCAAGTACCAGCCGGGCGGTGGAGACTGAAGCCTCGGCACTCTGCACATTGGCTGCCGCGATATCATAAGCCGCCTGGAACTGCGCGGGGTCAATCTCGAACAGCACCTGACCTTTGCGCACAGGGTCACCCTCACGGATGCATATCCTGGTGAGCATTCCGTCAATCTGAGGTCGGACCTCAACTGTCTGGCAGCCTGTGACTGATGCAGCAAAATCACTTTTAAGAGTCCTGTCGGCAAGGTCTATTACCTGCGTGGGATAAGACACCTGAGCCTTCGCGGCTGTTTTCTTTTCAGAACATGATGATAGTGTTAGTGCCACCGCTCCCACAACGATGGCAATGCAAGATAATTTCATGGTTCGTAAATTTTCTGTTTTTGCAAATTTACGAAAAATATATCTACCAATCGGGGGATGCTACAGTCAAATAAACATAAAAACAACTGTTTTTAATATTTTTAAGACCAAAAAGAATGTCGGGATCATAAAATATGCTTCTTCTCCTTATCATCTGCCGACACAGGGGCAGGCTCGCTGATATAGCGTTCGTAGTATGCCATTATGATGGCTGTGACCGGCAACGCTATTATCATTCCTATAATCCCCAGCAGACTCCCCCACACCGAAAGCGACAGCAGTATCACCGCCGGGTTAAGCCCCATCTCCTTACCCATGATGTGAGGGGTGATGATATAGTCACACACTCCCTGGCTCACCAGATATACCATAAGGCACTTGCCGAACATAGATATAAATGATATCTCGCCTCCGAGCGAACAGATGAAGCATATCACAGCCACCGGGATCACAGTGACATACTGGAAATAGGGTATCATGTAGAGGATACCGACTATGATGCCCATGGGGATGGCAAGCGGGAGCCCGACAAGAGAGAATCCTATGCAATAGAACACCATGGCACACAATGCCACAAGCCCCTGACCGCGGAAATAATGGTTCATGCTGTCCTCGACATCGTAGACCACACCCATGACCCTCTGGCGGAACCTGTGAGGCACAATGAGCTTGAAGCCTCTTACTATCTGAGGATAGTCTATGAGAATGAAAAGTATGTAGACAAGGGTCAGAAGAAACGACAGCACATTCATAAGAATACCTATCGACTCCTCAAGTATCGAGGCCCCGCCGCTCATAAGCGACTGTAGACGCGAACCGTCGAGCATCTTTATAAGATTGTGAGGGTCAAAGTACCGGGCTATGAAATCGACGGCTGTGCGGTAGAACTGCGGGAGCTGCCTCTGTCCCGATGTCACGCTCTTGATTATCGCCCCGAGCGAATCGAGCTCGCTTATCACCGAGGGGAGAAACAGATAGACGACAAGCCCTATCACCACTGTGACATCTATGATGGTGAGTATCGACGCCAATGCCCGCCCCTTGCTACGTATCAGCCGGCGGTTGAGCTCCACAAGAGGCTGCAAGAGGTATGCCACAAAACATGCCACAAAGAACGGTAAAAGGACATCGCTCAGATAACGTATGAGAACTATGAGCAGAAATGTCACTGCCAGCCCTATGATAAGATGCATTATCCTATCGGAGGTCCAATATCTTGACTCGGCGGCTTCAGGCATAAACAGAATGGGGATAAGAGTGAATGTTGAAACGCAACTACCTATTCAACAATGATTGCCGGCGCGATGTTCACATCCGCCTGATGCGCCAGGGCTGAGGGTAGAGGGTGTTGGAGCGGGAGCCGAGATTCTTGACCATCCCGAGCGGTGCCCCCTGATATGTGAGCAGTACGAAACCGCGTGGCGTGCCTGACGGCATGACAGGAGAATCGCCCCGCAGATAGCCCAAGGCTGCGGCGCGATCGACTTCGATCCGGGGGAAAGCGTCTCTGCGCATGGCATGCGACATCACAAGCGACTGAGAGGGCACCAGATCACGCCCTTTCACAGTGCCGAGACACACGCCCTCGTGGATAACATCAACATGACGCCTGACGAGCTGTAGCAGCGGCATGTGAACGGACGGGAACGCGCTGACACGTTCACCCTCGGAGTAGACCGCATATGTACCGGGGTCAGAGAGCCAGCCTGAAGCCTCGGCAGGGACTGCCGGAGCACCCTTGGCTTTGCCCTTGACTTTTGACCTGCGCTCCGGCACGACAGCCCGCATACATGACGGCTCCCCGCTCTTGCGTATCACCGAAACGAACAGGCCCTCGCCGCGGGTTCGCCCGGGGATGAATCTGTAACAATGCATCCCACTGTCCTCCGTCCCATCCTCCAGGATTGCGGGTGTGATGCCCCACTCACTTACTACAGGCACAGGGACCGACTCCCCGCCAAGCTCATCAAGAATGCGGCGGACAGTAAGCTCGTTCTCCTCACGGTTGAATGTACAGGTGCTGTAGACCATCAAGCCGCCCGGACGCAGAGCGTCCCACAGGTTGGTCACGATCTCCCACTGACGTGCGGCACATTCGCGCACCAGTCCGGGGCTCCACTGCTCCACAGCCTCCGAGTCTTTGCGCATCATACCCTCACCGGAACACGGGACATCCCCGATGATGAGGTCGAACACCTCACCCATACGAGCAAACTGCCCGGTGTCGCCGCGAGTGACTATGACGGCGGGATAGCCCCATTTGATAATGTTCTCGCGCAGCACGGCAGCACGTGACGGCACATACTCATTGGCAACAACCACCGATCCCTCGGGCAACGCGTCAAGCACTGCCGTGGTTTTTCCTCCAGGTGCGGCACAGGCGTCAAGAACCGTTATGGGACAGGGATCGGAACCGATAACTGAGCGGACCACATGGGAATGGAACATCGAGGCTCCCTCCTGCACATAGTAACGCCCCTGATGCCACTGAGGATCAAGAGTAAATGACGGCCGCTCGGAAAGATACCATCCCTCTCTGCACCATGGCACCTGCCCGCAGGCGTTTTCGACCGACACAGGAGCCTTTCGCGGATTGACACGAACCGACACCTCCGGTTCACCTCCGGCAATAGCATCTGCCGCATCTCCGAGCCGGAGACCACGGAGCATTTCAATGAATCTTTCAGGAAGCATGACGGATGAGTTCTTTATATGAATGGCACGCACGCCTTACAGCGGCTGCGCCCGCTGACTTAGAATTTCTTGCCTTCGTAGGTTTCAAGTGCCTCACGCCATTCGGCAGTGATCGGTTCGGACTTCATGGTCCTGGGATTGAAGCCCGACATAATGGTGCGGCAACGGCAGCGCACACTGTCGTCGGTGGGGGAATAAACCCTCTGCTCAAGAGTGAGGCTCTTCTCCCCTATCGCCACCACGGCAGTCTCCACCTCGATAACGTCATCGAAGAACGTGGGCTTGCAGAAATCGCAGTTGATGTTGACAATCACCACACCTATCTCTCCCCAACGGAGCTTGTCGCCGAGAACAGCCTGGAAATAACGTGTCTTGGCAAGGTCCATAAATGTCAGATAGACGCTGTTGTTGAGATGCCCCAACATATCGATGTCATTGAACCGCATCTGAAGCGGCATATGGTGGCGGAAATGCTTTATGCCGCCTTCACAGTAATCGCTCATAGTTTAGTTGGTGCCTATAAGGCTTATCGGGTTATATTTTATGGTGACGCGCTTGCGCGCATCATTACTCTTATCAGTGAAAAACTATCTCCTTTACAACATCGACACCCACCCAACGGTTGATGGTCTCTATAAGTCGGCTCTTGACAAAGCCGAGCTCGTTTTTAAGCGGAGCGGAGGTGAGATAGACGTGCAGCACACCATGGTCAACATATCGCCGGGAGGTGTAACGGTTGATCGATGCGCCCACCACATCAGCCCATGCGGCGGCTGCACGCTGCTCGTTGAGAGAGTCGGTGAGCCCGGCCCGGTCCATAGCCTCATCGATTATAGCGGCGATATGCCTGGGGTATGTACGTTTCATTGCAGGGTGAAGCGGCCCCCTTCCACCCGCCACAGCCGGTAGTCCCCTCCGGTGCGGCCCATTATTTCGTCAAGATGAGTGCGGTTGGTGTCAGTGATGAATATCTGTCCGAATCCGTCGCCGGTAACAAGCCCCATGATGCGCTCCACTCTTGAGGCATCGAGCTTGTCGAAGATGTCGTCAAGAAGAAGAATCGGACGCATCCCGGTCGACTCGCGCAGAAAGTCGTACTGCGCAAGCCTCAGGGCTATTGTGAAGGTCTTGCACTGCCCCTGCGAGCCTGTGCGGCGCATGGGCATGTCGTCAAGCACCATCTCGATATCGTCACGGTGAGGCCCCACGGACGTGTGTTTCACAATCTCGTCATGACGTCGGGCCTCATCCATAAGCGTAGCAAGTGTTACGCCGGGCCTGTTCAGATGGCTCTCGTAACGTAGAGTGACATGCTCGCCACCCTCTCCCGCTATGGCTGTATAATATCGGTCGAATATGACAGTGAGATTGGATATCCACTCTGTGCGTGCACGGCACAGATAGTCGGCACTCATCTCCATCATCACCTCCACAGCCCCATAGAGGGCAGGGTCGACACATCCGTCACGGAGCAGACGGTTGCGCTGTTCGAGCCCCTTGTTGTAGCGTATGAGGGCATCAAGATACTGCGGATCGCTCTGAGATATGACCATATCCATCCAACGCCTACGCTCCTCACCGCTGCCACGTATAAGGTCGATGTCCTGAGGTGCGACCATCACCAGCGGAAACGCCCCGATATGCATGCTCAGACGCTGATATTCCTTGCCTCCACGCTTAATGGACTTACGCTTGGCAGAGGACAGCCCCATCACAAGCTCCTCGTCCATACCTTTGCGCTCATAAAGCCCCTTTATGATTGCCCAGTCCTCTCCACGGCTGATGAGCAGACGGTCGTTTATCCCCGAGAAGCTTTTACAGAAACTCAGGAAGTAGACCGCATCGAGCAGGTTGCTCTTCCCCATGCCGTTGTTGCCGAGAAAGCAGTTGACCTTTCCCGACAACTCAAGACGAGTCTCGGTGATATTCTTAAAATTGCTCAATGTCAGCTCATTCAGGCGCATATATCAAAGGGGTGAACAAAATTCAACCCGCAAATTTACTCAAAAAATCCTCCACCCCTCCATTTCCGACCTTATTTTAACCATTATTTAATCACTCGCATATTTCATCTATGAGGCTGCGATGTTCTGTTGGATGATGTATATCACTACCCACATCAGGATGAATGCATAGCTCTGAGCCAATTGTCCGTAGCATTTCTGCTTTATGCAAAAATAGGTCATAGCACCCATGTAGGCGACAACGGACACAATCCCGGTCACCACTCCCCACCCGGGGAAAGTCTTCAATATAATGGCTGCTGCTCAGACAAGAACGAATAATGGAATCATATTATTCGTAATCTCATCGTTACTAATACATTACTCAGTCACCGACAGCGAGGATAAGCTGTGCCATGCTTTAGCCGACAGGCAATCGGCTATCTGTGGTTACACAAACATTGTGGATTTACGTCAATGGACATACGTCTGTGATCAATAATATGTTATTGGTCATGCTATATCAACCGGCGCACCTAAGGAACTTTATGGAGGGGCGGGTTGTTGTGTTGTTAGTCGTTATCGAAGTCAACCGCATGACTATTTTAACTTTTTTAATTAAAAAATTACCATAAGGATAACAAAATCGCTTAACTTTGCAGTTTGTTATCCTTTCCTCAAAATTTATATACACCTAATTCTATTTATGGAACAGAAAGAACTCGACCGCATCAGCTATGCCCTCGGACTAAGCATGGGCAATAATTTCCGCGCAAGCGGCATCCAGACAATTGATGTGCAGGACTTTGCCGACGGTGTTGCCGCCGTGTTCTGCGGATCGGAGCCTAAGATGACTTACGACGAAGCCAAAGCTGAGATACAGAAATTCTTTGAAGCTATGGAGGCAAAACAGAAAGCCGAAGCTGACAAGATGGCTCAGATCAATGCCGAGGCAGGCAAGAAATATCTCGAAGAGAACGGCAAGCGTGTCGAAGTAAAGACCACACCCTCAGGCCTACAGTATGAGGTGCTCACTGAGGGTGACGGCCCAACACCCAAGTCAACCGACCGCGTGGAGGTGCACTACACAGGCAAGCTCATCGACGGCACAGTGTTCGACAGCTCGGTAGAACGTGGCGTGCCCGCGACATTCGGCGTGACCCAGGTTATCCCCGGATGGGTAGAGGCTCTTCAGCTTATGAAGGCAGGCTCTAAATGGCGTCTGCACATCCCATCACAGCTCGCCTACGGCCCCAACGGAGCCGGCGGAGTCATCGGCCCCAACGCCACTCTCATATTTGACGTGGAGCTCCTGAAGGTGCTTTAAGATATCAGACCATTAACACAATAAAAAATAAAACGAAGATGAAGAAAATCTTAGCTGCCTGCGGTGTTGCCGCAGCATTGCTCGGCGCAACTTCCTGCGGCAATTCAGGCTCCTCAGCCTCCGCAGACAAAGGATTCGCCGATTCCCTCTCAAACTACCTCGGCATGACCCAGGGCATGCGCATATCAGCCGACTACGCCACCATCCCACAGGAGCAGAAAGATGCCCTCAAGAAGGATGACATCCTCCGCGGCTTCAAGCAGGTGATCATGACCGATACCACCCAGCAGGGCTATCTCACAGGTCTTTCATTCGGTCTGCAACTCGCAGGTCAGCTCTACCGTTACGAGCAGGCAGGCATCCCCGTTGACCGCGCAAAAGTATACGAGGCTTATGCCAAGGCTTTCAAGACCGATTCAGTAAGCATGGACGAGATGCGCGACGCACAGGCAACATTCCAGATGCTCGCACAGCAGGCCCAGCAGAAGATCATGGAGTACTACCAGGCTCAGGAAGAAGCTGCCAAGGCTGCCAAGGAGAACTCTCCCGAAGCTAAGGAGAACAAGGAAAAGGGTGCTGCCTATATCCAGGACGCAATCAAGAAGGACCCCTCAATCAAGACCACCGAGAGCGGACTGGCTTACAAGGTCGTGAATGAAGGCACAGGCGAACCTGTAGGAAAGAACGGTTCCGCAGTCGTGAAATACAAGGGCCAGCTCATCGACGGCACAGTGTTCGACAGCAATGACGAAGGCGCAAACCTCAGCCCCCGCGGCACAGTGCCCGGATTCGGCGAAGGTATCGCTATGATGAACAAGGGTGCCAAGTATATCCTCTACATCCCCGGCGAACTCGCTTATGGTGTGGACGGACAGCAGCAGGCAGGCATCGGCCCCAACGCCACCCTCATCTTCGAGGTTGAGGCTATCGATGTGACCCCCGGCAAGTAAAATATCCGACCGTACATACAATATAAGCCGCCGAGACCAACATGGTTCCGGCGGCTTGTTCTTTTTCACTCCTCAGAGAGAGGACGTTCGAAAATATGCTTTCCGGACATCTACAGTCCCCGAACCACCGTTGGGGCGAGACTGAGTGCCGATGCCATAGCCACATCCATATTGAAATATTCCCAAAGCGCGAAACGACCGGTGAGATACAAGCCGGAAGCAGCCAGACGGTCACTCAGCGCAGAGATCATAGAGCGGGTGTCGGCATGCTGTATGGGATAGGTATACGGATTGTAACAATGGGTGATATAGCGGGGCGAGAACGGGATGTACGGGAGCTGACGCACAATCTCGTCGCGAGATATACTGTCGGTGAATTCGATTGTCGCAGTCATGCGCCCGGGAGCATTATTGGTCCGAGAGAAATTGCCTGTGCATATGACGCGATGGGCATCATAGCTGGAGTCGGGAAGATATATCCAGCTGTACGGATTCGGATCTATGTCACAGAACACCGCAGTGGTGCCGTGCGACTCCAATCGGTCGATATACTGTGTGAACCCCTCGATATCAACGCCGGAAAGCATTCCCGGAAGATCCTTGACATTTCCGCAGAACACCACGGCATCAAATCTCTCGCCATCCACAAGCCATCCCCCGTCAGCCTGCCGGTCAAGCCTTGACACAGGGGAGGAGCAGCGCAGGTCAAGCCCCTCGGCAAGAGTGTCGGCAATGAACTGGGAGCCACCCTGACGCTCGTAATAGAAAGAGCTGTGCACAAAAGCCTTCTCCTTGACACGACGTATGTTATTGTACAGAATCTCCTCAGGAGCAGGCATAGGCAGCTTGCCTTCCAGCCATGACAAAGGGACATCCGAAAGGTCGCGCCTCCACACCTTTCGGTTGTAAGGTCCGAAGTAAAGACGATAGAGAGTGTCACCGAACTGCTTGCGAAGAAACTCCTCGAAATTGGCAGGCTCCGACCCGGCAGCCCTCATCCCGGCTACATCCGCTATGACGGCACGCAAAGTGTCATCGTCAAGCATATATGCATGATTCTCTATAGGATAGGGTATCTCAGCCCCATCAGGCATCTTTACCACTGAGTTACGGTCAGCCTTGACGAAATCACGGTCACGGTCGAATATCCCCCAGAAGAAGTCAAGCACATCTTCACGGCGCGTATTGAACACATGCCCGCCACAGGTGTGAAACAGGTTTCCATCCACACGTGCGCACTTTATGAGCCCGCCCGGGCGTGAATCGGACTCAAACACCGTCACAGAGGCATGAGTGGCAAGCAGCCTACCCATGGTGAGTCCGCTGACTCCGGCTCCTATTATCGCTATTCTTTTCATAATCATTCTTTGAGACTACCGTTGCACGCCACTGAGGCATGAAGCCACATCACGGGCCACGCTCGATGTGTAATGCGAAGCGAGATAACTTTCATACGCCTTGAGGTCAACCGGTCCGGAAAGAGCCTTGTCGGCTATCATTGCAAACTCCTCATAACTCTCCACCGATGGAGAGAAACCGGCAAGACCGTAGAAGCGGGTATCCGGATTGTCAAAATATCTCATGACAGGCCGGCATCCCGAGGCTATAGCCTCAAGGAAACGAGGTGTCACCTGCGAGAAACCGTTGGTGGGCTTGCTGTCGTCCATTCCCGGAGTAGAGTACAGGAATATCCTTGACCTGCGCAGGAGAGCCATATAATCATCATGGCTCTCGATATCAGCCACAGGATTGCCTTTGATGTCATAAGCCCACAGATGCCCTTTACGGCGAGGTCCGCGGACCGCCATAACCACCCCCGGGTGCTCCGCGGCGTAACGTCTGGCATATCCGTCAAGCACATCCGAGACACGCCCCACGAGCGCGATGTCGATATCCTTGACCATCGGGGCCGAGCCGTCAAGCCTGTAGCAGTCGGGGAGAGAGAGGGGGACATGGCGGAAACGGTCAGGGTCAGCCCCACAGGCAAGAAGCCTCTCATAAGCCTCGTAGCTTGAAACAAACACAAGCGGGCAATGGGCTGTGGACTCCAGAAACCGGCAGGTATCGCTATCAGAGAGGAAATAATCTATGATCCAGGGGACAGAGTTACGTCCGTACCGCCCCTGATTGTCAGGCTTCGCCACCATGACAAACTCAAGGGTGGGGTCTCCGCTGTGGTAAAACGGCAAGCCGAGTCTCCTGACAATAGATCGCAAAGTCCATCCCACCCTTCCCGGACAACGCAGCGGCACGGAGAGAGACCGGGACAGAATATCCTCCCACTCAAACACAAGATTCCACGACGGACGATGCTTGATCCCGCGCCGTGAAGTTATTCCTGAAAGTTTCATCATGCCTGCAAAGTTAGTGAATCCCATCGGGATATGCAACGGTGAGCACCGGGAGTGACGAGAATGTCAAGGTTGCCGACATGACGGCAGAGAGGGCTCATGAAAGTTGCTCATGTCGAAGAAATTTTATAATTTTGTCTGTCAGATATGCATAAATTTCTCTATTACATACTGCCATTGCTCCTGATGTTGGCAGGAGCCACTTCTTGCAGCAGCGACGACGGTCCTGACGCGCCTCCGGAACCGTCCGTGAGCGTGAGCCGCACCGTGCTTGTGTACATGATAGCCAACAACAATCTCGGGTCGAGCTACCACAGCGACGAGCGCGACATCCAAGAGATGCTTAAAGGGGTCGAAGGCGGAAAGCTGAACAATGGACGGCTCCTTGTGTACCATAACCGCCCGAACAATAATTCAGCCTATCCTCCGCAGCTTCTCGACATAACCGAGAATGGGCCCAAAGAGCTCAAGGCCTACACCGATGCCGGCGGCATATGCTCGGTGTCGCCCGAGAGGTTCCGCGAAGTCATCGCCGACATGAAGAGACTGGCTCCTGCCGATGACTACGCACTCGTGCTGTGGGGTCACGGCAACGGATGGATTATATCGCCGGGCGACATAAAATCACGGTCGTTCGGTCCGGACGACTCAACATGGATATCCGTACCGGCGATGGCTCAGGCACTTGAGGGTGAGCGGTTCCAGTTCATCTACTTCGACTGCTGCCTGATGGGCAATATCGAACCCATCTACGAGATACGCCACCTCACAGACTACATAGTAGCCTCCCCCACCCAGCTCGGCATAGACGGAATGCCTTACGACATGAATGTCCCGATGTTCTTCAAGGAGCTGCCCGATCTGGTGCAGGCCGCCAAAAACACCTTCGATTCCTACCACGGATCAATGAACCAGATGTGTGTCATCGACACCCGCCATCTCGACGACCTTGCCGCAGCCTCCCGCGAGATATTCAGCACACTCAGCCGATATCCCTCAGCCAACGAAATAAACACACTACAGAAGTTAGGGAAATACACCTATTCTATGTTGCGCTACGACGCCACGATAGCCCACGACATGGACCAGTACATGGAGCTGCTGTGCACCACGGCAGGCACCCCCGACCTGCTCACGAAGTGGAGGGAAACACTCGACAAGACAGTGGTCTACAAGGCAACGACAAAGACCTCCATAGACTTCCCAGCCTTCTCCATCACCCGCTACTGCGGGCTGGGCTCGTATGTGATATGCAATGCCGACGACATAACATTCCGCGAATACGACACACTTGCCTGGTGGACCGACGTGGTGTCGGCCGCTCCGGCTTACTCCGTAAAGTGAACTGAACACACTTGCACCCCAGCCTACACAACCATTTACTATAATATATGACAGATACACTACCCATCGATAGCATCGCTGCCTCTGTGCCCGCACAGGGGCTTGCACAACTCAAGGACCTGTCGCTCGACCAGGTGATAAGTTCCTTAGCCACCGACCTGTCACGCTTCGCCATATCCCTGGCGGCGGCAATACTGGTGTTCTATGTCGGACGCTTCATAATCACCCGTCTATACACCATCACCGAACACATCCTGTCCAAGCGTCAGGTGGATGCCTCGCTCGTGACATTTGTGCTGAGCTTCGTGAGGATCGTGCTCTATTTCATACTGATAGTAAGCGTGATAGGAATCCTTGGCATAGAGACCAGTTCGTTCCTCGCGCTATTCGCCTCAGCCGGAGTCGCGGTAGGCATGGCGCTCAGCGGCACACTACAGAACTTTGCAGGCGGCGTCCTTATCCTCGCCCTCAAGCCCTATCGCGTAGGTGACTACATCGAGGCTCAAGGATTTGCAGGAACAGTAAAGAAGATAGAGATCTTCAACACCGTAATCACCACCCCCGACAACAAGACCATCATCATCCCCAACGGCGGACTGTCGACCGGAGCCATCAACAACTCCACCACCCAGAACTACCGGCGCATCGAGTGGAAGATCGGCATCTCGTATGGCGACAATGTGGAGCGGGCGCGAGAGGTGATACTCTCGATGCTCACCTCCGACAGCCGGGTGGTCACCAATCCGGCAGCCAACGAAGGGTTCCCCGCACCGGTGGTGTATCTTGCCTCGCTCGACGATTCAGCCGTCACCCTCACCATACGCGCATGGGTAAGAAGCGGTGACTTCTGGGACGTGTTCTTCCACTTCAACGAGCAGTTCTACAACCAGCTCCCAACACGTGCAGGGGTCTCATTCCCCTTCCCACAGATGGATGTTCACGTCCATCCCGACACCACCTGGAAGGGGTGAATCATTAACATTATTTATAAATAAAATCTGAGGAATTCTGCTTAACTTTGCAGAAGAGGGTGGATAGGCTCCATACGTCTGACCCACCCTTGTGACATACCCTCTCCCCTCAACCCTTCTTTCAGGACTCTGACTGAAGGGATTAGCCGCATATGGCGATTTGAGCCCCTCTCTCCCCCATTTCTTTGCAAAAGAAAAAAACGACATAAATGACAAGTAAATGGAATTACTGTCCCCTCACATCCACCGAGCAAGAAGCAGAGTCCCGACTGGCGCAACGCTATTCGGGCACCCCGCCTATTAGCGAGCTGCTGGCAGAACGGGGCATATCCACTGTGCAGGAGGCGGAACGATTCTTCCACCCCTCGCTCAAGGATCTGCACGACCCGTTCATGATGTCCGGAATGGACCGGGCAGTCAACAGGCTCAACCGTGCCATGGGGGGAAAGGAGAAAATCATGGTCTACGGAGACTACGACGTGGACGGCACCACTGCTGTCGCCCTCGTGTACAAGTATCTCCGCAACTATTACTCCAACATAGAATACTACATACCCACTCGCACCGAGGACGGGTATGGCATATCGCGAGCCACCATCGACATGGCTGCCGAGAATGGGGTGACACTCTTCATCATCCTTGACTGCGGCATCAAAGCCACCGATGAAGTGGCATATGCGCGCACCTTAGGGATCGACTTCATAATCTGCGACCACCACGTCGCCGACGAGGTGCTCCCTCCGGCAGCCGCCATCCTCAACCCTAAGCTTGAGGATTCCACCTACCCCTGCCCCCACCTGTCGGGCTGCGGGGTGGGCTACAAGCTCATGCAGGCGTTTGCCATATCGAATTCACTCCCCATGGGTGACCTCGAAGGGATGCTTGACCTGGTGGCAGTGTCGATAGCCGCGGACATTGTGCCGATGGTGGGAGAGAACCGCATACTCACATATTTCGGGCTCAAACGCCTCAACAGCAACCCTAACATAGGGTTGCGCGCCATAATACGCACATGCGGGCTCTCAGGCAAGGAGATCACCATAAGCGATGTGATATTCAAGATAGGGCCGCGCATCAATGCCTCAGGGCGCATGCAGAGCGGTAAAGAGGCTGTCGACCTGCTCGTTAGCCGCGACTCAGCCGACGCCTTTGCCCGCGCCAAGGAGATCGACGGCTACAACCAGGACCGCAAGGAGCTGGACAAGCAGATCACCGAGGAGGCAAACACCATACTTGAGGAACGCGATGTGAGCCACTCCCGAAAAAAGTCAATAGTCATATACAACAAGAACTGGCACAAGGGCATAATAGGGATAGTGGCATCAAGGCTCACAGAGCTGTACTATAAGCCCACTGTGGTGCTGACCCACGCCAACGGACTTGCCACCGGCTCAAGCCGCTCCGTGCAGGGGTTTGACGTATACAGTGCGGTGGAGTCGACACGCGACCTGCTCGAAAACTTCGGCGGCCACACCTATGCTGTGGGGCTTTCGCTAAAGGAGGAGAACATACCCGAGTTCACACGCCGATTCGAGGAGTATGTCAACGCCAACATTCGCACCGACCAGCTCACACCACTGCTCGACATAGACGCATATCTGACATTCAGCGAGATAACGCCTGAGTTTCTTACGCTCCTACGCAAGTTCAATCCTTTCGGACCGGGCAACACAAAACCGATATTCTGCACGCGTCGCGTCACCGACTTCGGCACGAGCAAACTCGTAGGCAAACTCGGCGAACATATCAAGCTCGAAGTGGTCGACGATACGTCGGGCAAGGTGTTCAACGGCATCGCGTTCAACTCGGCGGAGTATTTCGACCATATCCACTCAGGCAAACCGTTTGACATCTGCTACACCATCGAGGAAAATAAGAGAAAAGGCTCGCAGTCGGTTCAATTCCTCGTGAAAGCCATATCGATAAGTTAGATCCTACATGATATAATCAGAGATACAAAAGTTTCAGAAGAACAAAAGAAACAGGAGTTTTTTTAATAATCAACTACGATTCAAAGTGTTACCGACAGGATATCCGGAATGATTGCCGATAACCATTAAGTTACATATCTCAGACTCAGTCAGAGATACAAAAGTTGCAAAAGTACAAAAGAAACAGGAGTATTTTTTTGATATAATCAACTAAAATTCAAATGGATGTCGACAGACTGATCGGGCTGATTGTCGATTGTGCAATCACTGTAAAGAAAACTCTCGGAGAGGGTTTTCTTGAAGCTGTGTATCAGAATGCCCTCATTTATGAATTAGAAGATAACGGCTTAAAATGCGAAAAAGAAAAGCCGGTCACAATATTTTATAAGGGACGCCCAGCAGGTAATTACCGTACAGACATAATAGTCGAAGGGAAAGTCATACTCGAAATAAAAGTCGCGGACGAAATATGTAAGGCTCACGAGTACCAATTGGTTAACTACCTGAGAGGGACTGGGATACCTGACGGTCTTATCATAAACTTCGGTTCTTTTCCCATGGGATTCAAACGCAAATTTCTGAATAGCAAACAATCGAACGGCACGAAATAAATATAAGTCTTTGTTTCTTTTGTCCTTCTGAAACTTTTGTATCTCCGTTATGTCCTCAACTTTCTATGAGAATCTGACTCATGAAGCACTCGATACTTAAGCGATACTGGGGATACGACGCATTCCGCCCTATGCAGGAGGAGATAATCGACTCTGTGCTTGAGGGACGCGACACCCTGGGGCTGCTCCCCACAGGTGGCGGGAAAAGCCTCACATTCCAGGTGCCGGCGATGCTCCTGCCCGGAGTGACCATCGTGGTCACCCCCCTGATATCGCTCATGAAGGACCAGGTCGACAATCTTGCCGACCGCGGCATACGTGCTGTGCTGTTCCATTCGGGGCTGACCCCGCGGGAGAAGGACCTCGGCATGACCCGCTGCCGGCTGGGTAAGGCAAAGATAGCCTATGTGTCGCCCGAACGTCTACAGAACGAACGGTTTCTCGCCGAGCTGCGCCCCCTCACCGTATCGCTACTGGTGGTCGATGAGGCGCACTGCATATCGCAGTGGGGCTATGACTTCCGCCCATCCTACCTGCGCATAGCCGCACTGCGCCGCATTGTGGGGGAGGAGGTGCCGGTGCTCGCGCTCACTGCCTCCGCCACACCGGAGGTTACAGGCGATATCATGAGGCATCTCGGATTCCGGGAGCCCCGGGTGTTCGCCAAGAGCTTCACACGCGAGAACCTCAGCTACATAGTGCGCTATGCCGACATAAAGGAGCCCATGCTGCTGCGCATACTCTCATCCACATCGGGATGCTCCATAGTGTATGTGCGGTCACGCAGGCGCACACGTGAGCTCGCCGCACTGCTCAACGATGCCGGAATACCATCGGAGGCCTACCACGCAGGTCTCGCCCCTGAAGAAAAGGAGGAACGGCAGGACCGCTGGAAGCAGGATGAGACACGTGTGATGGTAGCGACCAATGCTTTCGGGATGGGTATCGACAAGCCTGATGTGAGGCTTGTGGTGCATTACGACCTGCCGTCATCACTTGAAGAATACTATCAGGAAGCCGGACGCGGAGGGCGCGACGGCAGAGAGTCGCTCGCTGTGGTAATAGCAGGCAAGCGCGACAAAGCCCTGCTCACCAGGCGTGTCAACGAGAGTTTCCCTCCCAAAGATTTCATAGCCAGAGTGTACGAGCTCGCAGGCAATTTCCTGAATGTGGCTGTAGGAGAAGGCTTCGGGATGGTATATGAGTTCAACTTCTCCCAATTCTGCTCCACCTTCGATCTGCCGCCGGTGCCCACACAGAGCGCGCTCCATATACTCACACGCGCAGGATATGTGGAATACATCGAGGAGACCACATCGCGGTCGCGCCTTATGGTGGTGATGCGCCGTGAGGAGCTCTACGACATCAGCCTCGACCCAGCCACAGAGGATGTGTTGCAGACGGTCCTGCGTGCCTATACCGGACTTTTTGCCGACTATGTATACATCAGCGAACTGATGATAGCCGAACGCCTGCGCCTATCGTCCGAACAGGTGTACCAGTCCCTACTTACCCTGTCGAGGCTCCATGCCATCCACTACATACCGCGCACCACTACCCCCTATCTCATATACACGACATCGCGTGAGGAGCCGCGTCACATCATAATCCCTATCGAGGTGTACGAACGTCAGCGCGAACGCATGGAGGCAAGGGTCGGAGCCATGAAGGAATTCGTGTTCGGCTCCACAGCCTGCCGAGCCAACACCCTGCTGAAATATTTCGGCGAAAGCCCTAATGAACCGTGCGGCAAGTGCGACGTGTGTCGCTCAGCCCGCCACACAGCCCGCCTCCTGCGTGAAGAGGCTTCGGCTCCGTCGATAAATGAGAGCATCCTATATCAGGCATCACGCCCGGCAGGGATTGATATCACCGATATCATAGCCAATCTCACTCCTCGCTACACAGCCGACGAGATCACTGCCGCCGTGCGTTCGCTCATCGACTGCTCACGCCTGAGCCTCGACGGCACCATTGTCAAGGCACTGCCATAGGGCTCAAAGACATCCAAACTGATATTGTAAAACCGAACATAGACCGCTGACGGCAGGGACCAACAAGTCTCTGCTATACCTTCATATGCGGTAACTATTCAGCGAAAGGAAAAGGTGTGGAAGATTTGCCCGACCGATTAGCCG
>ERZ777011.1663-NODE-1663-length-21909-cov-3.724673_pt1 | contig 21909 bp, 17 predicted proteins | sample MGYA00374964_ERZ777011 | MGnify/ENA primary metagenome ERZ777011 (study PRJEB29310, sample SAMD00008975) | mouse gut metagenome | study: EMG produced TPA metagenomics assembly of the Metagenome analysis of fecal microbiota from mouse which was promoted... | reverse complement strand
CTGTCTGAGCAGGGGGCTTCTTTTCAGCCCCTTGCGAGTTACGCTCGCAGCTTAGAAGATGGCGGTATTTTGTTGATAGAATTTCTTCCATGTTCCGAAGCTTTAAAAAATTATATTTAGCTGCCTGCCTCCCCTTAAGCCCTCCACCATTCCGCCTCCTAGAGCCTTTTAATGGGACATACCCGGATTCCATGTGAGGAAAAACATATTTTAAACGTACAAATTAGTATTTTAACCCCCAAACTAATCCTTCATATTCCCTTATCCCACATCATCCTTTACATAATGCTCCACAATAATTTTCTGCGCCTTTTCACTATAATATATATCCTCATATTCCTTTCCCTTTGCGCTTACTCTTTTGTCTAAAAATATTCCCCTTTCCAATCCGCTGTCATAAACTACTCTTGTCCGTCTTCTTTCTATGTATACCTCATCCGCCCAGCCGTTTGCCTTGACATATCTGAATATATCCGCTCCCGTAAGCTTTTTTACCTTCTCTGTGTCAGCAGTTTCCGTGAGCTTTACCGCTATTTCCGTGGCAAGATACTTTTCAGAATAAGGAAATGACGCCGCCTGCCTTTCTGTAACATAAAACTCCTCCTTCGGCTGCTTTGTCTTTTTTACCGTGAACTGCTTTGGTATATGGCTTACCTCATCACTGCCAAAATACGTCTTTTCCTTTCTTCCGCCTGTAAAATCAGATATTGCGGAAATAAACCTTTCTCCGTATTTTTCATATTTATTTTCACCTACTCCTGAAACATCAAGCATTTCTTCCTTTGTAAAGGGAATTTTTATACACATATCCGTAAGTGTTTTATCGCTGAATACAATATATGGCGGAACGCTTTCCTCCTTTGCTATGGTAAGACGAAGCTCCCTTAGGCTCTCAAACAAATCAAGCCCCCGTCCGTTAAGCACGTCGGACCTTCTCTGCCTGCTCCTTGACTTAACAGCCTCCGATATATCGTCAGCCTTAATTTGCTTTATAATAAACCGTTCATTTCCAAAGAGAAAATCCCTTGCTCTTTCCTTAAGCTTAATTACAGAATATTTATCCTGCGTAACAGTAAGTATATTTTCCTCTATCATTCTGTTTATTATATGCTTAATATCCTCCTCGCTGATATTTTCCAGCTTTCCGTATGAATTGTATCTGTCCACATGATATTCCATAAGCTTTGCTCTCTTATGACCGTGAAGCGTTCCTGCCACAACATTTATTCCAAACCTCTGCCCAAGCTCCGAAACACAGCTTATAACAGCCTTTGCCTCCTCTGTCCTGTCAGCCTCCTCATACTCCATTTGACAATTTGAACAGTTTTCGCACCTTGCGTTTATGTATTCACCAAAATAATTTAATATATATGACCTTAGGCATTCTGTAGTCATACAATATTTATTCATCTGCTGAAGCCTAAGCTCGTCATGCTCCTTTACTGATGCTGTCTGTTCAGGGGTAAAATCAGAGTTTACCTCCTTGCTTTCTATAAGTAATCTGTTTATCATCACATCCTGACCTGAATATAAAAGCACACATTCGGCAGTCTCTCCGTCTCTTCCTGCCCTGCCTGCCTCCTGATAATAATTCTCCATGCTTTGAGGCATATTATAATGGATAACATATCTGACATTTGACTTGTCTATTCCCATACCAAATGCATTAGTCGCCACCATAACAGGCTTTACATCATAAATAAAAGCCTCCTGATTATCATTTCTTTCACTGCCGCTTAAGCCTCCGTGATACATCGCTGCCGCCACTCCCTCGGAAAGCAGGCTGTCATATACCTTCTCAACGTTTTTTCTTGTGGCGCAGTAAATAATTCCGCTTTCATCATTGTGGCTCTTTATATATTCTGATACATACTTTAATTTGTTTTTTGGTTTTTGTACGGAAAAGTACAGGTTTTCCCTGTCAAAGCCTCCCGCATATACATATGGCTGTTCAAGTCCCAGCACGCATGTAATATCATCCTTTACCTCCCTTGTGGCTGTAGCCGTAAAGGCGCTTATAACAGGTCTTTTTCTGAGATTATTTATAAACGAAATAATTTTCAGATAGCTTGGTCTGAAATCCTGTCCCCACTGGGAAATGCAATGGGCTTCATCTATTGTTACCATGCTTATGTCAGTTGTCCTTGCAAGCCTTATAAAATCGGCAGTTTCAAGTCTCTCAGGCGCTGCGTATATAATTTTATACCTGCCCTCCATGGCATATTCCATTGCCTTTCTTATCTGATTTTCCGTAAGGGAGCTGTTTATATATGCGGCATGTACGCCGGCTTCGTTTAATGCCCTTACCTGGTCCTTCATAAGAGAAATAAGAGGCGATACTACAACTGTAATCCCCTCAAGCATTAACGCGGGAATCTGATAGCAGAGAGATTTCCCTGCTCCTGTCGGCAAAATTCCCAGCACGTCACGCTTTGACAAAATGTTATCGATTAGCTCCTCCTGACCTTTTCTAAATTCAGAATATCCAAAGTATTTCTTTAATGTTTCCTGTTTGTTCATTTATACTCCTTAGTTTTTTGATTATATATATTGAAATATATCATATAAAAAATATTTTTACAATGTTTCCTTTCACAACTAGTTTTTTAAATCTCCGTTTGCCGGATTATCAAGCAGAATACCTTTTCTTGAGAAACGTGAGCCGTGGCACGGACAATCCCACGTATGCTCCGCTTTATTCCATTTTAGCGCGCAGCCCATGTGTGGACAGCGTTTTGTTGAAAATGTAAGAAGATTTTTTGTTGCTTCTGATGCATTTATAAAAAGCTGAGGCTTAACAATGCTTCTTGAGGGAGAAAAAACAGAAAGATATTGGTTTTTCTTTTCGGTTATTATGTCTGTCAGAAGCTGCGCCGCTACCATGGCTCCTGTCATTCCCCACTTATTGAAGCCGGTTGCAGCATAAAGATTTTTTGTAGAGGCGGAGTATTTTCCTATATATGGAACTCCGTCTAAGCTCATACAGTCCTGAGCCGCCCATTCATAGCAGCACTTTGCTTTAGGATAATGATATGTTACAAACTTAATCAAATCAAACATTTCCTGATTCAGGTTTCCGGTACGATGACCTCCCCCTCCCAACAAAAGATAGTCCTTGTAATCTCTAAAGGAAAAACCCTTTTTATCCTCATCTACGTACATTCCACCTACAGAGCCGGCTCCCCTTAAGGCGATTACATAGGAGCGGTGCTGGTATAGCTTTAAAAAATAGCTTCCATGCTTATTTATAAATGGAAAATGTGTTGTAACAATAACATTTTTTGCAGATATTGTTCCTAAATCCGTTACTGCCTTATTTCCAATCATTTCACGTACGAAGGTATGCTCATAGATATTTAAATTTTTTGCTATTTCCGACAAAAATTTCAGAGGATGAAACTGGGCCTGCTCCTTTATGCATACGGCTCCTGCCGTTTTTATCGGAAGAGGAACCTTCTCTATAAATTCTGCTTCTTTTCCTATTTTTCTTATGGCTGTACATTCAGCCTCCAGCCTGCTTCTATTGTCCCTTGAATATACATAATTATTTTTTATTTCGTAGCCGCAGTCTATAGCTTCGCACAGCCTTGCATACTGCTCTAAGGCTTTTTTGTTTGCATCATAATATAATCTTGTTTTTTCTTTTCCATATTGCTTTAGCAGCCTGCCGTATATAAGACCGTGCTGCAGCGTAAGCTTAGCTGTAGTATGTCCTGTAGTTCCCCCGCATATTTTATCCTTTTCCACAAGAACATAATCTACTCCCGACTGCTTTAGAAGGTACGCCGTTAAAATTCCTGCGATACCTCCTCCTATAATAAGCGCGTCGGTTTTTATATTTCCCTCAAGCCTTTTAAAATGCGGTAATTCAGATGTAGACTGCCAAAGTGACTGCATAATAAATATCTCCTTAATATGTGTATTTAGGATTATCATGTGTAGCTTTGGCTCTTATTATTCTACAAAACCATTATCAGAGTACCTGCCGTAATCAATATTGTTCCTGCTGCTGACTTTGCCGTAAAATCCTCATGCAAAAATATAACCGCAAGTATAATTGTAATAACCACGCTGAGCTTATCAATAGGAACTACCTTAGAGGCGCTTCCCATCTGAAGCGCTTTATAATAGCACAGCCATGACGCTCCAGTTGCCAATCCCGAAAGAATAAGAAACAGCCAGCTTTTCTTATTAATTTCCGTTATTCCTCCCTGACTTTTCGTAATAAAAACCATTACCCACGCCATGGCCAAAACAACTATTGTTCTAAGGGCCGTGGCAAGATTTGAATTAACGCCTTCTATTCCTACTTTTGCAAAAATAGATGTTAATGCTGCAAACACTGCAGACAACAATGCAAATACTGCCCACATTTTTATCACCTCTTAATTCTTTCATTTATCTTATCATAAATTAAATACATTTTCTGGACTGTATTTTCCAAAAAATAATAATGTGCCACATATGGAATAAGAAGGGTAAGTATGGCTGCACATAAGACCATTAAGCCTATGCTTTCTGTAATTACCGTTGCCGTTATCACGATAGTTTCCATAAGGGCAAATAGCGCTGTTACTATAAGGTGTATAAGTCTTTCATGCTGATAAAAATTTATCTTTACAAGATAGTCCTCTGATATCTTGTCCCATTCTTCATTAGTATTGTCTTCTTTTAATTTATTTTCTATAAAATTATTATATACCTGTATCTGACTTTTCACGGCAATTTTACTCCTTATGGTTTTCCTTCTCTTTTATTATGCTGTTTTTCTCTGCCTCGTATTGCCCTATGACTTTTTGGATTTTTTCTATAGACACAGGATATAGGAGATTTTTCTGAATTTCCTTTGGCGTAAGTCCATTATCATGGAGATGCTTTACCGCCCTTACATATGCTGCATCCGCTGCAAAGGAGGCAAGGGCTTCCCTAAAATACTTCCCGTCTTCCATTTTTATTATTCCTTATTCTTACTCTTTTTCTTATTTCCCTTCGCTATTAAATCATAGCTTTCCGCAAGCATCCTCTTTATATCCTCCTCAGGAATGGTTCCGTCTAAAATAATTGTGTTCCAATGCTCCTTATTCTGATGATATCCGGGAATTACGGCAGCGTAGGCCTGCCTCCAGAAATCCCTCCACTCAGGATTTACCTTTATATTTACACAGATATGCCCTTCTCTCTCATATGTCCAAGCAAACGCCTTTTTGTTTTTCTTGTATCTTACAAGCTGCCAGTTATCGTCATGAAAGGGCGCATCCTGATACACGTCAGGAAAGGTCAGGCAATATTTTAATATTTCTTCTCTTGTTTTCATGATTTACCTTCCTTTTACGCAATTTATATGTATCTTTGGCACATTGATATTTTACAATATATCTTAAAATTTATCAACTGCAAATGGCGGGCTTTCTTTAGAGCTTGCAGACGTAAAAAGTCTGTATCCTAGAGGGACATCAAAAAATTGACGGCTGGCCTGAAGTTGGTTTATGCTGCTTGAACGGAAAAAGCCGCATTAGGTGAACCAGAGGGAGTTTAAGATAAGCGGAACTGTAAGTATACAAAAGTCTGTAAATTGTGGCATGATAGGCGGACAGCCTTATCAACTTATTTTATGTATTCGGAAGTAGTTAGGCGGCTAATTAATATGACAATGCTGTAGACGGTTTTTACTGTCAGCTCTGTTAATTTTACACTACTCTCAAACTGTTATCCCTCTCTTTCGCTTATATCCTCCGTTTTAGTATCATACGATTTTACACTACTCTCAAACCAACTATCATGTCGCCTTTATGTACATATTGTTTTAGTATCATACGATTTTACACTACTCTCAAACATAAATCCAAAGGAGGCGATACGATGTATAGTTTTAGTATCATACGATTTTACACTACTCTCAAACTGTAACCGTATCTGATTTGAATTGTGATTTGTTTTAGTATCATACGATTTTACACTACTCTCAAACGTCGCTCGCCTTATCTGTGTTCGCTCTCACGGTTTTAGTATCATACGATTTTACACTACTCTCAAACGGACGGAGCCAAGCACTTCTCACAGTGACAGTTTTAGTATCATACGATTTTACACTACTCTCAAACATATAATATGAGGCAAAAATATTTTTCGATGTTTTAGTATCATACGATTTTACACTACTCTCAAACGAAGGTATATTGATAGAAAGATGTCAAGAGTTTTAGTATCATACGATTTTACACTACTCTCAAACTTGTGGACGGCGTGGAAAAGGAAAAGGTAGTTTTAGTATCATACGATTTTACACTACTCTCAAACTTTTCTTCCATATTCATCATTATCTAATGGTTTTAGTATCATACGATTTTACACTACTCTCAAACACGAACTAAAAACATACGTCGATAATTATTGTTTTAGTATCATACGATTTTACACTACTCTCAAACATATAAGTATAAAGAAAAAAGGAGGAAATAAGTTTTAGTATCATACGATTTTACACTACTCTCAAACAAAGGTTTATCTCCCTTTAAACGTTCATCCGTTTTAGTATCATACGATTTTACACTACTCTCAAACATATCAACCGAATATCGGGCCCTGTAATAGTTTTAGTATCATACGATTTTACACTACTCTCAAACCGCCGTAAAACGTTGCTCATTAAATTCTAAGTTTTAGTATCATACGATTTTACACTACTCTCAAACATATAAAGCACTGTTTTTTATTTGTATTGTGTTTTAGTATCATACGATTTTACACTACTCTCAAACGGGTACTATTGTTAACTTTGTGATTGACGCGTTTTAGTATCATACGATTTTACACTACTCTCAAACTGCGGTGAAACGCTTATCGATGTTGTTGCTGTTTTAGTATCATACGATTTTACACTACTCTCAAACAGGAAAATGCAGCTAACGAATCAGCCGGCAGTTTTAGTATCATACGATTTTACACTACTCTCAAACACAAGATGAACATAGTGGGAGAAAGCAAAGTTTTAGTATCATACGATTTTACACTACTCTCAAACCAATCCTGCCGCCGCACAGACGCATTTAAGTTTTAGTATCATACGATTTTACACTACTCTCAAACAAGCGCCTTGTATAATATTTAACCTCGTCGTTTTAGTATCATACGATTTTACACTACTCTCAAACGAAAAGGATAAAAATATATATGAAATGGCAGTTTTAGTATCATACGATTTTACACTACTCTCAAACCAGCCTGCTAATATTTTTCTTTTCTTTTTGGTTTTAGTATCATACGATTTTACACTACTCTCAAACAAAAACGTGTAACAGAAAACGCAATAAAAAGTTTTAGTATCATACGATTTTACACTACTCTCAAACCTTTCCGTAATTGTCAAGTGAACGGTATTTGTTTTAGTATCATACGATTTTACACTACTCTCAAACAGCCACTTTTTTATATTGAAAATATAATAGTTTTAGTATCATACGATTTTACACTACTCTCAAACAAAAAGCATGTAGATATTGTTCTGTATATTGTTTTAGTATCATACGATTTTACACTACTCTCAAACTGTAATGGGTATTAACAAATGAGGGATATAGTTTTAGTATCATACGATTTTACACTACTCTCAAACATTAATAATAGTTTATGCAGCAGCAATTATGTTTTAGTATCATACGATTTTACACTACTCTCAAACTTAATGTTAGTATATAATAAAATTTTTAAAGTTTTAGTATCATACGATTTTACACTACTCTCAAACATTTCATCCAATGACAAAGCGGCACTGCGGTTTTAGTATCATACGATTTTACACTACTCTCAAACTTTTCCTCCTCCTTAAGTTTCTTTTCATATGTTTTAGTATCATACGATTTTACACTACTCTCAAACCTCAAATTCAAGAATAAATACTTTACTGTATTAAAAACCGCATAACACTTATATACATTATATAACTCTACACCCATCAAAATCAATAACAATTTTATTTTCTCCCACAAAAACATCTCTATTTTCGATACACAACAAATACATTTCCTCATACATGGCAGTCCTCTGTATTTGCTTCCATTCATCTGTATCAAACCAACCTGACATTCCAAATAACACTAATACTTTATTGTGCAACACCCTTGATGAAATTTTTACATAATCATCAAAACGCTCCATAAGATTTTCTTTTTTATCAATCCCTCCTATTCCCATCTTAATTATATTCTTGATATCTATCTCATTAAACTTTGTTTCATATTCCAGCTCCCAGTCTAACTCATACATATACGCTTCTATATCACTAACCAGCCTCCTTGTTTTCTCAAAATGGCTTTCATCTGTTGCTATTCTATATGCCTGCTCCATAATGGCTCCCTGAATTTTTCTACTGTCAAAATCCATGCAAAATATCGAATCTATCACATCTAATAATGTAGTTTTCTTCAATATTTTTTCATTATCTGAGAATATCCATTCTTCGTTATCATCTTCTAGTGATGTTCGCAAATTTTGTACAACTTCCCTATATAATCCGGGTGATTCTATTACAAGACAATTAATTTTTTCAATGCTTAATTCCATCTTTAAATCTAAATTCTTACAGTAAAATTTCAAAAAATCACCAGCCTCTCATCCGTACACAACACATCAGTAACAAATTCCCCGCATATATATTCCATGCGGTTAAACTGTTTTTCTGTTATTGTCATTAACTGAACTAATCCTTTAGGTGGCTTATTTCGCTTTACACTTTCAACAACGGAATCTGCTACCGTCTTGTTAAGAGCCATTTTTGTGTATACAGACTCCTGCATCATCAGAAAGCCTCCCTTTATCAAAAACTTTCTGAATTTTGCATATTCGCGCCTATCCTCTGCTGATAATGTTGGCAGGTCAAAAAATACAATTACTCTCATAAATCTATAACTCATGCTGATAAAACTTTATGACAGATAAATCTCTTTCATTCAACGCGTCAAATACACTTTTGCTGTAAATCCGCATTGCCTTACTTACATACTCCCTATTTCCATCAATATATACAGTATGATTCAATATATCCACCAATTCCATCTTCTCCTTACTGCTAAATTCCGCCAGCTCCATATGTACTACCTTTCTGTCTACCAGTACCCTAAATGGCTCCATTAAGTCACATGCTAAATTAAACTGGTTAAACATATTATCATGAAAAACTCCAAGCTGTGTAAAATATCCCTGCGATACCACCTCCCTTGCAAAAGCTGATAATATAATACTATATCCATAGTTTAACGCTGCATTTATATTGCAGTCTAACGTTCTTGAAAAATCCATTCCAAATAGCGCATTAAAATACACCTTTGCCGCATGTCCCTCCCTGTTTGACTCATCTCCCGGTAATATTTCATTAATATACTGATATAATAAAATACTCTCCTGCTTCTTCATTTCATCCAAAAACTCTGCCTGTTTTCTGATTTTCTCAGCCGCAATCTCCGACCACACAAGCTTTTTGATTTCTTCATTCCAGCATATTTGCTTCTTATATTTTAAGCTGGTATCATGGCTCCCATAGTATCCCACAAGCTCTGCTGACGGCATTCTTTTATCATCACAGAAAATTACTTTTATTTTTTTCCTTGTAAGCTCAGCCAGCAAACTTGTTGTTACAGATACCGCTGTAGACTCAATTAAAAGGATTGCAATTTCACTTAAATTCACCTTCATAACATTATCATTTCTAATTACCAAATGGTTTAATTGCAAATCCAGTTTTGCTCTCCTTGTAATTACAATAGTCCTCCAGCTCATTAATTTATCCTCTCTATTACTTCAAATATTCCTGTTACCGACTGATGAATTATTGATAAATGTTTCCTTTCAGTCACATTCATACTAATCCGTATTGCTCCGCTAGTTTTTCCTCCTCCTATTCTTGATAAATCTGGCATCTCTGATGTACATTCAAACAATTTTAATAACTCATATATTTGAACAGCTTTTTCATCTATGGATAGCTCTTTAAATTTATCAATGCCCTTTTCCATAATATTTTTAAAATTATCAGGTAACCCCTTATATATACTGCATTCTAATTTTTCTTTAAGCATATAATATATATCCACTAATGCCTCGTCTGTAATTCCACTATTTTGGTTTATACTTATACCTTTTTTCTGTTTTTGGTCTTGCATAAATTTACTTATTTCTTTAAATGGCTTATAATACTTTTCATTTACAATCAACTGAATTGCATTATGAACAATTAATTGTGTTCCCGATTTTCCAGCCAACCTCATTTTAAAGCCATCTGTAACCATAAGCGTCTGTATCAATATTTTTCTTACCAATTTTACATCTTTAAGCTTATATTCTTCCGCAAAATATTTCTTTGCAAAATTTTCATCCTCCTCAAGCTTTTTCTTTAGATGTAACGGCACAGGCGCAATATATTTAGACAGTTTATCTTTCTTATCCTTTCCTTCAATTAATACAAAATAAGTAATTGAAGCTGAGTTGTATCCTCCATACAAATTAATGTTATTAAGACGTTCATTATTCTTTCCACTTTTAAGCGGTACTTGTCCATCTCCCTTTTTCTTTGGCTGAACATCAAATAACTTTCCTCCAGCCTCATATGTCTGTCTTGTAACAAGCACCCTATCACATTTCAGCGTCTCCTTTACCTTAATTATAGTTCCGTCCTTCCCCGCCTTCCATGCCATTTCAAAGCTATAATTAACATCAAAATCAAACATCCTGTACAGATTATACGTTCTATAAGTACCATTTCTGTCAAAATACTTTCTTACATCCTTCGTAAACCTAAGATGATACACATTTCCAACCACAATATTCAGATACGCATCCTTCGCATGATGCAAATCATTAATATCTCTTACCTTAAGTATCTTATACTGCTGCCTAAATCTTGAAACATTACCTGCCTTTGAATACACTATTTCTGTTTCTTCGGGAATAACATACCTTAAGGCCTCTGCAAATGCCTTTGTACTCTGTCTTGTCTCTACCAGCTGTCTATTCACAAAGCCTAATAATTCTTCGCTTGTAAGCTCTGTAGTTCTTGTCAGCCTTTTATATTTTTCTTCACTAATAAGCCCTTTTTGTTTCCACACAAGCCAAGTATTTCTCATATCCTCACGAATTTTCCCGTCAAGAGGAAACCTGTCGTCTTTATCTCCATTGACAGGCTTATATACCAGCACCCTGTTATCAAGGCTGTCATCCGCCGTTTTTGACCTTGGGTAAATATGGTCTATGTCATATTTATTATTATTCATCAGCTCATCAATTTCAATTTTTTTCCCTGTATACGCGCATTTTCCAAGCTGCGTATAATACAGATACAGCTTATCGCTTCGCAAAGCGTCGTTATCTGTTTTAAGCAATTTATCATATAACGCTTTCTCATCCTTAATTGACTTATAAAGCTCAATAAGCCTGTCCTTTCTTGTAACGCTTCTTTTCTTCTCCCCTTCTTCTCTAGCCATTTCAACAAATACACGCTTTGGAGGCTTACCCATAGCATGCATAATCTCGTCAGTTACCTGCAAAGCCTTCCATATCTGCCGTTTTACAGCAGGAGAAACATACAAATCATTAACTAAAGAATAATCTATGCCTTTTTTCCGAGCTTCACCGTTTTCCTCTCTTATCAGCTTGGCATAAGGTGAATCACTGCTTTCGATAATCTGCATAAAATTCTCATTAGTATTCCAAAGCCGGTACATTACCGTTCCTATCATTCCCTGCCCCGGCACATCTATAGCCAGCCCATTTAGCAGTTTGTAGGATAGTCTTCCCCAATCCTTGCATTTAAGTGATTTTATCAATGAATTTATCTGATTTTCATACTCAGGATACTTTGATGTAAGCCTTTTCTTTAACAGCTTCGGCTCTGCGCCAAACAAGGTCATATCCTTTATTATGTCCTCCTTAGCTTTTTCTGATAAATTAACGCCTGTAAATTTTTCTTTGAAAGCATGATAGCTTTTTAAAGAAGACTTTATTTCTATATCTATTCCGCTTATACCCTCCTTTTTTAAATCTGCATAGCCCTTCTCTGCTTTCAAATAATCTATCAGCCTTTTCACAGTTACCTTAAGCTTTTTCTCAAACAGCTCATGATATATATCCTGCTTCAGCTCCACGCTTATAGGCTCTGAATTTATTTTAATTTTGTTTATTTCATTAAGGACCATAAATTTTTCATATGTCAGAGAGCTCATGGGAAGTACATCCTCATTCTTTAAATATGTACATTTGCTTGTCATTTTTTCAATAAAATTCTTAGCGCTCTCCTCAATATTAACCTTTTCCTCAAAGTTCCACGGAGTTATTTTTCCGCTGCTTCTCACAGCCCATGCATTGCTTCCCGACACGTTAAGGGGACCCACATAATATGGAATTTTAAATTCCAGCAGCATTATTATTTTCTCACTTACGCTTTTTCCGGTCTCGTCAGTTTCCTTTAAAAAAGGATGATATTTCTCTGCATTGCGGAGTATTTTTTTCAGCTCCTTTTTGTGAAGCTGATACGGAATAACAGAGTTCTCCTTAACTCTTGCTTTTGGCATAAAGGAATCCGCCTCAATTTCATTTTTAATATACTCCTTATTGTCTCCCTCCTTTATTTCAGGTAATATCTCCTTCTTTATAAAATTATAAAAATCTGCTCTTGTACACTTTTTATCCTCTATTACTCCTTTTCTTCCTTTTGTCGAAACCACGCCAACATATCTTGAATAATTATTATCCTGATTTTTTGTAACTCCAAAAACTCTTTTATACAATATTTTTCTTTGTTTATCTTCTCCTATTCCTTCCTCTAAAATAACCCTTTTTAAAAGCCTCAAATCCTTTCTATGCTTATCGTAATCCTTAACCTTGGCAGCGGATATAAGACCGCTTTCATCTCCCTTTAAAATATTAGATAATATCATTCCGTCATATACATTCTTTGCGCAGGCTATAATATCGTAGTTATCCTCCAGATTTGCGGCATAATACTCCTCATTTTCCTCATATGACGCATCGTCAAAGGAGATTTTATTTATCTCAAGAGACTCATAATCCTTTCTGTCAAACAGCTTTGACAATGAAACCTTTCCGCCTGCAATTAATGATGCCAATTCCTTAAACCGCTTGTCGGAAGTACCGACTATATTTATAATTTCCTGTTTTTTACTGCTCTTAACAATTCTTGTATCCTTTAAGGTTTTCTCTATCTGCTCTAATTGTTCTGAGCCTGCTGTAACAGACATAATTTCATCATCTGTCATCATCTCATTCCACTTATCCAGCAAGGCTTTAAAGCTTTCCTTTAAATCCAGATTTACCTCATCACTTCCCATATTTGCAAGAAAATGACCTCTGTTTTTTAATATGTGGGCTATTGCAAGATACAAAAGTCTTACGTCAAACTTTCTGTCCTCCTCCATTAATGCTTTACGGAGATGATAGATAGTTGGAAAATCTCTGTGATAATCTACATCCGTATAATTCTCATCCACAAATAAAGAGTATGGAAGCTGTGGCTTTACTCCGTTTTCATCTCTTTTATCATCATATACATATCTGCTTTCCTTCATCCTTAAAAAGAAACCGCTGTCAACCTTCTGCACCTCCTCCTCAAACAGCTCCCTTAATAAATTCAGACGCTCCTTCTGCCTTTTAAGTCTCCTTCTTGCGCATCTGTTTACCCTGCGCTCCTTTGCTCCTTTAGACGTCTCAAACAAAACTGAGCCCCACGCCCTTTTTCTGTTAATTTTAATTAAATTGTACTCCGTGTCTGTCACTGCCCAGCCTACGCTGCCTGTTCCCATGTCCAAGCCTAAAAAGTATTCTCTTTCCTTCATTTGTAATCCTCCAATTAATTTTTATTTTTTTCTTTTATTTTTTTAATTTTATATTGACATCTTTCAATAAATGATTTATCATATAGTTACGATTTTACACATTACGAGTTCAAATAACGATTAAATCGAAACCACCTATATGGTACTGCGGTTGCAGTTTTTAAAGACTTGATTATCAGGTCTTTTTTTCATATTTTAAAAGCATCTCCTGTAATCCTTCTCTTATCATGTCTCTTAAAGCAGCCGGTCTTATAACCTCTGCTATTCTGCCATACTGTAACGCCCAGAAATATACTGCATTAACATTAGCTCTTATTGATACAGTCACGTTTTCATCCTCCATTTCCACAATACTGTATTCCTTTCCATACCAGTCAATAAAATCACCGATATTATCTTTTTTTATTTTTAATGTAACTCTCTCATTGGCGCCGGAATACATATACACGCTTTCTTTCATATATTTATCAATACTAAAGGCTTGATTTTTATATTTTTCAATTTGATTTATCTCCAGCCTTTTTTCATCAAGTATTTTTACTTCGCTTATTCTGTCTATCCTTCTTGGCTCAATATCTTCTCTTCCGGAAAAACATATCAAATAATATCTTGATTTTTCCAAAACAATATAATATGGATTTACTGTACGTTTCCCTTTCTCTGTCAGATTGCCTCTTATATCATATCCACAGGTTGTAATTTCTATTTTCTTCCTTTTTTCTATGGCTTTGTCTATTGCTTCTACAATTTCACAAACCTTTTCATTGTCCGTATGGTTAGCATTGTTAATAAAATATGTATTCCTTAGCCTGCTTCTTTCCTGCGGCTCCAGCATATCATTCAGCTTATCTGCAATTTTCTTAATATCATTTCCGGGAATTGCCTTAGAATACATTATACTGTTAATTAATATTTTAATTTCAATATTTGTAAATCTTCTAACGCAATATATTCCTCTTTCCCCTGCAATGTAACCATGCTCTCTTAATTCACTGACATATCCTGCCAGAGTATTTCTGCTGACTCTTAAATTATATTCCCTGTCTAAATAATCAATTATATCCTTCTGATACAATCTGTTGGCAAAAGATGAATGATTCATAAGTACTTCCATTATATATATGTCAATAAGCATTTTATCACGCAAATCAACCACCCCGTTTATATTTGATTAATTTCTTTATTCAGTTTTTCACATATATAAATTTTTGTCCTCATAATTATACCACACATTAAGCGCAATAGAATGGTCATAAGAAATTTTTTGTAAATATTTTTTGAAATATTTTATTTTTTCGGCTGTCCATGACACAGGCTTCAAATACCCAAACCTGCGCCATTGCTCAAACCCCGCTTAGAAAGTTATAGCAATATACATGCAAATATGCTACAATAAATTATATTGATATTTACCAACAGGAGGAGGACCATGCCAGTTACAGATTTTCTTGAAAGGAACGCAGAAAAGTACCCTGACGACATAGCATTAGTAGAATTAAACCCGGATGAAAATGACAAAAGAAGAACTACATGGAAGGAATATGAGTTAATTCAGCCCAGCCGCTTCGAGCCTTACCGCAGGGAGATTACATGGAGGGTTTTTAACGAAAAAGCAAACCGTTTTGCAAATATGTTAATTAACCGTGGAGTAAAAAAAGGCGATAAGGTAGCTATACTTATGTATAACTGCCTTGAATGGCTTCCGATTTATTTCGGCGTGTTAAAAAGCGGCGCTATTGCCGTACCCTTTAATTTTCGCTATGATGCGGAAGAAATTTTATACTGCGCCGAGATTGCACAGGTTGACGTTATCGTATTCGGACCTGCGTTTATCGGCAGAATAGAAACCAACGCCGAGCGTCTGATTAAAGGTCGTCTGCTGATTTATGCGGGAGATACCTGTCCTGATTTTGCGGAGAGCTATCTTGAGCTGGTGGCTGACTGCTCCAGTCAAAAGCCTGACGTTAAAATAACAGAGGATGACTTTGGAGCAATTTATTTTTCGTCGGGAACAACAGGCTTTCCAAAAGCTATCTTACATAAGCACCAAAGCCTGACGCAGGCGGCGCAGATGGAACAAATACATCACGGAACAAACCGTGACGATACCTTTTTGTGCATACCGCCCCTTTATCATACCGGCGCCAAATTCCACTGGATGGGAAGCTTGGTGGCTGGCAGTAAGGCTGTATTATTAAAGGGAACGAAGCCTGAGACTATTTTTTCTGCCGTTTCAAATGAACACTGTACTATCGTGTGGCTGCTGGTTCCTTGGGTGCAGGATATACTTGACGCTTTAGATAACGGAGCCTTAAAGCTGTCTGACTATAAGCTTAAGCAATGGCGTCTAATGCATATCGGAGCGCAGCCTGTACCGCCGTCCCTAATCAAACGCTGGAGGGAATATTTTCCTGACCATGCTTATGATACAAATTACGGTCTTTCTGAATCTACTGGTCCCGGCTGCGTACATCTTGGAGTAGAAAATATTCATAAGGTGGGAGCTATCGGTATTCCGGGCTATGGCTGGGAATGTAAAATCGTGGACAAGGATGGCTGCGAGGTAGTCAGGGGAAATGTAGGAGAGCTTTGCGTTAAGGGTCCCGGTGTAATGACCTGCTACTACCACGATGAAAAAGCTACCACCGAGGCCATAAAGGACGGCTGGCTATATACCGGAGATATGGCAATGCAGGACGAGGATGGCTTTTATTTCTTAGTTGACCGTAAAAAGGATATTATTGTAAGCGGCGGAGAAAATATTTATCCTGTTCAGATTGAAGACTTTTTACGGCGGTTTGACAAAATAAAGGACGCCGCAGTCATAGGACTGCCTGACAGACGCTTGGGAGAAAAAACAGCCGCTATCATCGAGATAAAAGATGGCGTAAGCTGTACAAAAGAAGAAGTCGATACATTTTGTCTGGAACTTCCAAGATATAAAAGACCTAAAGAAATAATTTTTGACGATATACCGAGAAACGCCACAGGAAAAATTGAAAAGACAAAGCTCCGTAAAATATATGGGGCAGATTGTCTTGTTGCAAAAGAAAACATGAGTTAAGAAAGGCAGGTTTATTATATGAAAGAATTAATGCTTGGAAATAAGGCTGTTGCGCGGGGCTTATACGAGGCGGGCTGCAAAGTTGTTTCCAGTTATCCCGGAACTCCCAGCACAGAAATTACTGAGGAGGCAGCATTATATAATGAAATATACTGTGAATGGGCTCCAAATGAAAAGGTTGCCCTTGAGGTGGCTCACGGCGCCAGCTTAGGAGGCGTCAGAAGCGCCTGCGCCATGAAGCATGTGGGGCTGAATGTGGCTGCGGACCCCTTATTTACTATTTCATATCAGGGCTTAAATGCTGGTCTTGTTATATGCGTAGCCGACGACCCCGGTATGCATTCCTCTCAAAACGAACAGGATTCCCGCCATTACGCCAGGGCCGCCAAGGTGCCGATGCTGGAGCCATCAGACTCTTACGAGGCTTTACTATTTACAAAAAAAGCTTTTGAAATATCTGAAAAATTTAATACTCCTGTATTATTAAAAATGTGTACGCGAATATCACATTCCCAGAGCATAGTAGAAACAAACCCACGGATAGAGCAAAATCAGGTGCCATACGTAAAGGATTCTGCCAAGGTTATGATGACTGTAAATTCCAGAAATGCGCATGTGCGTGTGGAGGAACGGACAAGAAAGCTTAGGGACTATGGAGAAAGCTGTGATTTAAACAGAGTAGAAATGGGAGACACAAGCCTTGGGATAATCACCTCTTCAACATCGTATCAATACGCAAGGGAAGTATTTGGCGAGAATGTAAGCATACTTAAGCTGGGAATGGTTTATCCTCTTCCGGAAAAATTAATTAAAGACTTTGCTGCAAAGGTAGACCGGGTAATAGTTCTTGAAGAGCTTGACCCTGTTATAGAAAATCATTGCAGACAGTTAGGCATACAGGTTTCAGGCAAGGATATTTTCCCTATATGCGGTGAGTTTTCACAAAACACCGTAAGAGAATGTATGAAGCTTAAAGCTCCCGATACTCTGCATATTGAGGCTTCCATTCCCGGACGCCCGCCTGTTATGTGCGCAGGATGCCCTCACAGAGGAATTTTTTATATTTTACATAAAAAAAATTGCATGGTATACGGAGATATAGGCTGTTACACCTTAGGCGCAGTAGCTCCTTTAAATGCAATGGATTTGAACGTGTGCATGGGAGCTTCCTGTTCGGGACTTCACGGCTTTAACAAGGCAATGGGAAGGGAAGGCGAAGAGCGCAGCGTAGGAGTAATAGGGGATTCCACATTTATTCATTCAGGTATTACCGGAATTACAGATATTGCCTACAATATGAGCAATTCAACTGTAATTATATTAGATAACTCCATTACAGGCATGACGGGACATCAGCAAAACCCTTCCACAGGCAAAAATATTAAGGGAGAGCCTGCCGGAAAGGTGGATTTGGAAGCCTTATGCCGCGCCTTGGGATACAAGCGGATTCGTGTGGTTGACCCATATGAGCTTGAGAATGTGGAGAATGTTTTGACAGAGGAGCTCTCGGCAAAGGAGCCGTCTATAATTATCAGCCGCCGTCCATGCCTTATGATTAAGGGAACGGTACATAACCCGCCTCTTAAGGTAAATGAGGATAAGTGTGTAGGCTGTAAATCTTGTATGAAAATCGGCTGTCCCGCTATTTCCGTAAGGGATAAAAAGGCCCGGATTGACGCTACCTTATGTATAGGCTGTAAGGTATGCACGCAGATGTGTAAACCGGGAGCTTTAGATTAAAATATACACAATAGAAATGAGGAATATAATGGATACAAAGAATATTATGATTGTAGGCGTTGGCGGACAGGGTACCCTGCTTGCCAGCAAGCTGTTAGGTTACGTACTGTTAAATTCAGGCTATGACGTAAAGGTTTCCGAGGTTCACGGCATGAGTCAGCGGGGTGGAAGCGTGGTAACTTATGTCCGTTTTGGAAGTAAGGTATATTCTCCCGTAATAGACATGGGGGAGGCTGATATTATTCTTGCCTTTGAAAAGCTGGAGGCTGCCCGCTGGCTTGAATATTTAAAGCCCGGTGGACAGATTATTGTAAATACGCAGGAAATAGAGCCTATGCCTGTGATTACGGGCTCCATGGAGTATCCTTGTGAGCTGATTAGGAAAATGGAGGATGCAGGAGCAAAGGTTGATGCAGAGGATTTCCTTACCCTTGCTTCCAAGGCAGGCTCTTCCAAGGCTGTTAACATTGCCCTGATGGGAAGACTGTCAAAATATTTTCCGGAAATTTCAGATGAAGATTGGAGAAATGCTATCGTGGCAACTGTTCCTCCAAAATACTTAGAATTAAACCTAAAGGCCTTTGAGCTTGGCAAAAATTCTGAAAACAGTGTATCAGAGCTTTAACAGCTCTGATGCATTGCTTCCCAGAATTAACGATAAATCCTTTTTACCCAGACCGCTTTCCTTTATGAATGTAAGAACTTCCTTCTGGTCGCTCCACGGGCTGTCCGTACCAAATAAAATTTTATTTGCGCCGTGCTTCTCAACCATTCGGAGAAATTGTTTCCTTGAAAGGAGCGGTGTTTCCTGAGGGCTTCGCATTGCGCCTGAAGCCGTCAATATAGGGAGTAATGAAAAGGATGTATCCATATAAACATTTCTTCCTATAATGCTTTGTTCTACCTCATTCCAGCAGCCCCATCCACCCATGTGCGCCAGCACAAGCTTGCGGGGCTTTAGGGTATCAAGAACCGAAACAATGCGGCTTACTGATGAATAATCCGCCTCCGGATAGCTGACGTCATAGCCGGCGTGGACAACCACAATCAAATCATTCTCACATGCGCATTCAATAATCCTCAGACATCGTATATCGTCAATATTTGTCTTTTGAAAAACAGGATGAAGCTTAATTCCTTTTATTCCCTCTCTTGCCAATCCGCAAAGAATTTGACGGTAAGCTTCATTATCAGGATGTATGCCCCCAAATGATATAAGTCCCTTTTCCTTATATTTTTCATTTATTTCCAATGACGTCCTATTTATGGTTTCCTGCTGCCCCGGTCTTGTCACCACAGGAAGCAGCACCGAATAATCAATTCCGGCTGTTTCCATAGATGCGCAAAGCGCGTCCATAGTTCCATTCAGATAATTTTTTACCCCGGCGCTTTTAGCCAGCTTAGCTATTGCATATTCTGCAAGGGCTTCGGGAAATGTATGCGTATGAAAATCAACAACCACAGCAGCCTCCTTTGATTTTATTATAATAAAAATTGTCCTTAGTTCTGCAAAAGTATCTGCTGTCCCTTAACTAATTCATAGGAAATTAATCTGCAGGACTCCAAGTCCTCCTTATACATATCAACGCCGGTAATCTGACTGTTTTCATATGTTGTATAATAATATATTCCTCTGTCAACATTACAGCATGAGGAATATATGGTAAATTCATATTTTCCCCCGCCCATACAAACACAGCCCTTTTGCTGCTCTACTGAGCCTAAAATATGAAAAAACTGACTTATACTTTCGCTTTCCGAATCACCTGAAACGGAATTAAGCTTTGTAAACGCTGCCTTTACAAAGCGCGACTGTGAGGATAAATCTCCCGGTAGTCCCATTGCTCCCATTCCCCGGCTGTATGCATTAAGCTTAAGCTCCTTTGAAAAATTGTTTTCAGGAGGATTTACAGACAAATCCATATAATTGTTTAAATTAAACATTTGATAATTAAAAGGAGGATTGTTTGTAAGCAGACCAATGTTATTGTCATATACTTTTAAGCCGTCCTTTACGGACTCTACCGTAATTGAGGTTTCCTTATCCGATATAATCCAGTGAAGCGTTGCCGTAGGCAATTCCCTGCTAAAGCTTATATCTGTCAGATTAAGCCTGCAAAGAATATTTTTAACCTCATTTATATTTGAGCATTGGCCTAATACCCATGGAATAAATTCAAAAACCGCTATATTGTCCATGCCCTTTACTTCCATATTGTAATGGGCATTTTCAGGAAAATTAAGCCCTGCCATACTTAAGCCCTTTTCATTTGTAGCGTCATAACACAAAGGGTAATCCTCCACCACATACGCCATTCCAATCATTGCGTAATGCCTTTTCATTCTTCCTGCCCTTTTAAAGCAGAATTCGTAATTTCTCGGCGTTACGGTTACAGTCTCATGATAGGAATATTCCAGGTCAAGATTTCTCCCAAAGTATGTGTCCTTTGTTTTATATGTTATCGCAGTACACATTTTTTGCCCTCCACAATTTTTAATTTTCTTAATTTTTCGCTTTATTCTTTCAATTTATCGTTCCCTTGCTTCATACGATTTATTCACGGTATCCGCCTTATCTCACCGCCTTTTCTTCATCTTACATATTACATAATCTTTTCAGCAGATACTTCCTCCCTCTAACATCCATAATTATCCAGCTTACTTACAAAATCACTCCATCTTTCCCTTTTAACCGGAAATATGTCCGACTCAAATATTTTCATAAATTCATCCCTATTAACCCATTTATAGTCAATCGTTTCGCCCTCCTGGAGAATAATGCTGTCCTTTGGTACATCTGTAATACACACATATCCCCTGTATATCGTATCATGTGTCACAACCCTGAATTTCTCAATAAGATTTTCGGCAATAATTCCTGTTTCCTCCTGCAATTCCCGTTTTGCCGCCGCTTCAAAGTCTTCTCCCTTTAATACGCTTCCTCCTGCCCCGCTATCCCAAAAGCCGGGATAATTTGGCTTTCTGAAATCTCTCTGCATCAGAAGAATACTGCCGTCCTTATGTATAACAAACACCTCTGCAACTGCATGTCTGTATTCTGCAGGAATACGCTGTCCTCTGATTAAATCAACGCCTGCCAGTGTTCCGTCAGGATAATATGCATCCCATATTTCCGGCGGATTATTTATAAAATCCATTGCTTTCTCATATAAATACGGATGTATTGCAGGATATGTAAGATTTTCCGGCAGCTCGTCAAAAAAATCAACGGTTTCTATTTCTGACTCCGGCAGCTCTGAAAATTCT
>ERZ777011.1662-NODE-1662-length-21931-cov-120.945465_pt1 | contig 21931 bp, 18 predicted proteins | sample MGYA00374964_ERZ777011 | MGnify/ENA primary metagenome ERZ777011 (study PRJEB29310, sample SAMD00008975) | mouse gut metagenome | study: EMG produced TPA metagenomics assembly of the Metagenome analysis of fecal microbiota from mouse which was promoted... | reverse complement strand
CTTTCATTAATTGTAAACTTCTTATTATCAGCATGTAAACTTATTTTTCATTAACTGTAATCTATAAACGCAAGCTTCGTTTATAAAAACAAAGGCTTTGATTATAAAAACAAAGCTTGCAATTATATAATCAAAGCTTGCGTTTATAGTTTGCATCGAATGAAAAGAAAGTTTCCTTCCTGTCCGAAGGAACTTTATACTTAATGGGCGGGAAGTTTTCTATTAATAGCCAAGAGCGCAACTGTTAATACCCCTTCCGCCAACTACAGACGGACGCGACAAGAAGAGCCGGGGTAAGTTGAAATATCAGCTATAATATTATGACTGAAGAGAATTTAAACAAGCTCTTAATAACAAAGCAGCAAATAGATAGTTCGTCACCCTCAATCTTCCGCAAATGCAATCCCGACTTTACAAACAGCGAAAAAACGTAAACAGATTTGTCTCTTTTCACAAAAAAGTAATAAAAGGCGATTTGCAGAAACAAATAAATCGACTACCTTTGTGGGCGATTTAGAGAATCGTAACTACGTATTTTTAATTATATCACTAAAAAAAGAGCTAATTATGACTTATTCACACGAAGTGGAACACATGTGTGTTGTAAAGAAGGGTCCTAACCACGGACCGGCTCCCATACCCGAAGAAGGCAAATGGGTAAAATCTAAAGAAATCGTTGACATTTCTGGTTTGACACACGGTATCGGTTGGTGCGCTCCTCAACAAGGTGCTTGTAAACTGACACTGAACGTTAAAGAAGGTATTATCCAGGAAGCTTTGGTTGAAACTATCGGATGTTCCGGTATGACTCACTCTGCTGCTATGGCTGCCGAAATCCTTCCGGGAAAAACTATCCTTGAAGCATTGAACACTGACCTTGTTTGCGATGCTATCAACACTGCAATGCGCGAACTTTTCTTGCAAATCGTATACGGACGTACTCAATCAGCTTTCTCTGAAGGTGGTTTGATCATCGGTGCAGGTTTGGAAGACTTGGGTAAAGGTCTGCGTAGCCAGGTAGGTACTCTTTATGGTACTTTGGCTAAAGGTCCTCGTTACCTTGAAATGGCAGAAGGTTATATCAAACAAATCTTCTTGGACAAGAACGACGAAATCTGCGGATACGAATTCGTACACATGGGTAAGTTCATGGACGAAATCAAAAAGGGTACTGATGCTAACGAAGCTTTGAAGAAAGTTACAGGTACTTACGGACGCGTAACAGCAGAACAGGGAGCAGTTAAATCTATTGATCCACGTCACGAATAATATAAGGAGGAAAGAAACAATGATTAGAGAAGTAAAATTCGAAAGCCAAGACCGTCGTATCAAACAGATTATTGCTGCTTTGAACGCTAACGGCATCAAAGATATCGAAGAAGCTAACGCTATCTGTGAAGCTCATGGACTTGATCCTTATAAAACGTGTGAAGAAACTCAGCCTATCTGTTTTGAAAATGCAAAATGGGCTTATGTTGTAGGTACTGCCATTGCTATTAAAAAAGGTTGCACAAACGCTGCTGAAGCTGCCGAAGCTATCGGTATCGGTCTGCAAGCATTCTGCATCCCGGGTTCTGTAGCTGACGACCGTAAGGTTGGTATCGGCCATGGTAACCTTGCTGCTATGTTGCTGCGCGAAGAAACTAAATGTTTCGCTTTCCTGGCAGGTCACGAATCTTTCGCTGCTGCTGAAGGTGCTATCAAAATCGCTGCTAAAGCAGACAAAGTACGCAAAGAACCGTTGCGTTGTATCTTGAACGGTCTTGGAAAAGACGCAGCTCAGATCATCTCTCGTATCAACGGCTTTACATACGTTCAGACTCAATTCGATTACTTTACCGGTGAACTGAAAGTTGTTCGCGAAATCGCTTACTCTGACGGTCCTCGTGCAAAAGTAAAATGTTATGGTGCTGACGACGTTCGCGAAGGTGTGGCTATTATGTGGAAAGAAGGTGTAGACGTATCTATCACAGGTAACTCTACTAACCCGACTCGTTTCCAACATCCAGTTGCAGGTACTTACAAGAAAGAACGTGTTCTTGCTGGTAAACCATATTTCTCTGTAGCTTCAGGTGGTGGCACAGGCCGTACTCTTCACCCGGATAACATGGCTGCCGGTCCTGCTTCATACGGTATGACAGATACTATGGGTCGTATGCACTCAGATGCTCAGTTCGCCGGTTCTTCATCAGTTCCTGCTCACGTAGAAATGATGGGATTCCTGGGAATTGGTAACAACCCGATGGTAGGTTGTACTGTGGCTTGCGCTGTAGACGTAGCTCAGGCTTTGAGCAAGTAATTCAAATAATTACCATATAGTAAATCCCTGTAACTAATAAGGTTATGGGGATTTTTATTTTCAGTATGTTCATAGGTTGAACTGCTGATTTACCTCTCTCCTACCTTTCTAATATAGTTTAGTTTTGCATTCTTACCTAATACTAATTTCACTTTACTAAGATGGACATAGATACTACTTTAAACTAAAAAAGAAAGTATTTATTAGTCCAATGCAAAAAAGTAGAGTATTAATACAACTATCCCTAATGATACCTTGTTAAAGTAAGAGTTATTAATTATCTTTGCATTGAAAGGAGATACACCTATGAAGCTGATTGAAAATAATAGCCAAAAGATAATTGACCTATGCAAAAAACATAAGGTACATAAATTATTTGTCTTTGGTTCTGTTCTTACGAGTCGTTTTAACGACAACAGCGATGTTGATTTAGTTGTCGATTTTAATAAGGCAGAAGTAAGCGATTATTTTGATAATTTCTTTGATTTCAAATATGCTTTAGAAAATTTGTTTGGTAGAAAAGTAGACTTACTGGAAGAACAGACTATTAAGAATCCATATTTGAAGAAGAATGTGGATGCAACTAAAACTTTAATCTATGGATGAATTAATAAAGAAACACTTGCAAGATATTCTAACTGCCATTGAAGAAGTAGAAAGTTTCTTTGGCAATGCTCCTAAAGTTTATGATGACTTCTATAGTAACCTATGCCTTAGACGAGCCGTTGAAAGAAACATAGAAATTATTGGTGAAGCTATGAATAGAATACTAAAAGTTGATAAAGATATAGCTATAACCAATTCTCGTAAAATAGTAGATGCCAGGAATTATATCATACATGGCTATGATAGTCTATCTGTAGATATACTTTGGAGTATGGTTATTAATCATTTACCAAAACTAAAAAATGAAGTAACAGCATTACTAAATATATAAGGTTTGTGACTTATTCGCGACCGTTTTCTTACAAGTAGTCGCATTAGGTCCTGCAATCACAATCAGAACAGAATTATGAAATAGGATGCTATATCATTTTACTATTACTATTTTATTACGCCTCAGCATCCATCCCTATGCGACAGCCAGTAGTTCCACTTCGAATATCAATGTCGAGTAAGCAGGAATAGAATCAAAAGATTTAATACCGTAACCCATTGCATAAGGTATATAGATGATCCATTTATCCCCAACGTGCATTTTCTGAAGTGCTACCTGCCAACCTTCTATTACATCACTAAGCCGCAAAGCATCCGGACAGGTACGCTCATAAGAATTATCAAATACCCGCCCGTCAATCAGACTTCCTTTGTAATGCACGGTAACAATACTCCGCACACTCGGAGAGATCGTACCTTCGCCAGTCTTCAAAACTTTGTAATAGATTCCACACGGTAACGCGAAAACATCCTCCTGAAAAGACAGATTTTTCAGAAATCGCCGATTAGCCTCTTTGTATTCTTTCTTTTTTCCCATAAAATTGATTAAGAACTTGCAAAAATAATCAGAATAACAAAGGATTTAGCATAAAAGCTGTATCTTTGTTTGTTGAATTATAAAAAACTCTTCGCTATGAGACTAACAAAGACTACACGTAGCATCAGTGCTACCGGACTATGCTTACTTATCATGATGACTGTGTGCCTATATTCATGCACACATACTCAAAAAGACATTATTCCTTCCGCCGATTATGCACCATACGTAAATGCGTATACGGGAGGAGTCATTTCACAGAATTCCACCATACGCATAGAGTTGACCCATGACCAGCCCATGGTAGATCTGAACAGTGAGTTAAAAAACAATCCGTTCAGCTTTTCCCCTTCATTAAAAGGAAAAGCATACTGGGTAAGCAACAACACCATTGAGTTTGTGCCGGAAGAAGGAACATTGAAACCGGGAACGCTCTACGAAGGAACTTTCCGGCTTGGAGACTTCATCGAAGTGGACAAAAAACTAAAAGAGTTCAACTTCTCATTCCGTGTGCAGGAACGTAACTTCACTTTGCAGTTGGAGTCGTTACCAATTACAGCTACCCAACCGGATGAAATAAATATTAAAGGAGAAATACGCTTCAGCGATGTAGTGAAAAAAGAGGAAGTGGAAAAGATGCTGACTGCCAGCGATGGCAAGAAGAGTTATCCGGTAGAAGTCACCGCGACAGACAACCTTACCCGGTATCAGTTCAACATCAGACAAATACCCAGAGAAGCTGATGATTACCCATTGACCATTACAGCCAATGGTAACCCAGCCGGCATCGACCGCAAACAAAGCGAAGAAGTGCTGATACCCGCCAAGGATTGCTTCCGTTTTATGTCTGCCGAACGCATTGAACAACCGGAAAACGGAATTGAGATTGTTTTCTCCGCTCCTTTATCCACTACCCAGGATTTAAAAGGACTGATTGAAATCCCGGAAGTCTCTTCATCTATCTTCCAAATCAACGAGAACAGAGTCTTCATCTATTTCGAAGCAAACACGCAGAATAAACTGACACTGAATATCCATGAAGGAGTCAAAGACAGTCAAGGTAAAGCGCTGGGAACTTCACATACGATCTCGTTCAGTGAAGTTAGTCTGAAACCACAAGTAGAGATGTCTACCTCCGCCGCCATCCTGCCCGATTCGAAAAATCTGATTATTCCTTTCAGGGCTGTCAATCTGTATGCTGTGGATTTGAGTGTGATCCGTATCTTCGAGAATAATGTATTGATGTTCATGCAAACCAATTCGCTCGCCTCAGCCAATGAACTACGCCGCTCAGGAAGGCTGGTTTATAAGAAAACATTATGGCTTGCCAAAGATGCTTCCAAAGACATTCATCATTGGGGAGATTATTCAATAGACCTTGCCGGGTTGATTCACCAGGAGCCGGGTGCCATATACCGTGTCATACTTTCATTCCGTCAGGAATATTCTGCTTATCCTTGTGGAGGAAACGAGAATCAGGATATGAAATTCGCCGACAGCAACACATCCGATGGGTTGACCAAAGTAAGTGGAAATGTCTTGTCCGAAGAAGATGAAGCCATCTGGAATACGCCCGAAGCTTACTATTATTACAACGGGGGAACAATGGACTGGAGCGTGTACCGATGGACGGAACGCGACAATCCTTGTCATCCATCTTATTATATGAATTCAGACCGAATTGCTGCATGTAATGTGTTTGCTTCCAATCTGGGAATGATTGTAAAACGAAACTCACTGAACAAACTATGGATTGCCGTAAGCAATATATTGGACACCAAACCGATAGAAAAAGCACAAGTAACAGCATATAACTTCCAATTACAACCCATAGGTAAGGGAGAAACTAACGGAGATGGGTTCGTTGAAATCACTCCGAAGGGTGTACCTTTCATTATCGTGGCAGAATCGGAAAAGCAAAAGGCATACGTACGTGTCGTAGACGGTGAAGAGCAGTCCGTCAGCAGATTCGACGTGGGAGGAAAGGATATTCAAAAGGGATTGAAAGGATTCATATATGGCGAAAGAGGAGTATGGCGACCGGGAGACACATTGCACATTTCCTTTATATTGGAGGATCGCGAAAAGAGAATCCCCGACAAGCATCCCGTAGCACTGGAGATATACAATCCGAGAGGACAGTTCTACACCAAAATGATTTCAACGCAAGGAATAAACGGATTCTATACATTCGACATTCCGACACAGGCAACAGATCCGACCGGACTCTGGAATGCATATATTAAGGTAGGTGGAACCACCTTCCACAAAGGATTGCGCATCGAAACCATAAAGCCCAACCGCTTGAAAATAAACTTGGCATTACCGAAGGTTCTTCAAGCTGCGGACAAAGACGTCTACGCCCCACTCACTTCAACCTGGCTGACAGGAGCCACTGCCTCCAGCTTGAAAGCTAAAATAGAAATGTCTTTATCTAAAGTGAATACACAGTTTAAGAATTACGGACAATATATCTTCAATAATCCGGCTACGGATTTCACAACTATCAAAACAGATATATTTGACGGTACACTGGATGCAGAAGGAAAAGCCAGCGTCACACTGAAAGTTCCGACCGCAACAGAAGCACCGGGTATGTTGAATGCAACTTTCACCACCCGTGTATTCGAACCAGGAGGAGATGCCAGCATCTACACCCAAACAATCCCGTTCTCGCCATTTACATCTTACGTCGGTATCAACTTGAACCAACCGAAAGGCAAATATATTGAAACGGACAAAGATCATGTATTCGATATTGTGACTGTAAACACGCAGGGACAGTTAGTGAACCGTACTAATCTGGAATACAAAATATACCGCATCGGCTGGAGCTGGTGGTGGGAGAACAGCGGTGAATCTTTTGGCACTTACATCAACAACAGTTCCATCACACCTGTTGCCAGCGGCAACTTACAGACAAGAGGCGGAAAAGCATCCTTCAAGTTCCGCGTCGATTATCCGTCATGGGGACGCTACCTGGTTTACGTAAAAGACAAAGAGAGCGGACATGCCACCGGAGGAACCGTTTATATAGACTGGCCGGAATGGCGCGGACGTTCGAGCAAAACAGATCCCAGCGGTATCAAGATGCTTGCTTTCTCTCTGAACAAAGATTCATACGAAATTGGAGAAACAGCCACAGCCATCATTCCTGCGGCAGCGGGAGGACGTGCACTGGTATCCATTGAAAACGGTTCGACAGTTTTGCGTCAGGAATGGATAGAAGTCTCCAACGGGGGAGATACGAAATATACATTCAAGATTACGCCGGAGATGACTCCGAACGTATATTTGCATATCAGTCTGTTACAGCCTCACGCGCAAACAGTCAACGACCTGCCTATCCGTATGTACGGCGTTGTTCCGGTATTTGTCACTAACAGTCAGACAGTATTGCAACCACAGATACAGATGCCGGAAGTGTTACGCCCGGAAACCAACTTCAACGTAACCGTCAGCGAAAAGAGCGGTAAACCGATGACTTATACATTAGCGATCGTAGACGACGGTTTATTGGATCTCACCAACTTCAAGACCCCGGACCCATGGAATGATTTCTATTCACGCGAAGCGCTTGGCATCCGGACATGGGATATGTATGATAATGTATTAGGAGCTTCTTCCGGAAGCTACAGTTCGCTTTTCAGCACAGGTGGAGACGCTACGTTGAAACCTGCCGATGCTAAAGCAAACCGTTTTAAACCGGTAGTCAAGTTCATAGGTCCTTTCTATCTGGGAAAAGGAAAGAGCCAGACGCATACATTGAAACTTCCGATGTATGTGGGTTCGGTACGTGCCATGGTGGTTGCCGGACAGGATGGTGCTTATGGTAATGCGGAAAAGACTGCCTTCGTACGAACTCCATTGATGATGTTGTCTACTTTGCCCCGCGTGCTTAGTATTCAGGAAGAAATTACCGTTCCGGTCAATATCTTTGCGATGGAGAATCAAGTGAAGAATGTAACCGTATCCCTTCAGGCATCCGGTGGAGGAGTACAGATTGTAGGAGCTAACCAACAATCGATCAAATTCACCCAACCGGGAGACCAGCTTGTCTTCTTTACCTTAAAAACAGGCAGCAAAACCGGAAAGGCTACGATCCACCTGACAGCAAATGGCGGCGGACAACAAACCAAAGAAACCATTGAAATAGACGTACGCAATCCGAATCCGATAGTCACTCTACGCAACAGTCAATGGATAGAAGCCGGACAAAGCAAAGAATTGTCATACAACCTAAGCAGTTCTTCCGCAAATAATCAGATCAAGCTGGAAGTATCCCGCATACCTTCGGTAGATATCAGCCGTCGGTTCGACTTCTTATACAATTATCAGCACCATTGCACAGAGCAGTTGACTTCCAAAGCTCTGCCTCTTCTGTTTGTCGCTCAATTCAAGACGATAGATAAGACGGAAGCCGAAAAGATAAAGACGAATGTACAGGAAGCTATCCGGCAGATTTATGGTCGTCAGCTCCCCAACGGCGGATTTGTATATTGGCCGGGCAATGCTGTTGCCGACGAATGGATCAGTTCTTATGCTGGAATGTTCCTGACGCTTGCACAGGAAAAAGGATATGCCGTTCATGCGAATGTACTGAACAAGTGGAAGCGCTTCCAACGTGCAGCCGCACAAAACTGGCGTATGCCACAGGAAGCAAGCGGTTGGCAGCAATGGCAGTCGGAATTGCAACAAGCCTTCCGTTTATATACCCTTGCATTGGCAGGAGTACCGGAATATGGAGCCATGAACCGAATGAAAGAACAGACCGGATTATCTATTCAGGCCAAATGGAGGCTGGCAGCCGCATACGCACTGACCGGAAAGATGAAACCGGCTGAAGAACTTGTGTATAATGTGGAAACAACGGTGAACCCCTACTCTTCCATGAATCAGATTTACGGTTCTTCCGATCGTGACGAAGCAATGATTTTGGAAACACTCATCCTGATGAACCGGGAACGGGATGCTTTGCAACAAGCGAAAGTCGTTTCTAAGAATCTGTCACAAGAGGATTGGTTCAGTACACAGTCCACCGCTTTTGCTCTGATGGCAATGGGACGTCTGGCAGAAAAGTTATCTGGTACACTGGATTTTGTGTGGTCATGGAACGATAAACAGCAACCGGCTGTAAAATCAGCCAAAGCTGTGTTTGAAAAAGAGATCGCTACCACTCCAAAATCCGGCACCGTTTCTGTGAAGAATCAAGGAAAGGGAGCGCTTAGCGTAGACCTTATCACACGTACGCAGTTATTAAACGATACGTTACCGGCTATCAGCGATAACCTCCGCATGGATATAAGATATGCTAACCTAAACGGTACACCGCTCTCTGTCAATGACATCATACAGGGAACTGACTTTATGGCTATCACCTCGATATCCAATATCAGCGGTACTTCCGATTACACTAATCTGGCACTGACGCATATCATACCATCCGGTTGGGAAATATACAATGAAAGAATGATTGCTCCCGAAACGGAAAACGCAGCAGCCGACGGCTCCGGTCAATCAGTCAGCAAGTACAGCTATCAGGATATACGTGATGACAGGGTGTTGACCTATTTCAATCTGCGCCGCGGTGAGACAAAGGTATTCACTGTCAGGTTACAAGCAACCTATGCTGGTAACTTTATTCTCCCTGCCGTTCAATGTGAAGCGATGTATGATGTAAACGTACAGGCACGAAGCAAAGCAGGAAGAACCACTGTCAGTCGATAATATTAGGCACGGATTATACGGATTTCACGGTTCTACTCGTTCACTTAAACCGCGTAATCCGTATAATCCGTGCCTAATTATTTCGTACCTTATTATTTCTTACTTAATCATTTGTCACAAAGATATGGCTCTTAACTTTTAATATTTAAATGAATCCTATAAAATTCTTCAAACGATTATCTGTCACTAAGAAAGTAATGACTATAAGCATTACTCTTTTGATAATAGGATACATCTTTTGCCTTCCCCGGCAACTGTTTCATGTACCCTACTCTACCGTTGTGACTGATCGAAATGAAGAATTATTGGGAGCACGCATCGCCTCGGACGGTCAATGGCGGTTTCCTCCCCGAAAGACAACACCCGAAAAAATCAAGCAATGCCTCATTACCTTTGAAGACAAACACTTTTATCACCACTGGGGAGTTAATCCGTTAGCTACCGGAAGGGCACTCTATCAAAATTTAAAGAACAAACGTGTCGTAAGCGGAGGAAGTACCCTTACCATGCAAACCATTCGTCTCGCCCGGAACAAGCCCAGAACTCTCGGAGAGAAAGTCGTTGAAATGATATGGGCTACCCGTCTGGAATTTCGGGCTTCTAAAGAGGAAATCTTATCCATGTATGTCTCTCATGCTCCATTCGGAGGAAATGTTGTAGGATTGGATGCTGCTGCCTGGCGTTACTTCGGTCATTCTGCCGAAGATTTATCATGGGCGGAATCAGCTGTGCTGGCTGTCCTGCCCAATGCCCCCGCCATGATTCATCTATCCAAAGGACGGAAGACACTACTTTCCAAACGCAACCGTCTATTAAAGCAACTTCTTAAAGAAGAGATTATCGACGCGTCCACCTACGAATTAGCTGTCAGCGAACCGTTACCCGACGAGCCGCATCCGCTTCCTCAAATAGCTCCCCACCTAGTCAGCCGTTTCTATCAGGAAAGAAACGGGCTATATACCCGTTCAACCATAGACAGAGGAATACAAAGCCACATAGAGAGTTTGGCAGAACGGTGGAGCAACGAGTTTAATCGAAGTGATATCCGCAATCTGGCAATTCTGGTTATCGACATTCCCACCAATCAAGTAGTAGCATACTGCGGAAATGTACATTTCGACCGTAAACAAGGAGGAAACCAGGTAGATGTAATCCAAGCTACCAGAAGCACAGGCAGTATTTTAAAACCTTTTCTCTACAATGCCATGCTACAGGAAGGAAGTTTATTGCCGAAAATGCTGTTGCCGGATGTACCGGTTAATATCAATGGATTTACTCCTCAAAACTTTAGTATGCAGTTTGAAGGAGCTGTTCCCGCTTCCGAAGCCCTTGCCCGTTCGTTGAATATCCCGGCTGTAACCATGTTACAAAGATATGGAGTACCCAAGTTTCACCATTTGTTGCAACAGATGGGATTCAAGACTATCAATCGGGCGGCTTCTCATTATGGTTTGTCACTGATTTTAGGAGGGGCAGAAGCAACATTATGGGATGTAACGAATGCCTATGCGCAAATGGGACGAAGGCTTTCCAGCAATAGCCCCTCCCCGACCGTATCTCAAGGAAAGGAAGCACAGATACTACTGGAAACAGAAAATGCAGAGCCAATAAACAATGATACGAAGCAAACAAGCCGTAATCATAAAAGCAATCATAACAAGCAGGAAAAACGAGAACAAAGTAACTCCAGTCCTATCTCCGTAAAAGAGGATTCGGAAGAAACCACTTCGGCTAAAGCAGGAGCAGCCTGGCTCACCCTCTCCGCCTTAACAGAAGTCAACCGCCCCGAAGAGATTGACTGGAAATCAATTCCATCCATGCAGACTATCGCATGGAAAACCGGAACCAGCTACGGATTCCGTGATGCATGGGCAGTGGGGGTGACTCCGCGCTATGCAGTAGGTGTGTGGGTAGGAAATGCAACCGGAGAGGGAAAACCCGGATTGGTCGGTGCACAAACTGCCGGTCCCGTATTATTCGATATATTCAGTTATCTCCCTTCTTCACCCTGGTTCGAACGTCCCACAGGCGTTTTCGTTGATGCAGAAATATGCCGCCAGTCCGGTCATCTGAAAGGACGTTTCTGTGAAGAAACTGATACTGTATTGATTCTTCCTGCCGGATTACGGACGGAGGCTTGTCCTTACCATCATCTCGTCACGCTATCCGCTGACGAAAGCCACCGCATCTATGAAAACTGTGCAAATACCGAACCTACCATTCAGAAATCATGGTTTGCCCTGCCACCTGTATGGGAATGGTACTATAAGCAGCACCATCCGGAATACAAACCACTGCCACCTTTCAAAGCCGGCTGTGGAGAAGATTCTTTCCAATCCATGCAGTTCATCTACCCTCCGATGAACGCCCATATCAAGTTGCCCAAACAATTGGACGGCAGTAAAGGGTTTCTCACGGTCGAACTGGCACACAGCAATCCCAATGCGACTATCTTTTGGCATCTTGACGACACTTATCAGACACAGACGCAGGATTTCCACAAAATTTCCCTGCAACCCGCTCCCGGCAAACATTCCCTGACGGCAGTAGACGGAGAAGGTAACACAGTTTCCACTACTTTCTTCATCGAATAAGCATCTTATTTTATTATCTTTGCCGCATGAAACAGCCATTAAAAGAAAACGGAGGACTACCGGCATCCATCCTCTGGACACTTGCTATTGTGGCAGGTGTCTCGGTAGCCAACATCTATTATATCCAACCTCTATTAAATATGATACGCCATGAACTTGGCATATCAGAGTTCAAAACTAACCTGATTGCCATGGTCACGCAAATAGGCTATGCGGCAGGACTGTTGTTCATCACCCCCTTAGGCGACTTATATCAACGAAAGAAAATCATCCTTGTCAATTTCACCGTCCTGATCTTCTCCCTCTTGACGATTGCCCTGACACACAGCTTCCATCTGATACTCATCGCTTCCTTCCTCACTGGAGTCTGTTCCATGATTCCACAGATATTCATTCCCATAGCCGCACAGTTTTCCCGTCCGGAACATAAAGGCAGAAACGTAGGTATTGTTTTATCAGGACTATTGACCGGTATTCTGGCTTCACGTGTTGTCAGTGGATTTATCGGTGAACTGATTGGCTGGCGGGAAATGTATCACATTGCTGCAGGCATGATGTTTATCTGCGCGATTGTTGTATTAAAAGTCCTTCCCGATATTCAGACCAACTTCCAGGGAAAATATAGCGACCTGATGAAATCTCTGTTAGCCTTAGTGAAAGAATATCCGCAACTACGCATTTACTCGATCCGGGCAGCACTGAATTTCGGTTCCCTCCTTGCCATGTGGTCCTGTCTGGCTTTTAAAATGGGACAAGCTCCGTTCTTCGCCAACAGCGACGTAATTGGTATGCTGGGGCTTTGCGGCGTGGCCGGGGCACTGACTGCTTCTTTTGTAGGAAGATACGTAAAACGGGTAGGCGTACGCCGCTTCAACTTTATCGGCTGCGGCTTGATTCTCTTTGCCTGGTTGTTGTTCTTCGTCGGTGAAAACACCTTTGTCGGGATCATCGCCGGTATCATCATCATTGACATAGGAATGCAATGTATTCAGCTAAGTAACCAGACAAGTATCTTCGAACTGAATCCGCGTGCTTCGAACCGTATTAATACTGTGTTCATGACTACTTACTTTATCGGTGGTTCTATGGGAACATTTCTGGCAGGCAGCTTTTGGCAACTGTATGGCTGGCACGGAGTTATCAGTATCGGAGTCGTTTTAACCGGGATTTCTTTATTAATTACGATTTTCTACAAGAAATGAGTCAACAAAACGAACGGTCAAACCGTTTATTACAATAAAACGCCAATGAAATACGGAGTTAACAGACAAATCTTACTTATCACAGCCGGTGCCGTCTGGATTATAGCCGGTGCCAATATTCTGCGAATAGGAATTGTGACTTGGCTAAACACTTCCCAAGATTGGATGTTCAAAATAGGAGAAGCCACGGTGGTTTTCTTATTATTTTTCGTATTGGTTTTCAGAAGACTCTATTATAAACATACCCAGCGAATCGAACAAAAAAAAGAACGCCGGAATTGTCCGTTCTCCTTTTTCGATGTGAAAAGCTGGATTACAATGATATTCATGATTTCCCTGGGAATCACCATCCGTAGCTTCCACCTCCTGCCCGATACATTCATTTCTGTTTTCTATACCGGATTATCCATCGCTCTCATCCTGACAGGAGTGCTTTTCATTCGTTACTGGTGGATCAGACGCAAGACTCTTGCCCGTTGAGTCGTCTCCTACATATTCCAATCAAATATAAACATCTAATAATTTTTATTACCTGATGTTTTGAAGCAAAAGATTTTAAGCCGTACAACGGAAGATGCAGTAACCGTTACATCTGTATTGATTCCGTGGAATAGTTGCGGAATGACACAAGCCACTATCTTGAGTGTACCCACGCTTGTGTATCTTCCATACTTTTTTTCAACATTATCAGCCCCTTAATGAGTATCACAGTGGCAGCCATCGGACATAAAATTACAAGACGTTCGTGAACAATCTGGCATACACATTGTTTTTGCAATAAACGAACAACGTATTAAACCTAAACAAAAAAAAGTTATGAAAAAGTTTATTGCATTAGTAGCATTAGTATTAGTAAGTGCAAGCACAATGATGTATGCACAAGAAAGTAACGCAGCAGCACGCCGCGCAGAAAGAAAAGCTCAAAGAGATGCAGAGAGAGCGAAACTCCGTGCCGAAGAAGAGGTGCAGGACATGGCAGCCTATCAACAAGCTGTACAGGCTTTAAAGAACAAGCAATTTGTATTGGAAGCCAATCAGGTTGTCTTCCGCAATGGTATGAGTGCTTTTGTTACTTCAAACACCAATTTCGTCTTGATGAACGGCAACAGAGCTACCGTACAGACAGCTTTCAACACTCCTTACCCGGGTCCTAACGGAATCGGTGGTGTTACAGTAGATGGTAATTCTTCAGATATGAAGATGAATATCGACAAAAAAGGAAATGTGAACTGCTCATTCAACGTTCAAGGTATCGGTATCTCCGCTCAAGTATTTATCAATATGAGCAGCGGAAACAATACTGCTTCGGTTAGTATCAGCCCGAACTTCAGCAACAATAACCTGACATTGAACGGCAATATCATTCCGCTTGACCAGTCAAATATCTTCAAAGGACGTTCCTGGTAATCTGGATACAAGAATCTTATCATAACTCCGCTACAAATCACGCAAAAAGCGTACATTTGTAGCGGAATCTTTTTATTCATCGTTGCTTATGAGAGAATTTATCATCGCAGACAATCAGGATATCAGCAAGGCGGGAATGATGTTCCTGCTAAGTAAACAAAAGGAAGTGACCCTCCTTTTAGAAGCTGATAACAAGGCTGAATTGATTCAGCAGCTACGATTGCATCCGCAAGCAGTGATTGTATTGGATTATACCTTGTTCAATTTTGCCGGGACGGATGAATTGATTGTCTTACAGGAAAGATTCAAGGAAGCCGACTGGATTCTATTCTCTGACGAACTTAGCCTGAACTTTCTCCGCCAGGTACTGTTCAGCAGTATGGCTTTCGGGGTAGTAATGAAAGATAACTCGAAAGAAGAAATCACGACTGCCATTCAATGTGCCACCCGCAAACAACGGTATATTTGCAATCATGTCAGCAATCTGCTGCTTTCAGGCGCTTCTTCTCCGCTGGCTGCCTCAAGCATAGACGACCATCTGCTGACACAAACGGAGAAGAATATCCTAAAAGAAATTGCATTGGGGAAAACGACGAAAGAGATTGCAGCAGAGAAAAATCTTAGTTTCCATACGATAAACAGTCATCGTAAGAATATCTTTCGTAAATTGGGAGTAAATAATGTACATGAAGCTACTAAATATGCGATGAGGGCTGGGATTGTGGATTTAGCGGAATATTACATCTGAGGGGCTGCCTTATCAGAATTACCCTACACATCCTATTAACACAAATTAGTGAACAGTACCTTTCTCTATTCTATTTCAATCCATTCTGTTTCAGAAGTTGTTCTATTTCCTTTTCCGATATAGACGCTCTATCTGCTTTATCATAAATATAGAGAAGATTCAAAACTGCATCTTGTTGAGAAACAACTAACGTAAATGTTATAACCCTTGCTCCTCCACTTTTGCCTTTTCCTTTTGAAGTAATTTTCATACGAACTTTGCGCAGCCCATGTCCCAAGTCCGTCCCTAGCAAAGGATTCTGTTCTAAATCATCAATCAATGAAACAAAATCCTCCTTAAAAGAGGAATAGTGTTTCGCCAGCCTTTTAGCCTCCCGCTGAAATGTCGGCTTAACTATAATTTCATAATTCATTAATGAACTCTCTTGCAGTCTTTACCTCCAACTTACCTTCCATTGAAAGTTTTACTTCTTTCAGTCCGGCGTCAATCCCTGCTAGAACTTCTTCTTTCGTGATTTCTTTCTCTTCTTTTTCAGCTTCCATTTTTTTCAGTCGTTTCAAATAGTTCTTCACTCGATTGAGCATCTCTTTGTCATTCAAACTCAGGAGTTCCTCCACCAAGTCCATTTTCAGACTTTTCAATTCCATCGTTGTCATAAGCAATCCTCCTTTATTTATATTCTACGAAACAAAAGTAGTGAAAAATCTCCTGATTATCCAATCTTCACCAATCAAAATAAACTATTTAACGGATGATTTCACCGCTCCCCACACAAACTTTTGCTTCTTCATCATAAATCACCCCAAACTGTCCCGGAGCAATGCCTTGCAACTTTTCGGACGACAAGATGTGAAACTGCTTTTCCCCTTCCTGTATCAGTTTTCCTTTTGTAAATCCGGGAGTATGACGAATCTTAAAAGTAATGTCTATCTCCTTCTCCTGACCTTTCCAGGGATTATCAGTAATGAAATGGAAATCATGCATCCGGAACTCATTACCATATTGCGTCTCTACGCCATATCCACGAGATACGTAGATGGTATTTTCCTCAATATCCTTCTTAACTACAAACCAGGGACCACCACTCAATCCGAGCCCTTTCCGCTGACCAATTGTGTGGAACCAATAGCCCCGATGCGTACCCACTTTCTTTCCGGTTTCCAGTTCAACAATCGCCCCTTCCTTTTCTCCTAAAAAACGACGAACGAAATCATTGTAGTTTATCTTTCCAAGAAAACAAATCCCCTGACTGTCTTTCCTTTTGGCACTAGGTAATCCGGCACGGTTTGCAATCTCACGTACTTCCTGCTTCATCAACCCTCCAATGGGAAACATGAGTTTGGAAACTTGCAGATAATCAATCTGGGCAAGAAAGTCTGTCTGATCTTTCACGGGATCTTTTGCCGTGCCCAGCCAAGTTTTACCATTACGCTGTAAGATGGTAGCGTAATGACCGGTTGCTGTAAAATCAAAATCTTTCCCGACACGCCGTTCAAAGCAGCCGAATTTGATAAGCTTATTACACATCACGTCCGGATTCGGTGTCAACCCCTGCCGGACTTTATCAATGGCATACGCTGCTACATTCTCCCAATACTCCTGATGCAGGTCCACCACTTCCAAAGACAAACCATATTTACGTGCTGTAGCAGTAGATAATTCAATATCCTCCTCTGCCGAACAGTCCATATATTCCGCTCCGTCCATACCTATCTTAATGTAAAAAAGAGTAGGCTTATATCCTTGCTCACAAAGGAGATGTACAACAACCGCACTGTCGACACCTCCTGATAATAATGCAGCTATCTCCATGAATAATAATCCATCTATTAATAACTTTCTATATTTTAGCTAATATCTATCGAAAACTTTAATGTCACAAAGATAAGGCAAGATTCTCTAACACCCAATCACACATTGAAGGCATTTTTATACCATAAATGTGGTAGATAAGCAAAGTATTTCCTACATTTGCACAGTAAAAAAGCCTTTTATGATGACGAAATTAAGAAAGATAATCCTCATACCTGCCCTGATCCTCGTATCTATCAGTGGTTTCTTCTCCTGTGGCGTCGACCGCTGGCCAGAGTATGCCCATCAAACTGCACTGGATACATGGATGCTGGACATTATGCAACAGAACTATCTGTGGTATCAAGATCTACCTTCCTACGATGATGTGAATCTGTTTTTGGATCCTGCCTCGTTCTTGTCTAAAGTGAAATCGAAAAGCGACAGTTATTCGTTTGTGGATTCTGTGATAGAGACTCCGCTGCCTACTTATGGATTCGACTATTCACTGGTTCGCAACCCGGACATTGATACTGCCTACAATGCATTAATTACTTACGTCATTCCCGGTTCACCAGCAGAAGTAGCCGGACTGGAACGTGGAGCCTGGATTATGAAAGTCGATACTTCTTACATCAGCAAGAAATATGAGACTCAATTGCTACAGGGAACCAAAGCCCGGGATTTGGTGATGGGAGTATGGAAAGAAGTTCCTGTTGAACCGGAAGAAGGGGAAGAAGAAGGAGAAGAAGAATTTGTATACAAGGTAGTACCTAATGATATAACATTAAAACTACCTGCCGCACAATCCGTTGAGGACAATCCGATACATAAGACCAAAATACTTACGGTAAAAGAAAACAATAGAGATATCAAAGTAGGGTATCTCATGTACAATAGCTTCACTGCCGGAACCAACAGTGATCCAGACAAGTATAATAACGAACTGCGACAAATCTCACAAGAGTTCAAGACAGCAGGCGTGAAATATGTTATACTTGACCTACGTTACAACTCCGGTGGTTCATTGGATTGCGTTCAGTTATTAGGTACAATCCTGACCTCAGAAGTACGATTAAATAAGCCGATGGCCTATCTGGAATATAACGATAAAAACAGGGACAAGGATGCTGCCATCAACTTTGATAGTGAGATACTAAAAAGTGGTGTTAATTTAGACCTGCCCGCCCTGCTTGCCATCACAAGCAATACAACAGCCGGAGCACCGGAAATGTTAATCAGGAGTCTTTCACTGAAAGACAGCTATCCTGTTGTAACTATCGGTGGTGTTACCAAAGGACAAAATGTAGCAACAGAACAATTCATTAATGAAGAATTTCTGTGGTCAATCAATCCGGTAGTCTGCACTGTTTATGATTCAAACTACGATGCCGGAGGAGCTATCTCCCCTGCAACAGATCTTAAAATCAGTGAAACGACTATTGGTGGAGTTACTAATTACAGTGAGTTTCTGCCATTCGGTGATCCTAACGAAAGAATGTTAAAAGTAGCCATCGGTGTTATTGACGGAACTTATCCACCAAAGGACGAGGAAACAGAAGAGACGACCAAAACGCAATTCAAGATAGAGAAAAGCGTAATAAGTCCGGCAAGCAGACGTTTTAATAGTAACGGATTACGATTAAAATAAGAAAGAATGAGTTATGTAGCCTCAATCATTCTATTTCTGTCAAGAGCAGAATTATAGATTCTTAACCTATAAAGGCATTTTTCATACCTCACCTTTGTTTATTCCGAAACAAAGGTGCTTATTTTACCTAACAAAGGCGCTAACGTTTCCTAACGCGGCGTTTAATGAGTCGTAACACGCCGTCTAATTTTTATAAAGCTGCGGTATAAAACACGTTAATCCCTAGTCTCATCCCTCTTATAAGCCGGGATAAAACTCACGACTTCCAAGAATACAACAAAAAAGGAGAAAGCTTCCGCTCCCTCCTTTTATCGTAGTTTAATCTCAATCTATTTTATGATTCTGTACAAAGATACAACATTGAAAAGCCAAAGTCAAGTATTCCTAGTTTTATTTCTTGAAAAACTTATCAAAGAACAGAATCTGATAATCAATGGAGTTATTCCAATACTGTCCATTATGCGCTCCCGGGCGGGTAATAAAATCATGATCAATCTTTCTTTCCAACAGGCGGTTATGCAAATCCTTGTTCACATTCAGGAAGAAATCGCCTTCTCCACAATCGACAATGATAGCCAAATCGCCATTCTCTATCTTATCAATCAGGTTGATAACGGTGTGATTATCCCACACCTCCTTATTCGATTCATATTCTCCCAACTGTTTAGCCATGTCCCAGTTTTTCGGGAACGGACGAATATCCATCCCTCCACTCGTACTTCCACCAGCGCCAAATGTATCTTTATGACGAATTGCATTCCACATCGCTCCGTGTCCACCCATACTTAATCCGGTGATGGCACGTCCCTTGCGGTCGGCAATGGTCTTGTAATGTTTGTCGATATACTTCACCAGTTCCGATGAAATAAAAGTTTCATAGCGGAAAGACGGGTTGACCGGACTATCCCAGTACCAGCTATTCTTTCCGTCCGGACAAACGAATATGATTCCTTTTTCGTCCGCAATTTGGGGAAGATTCGGTTTAATGCCAATCCATGTTTTAGCATTTCCACCATAACCGTGCAACAGATAAATAGTAGGACAAGCCACCGCTTTCTTTCCTAATGCAGCATCCGGCGTAACAACGATCACTTTTACGTCCTTATTCATGGAAGGGCTTTTTATTAATAAGGTATCTACTTTGGCAGCAAATGACGAAGCTACCCCAATTAAAAGAAGAGCAATTAATAGAAGTTTTTTCTTTTTCATTGTGTATTATAATAATTTAGACATAGTTATTCCTCTATCTCTGCAGTAGGATTAAATTTAGAAACCGGCATTTCAAAGGTTTTATGACACTGTTTACAGGTATAGTTCCAATGGTTGTCTCCCGGGGGAATGACCATCAATGCAGAAATGATAGCAGCCCCCATGGCACGCCAGCGCTTTCCTTTTTTCAAGACCAACCGGATGTCCGATGAACCGCAGTACGGACAAAGCGTCAACTCTTCCGGCCAACTGTCGTTATCCTTCAACACTTGGACAGCATTTTCGTAGTCTTCTTCTGCCACCAATATATCTACCCCCGCTATACTACTCACGTAACTTTTATACAAAGTCGAGAAATTCTCATTGTGCAGAATAGATTCAATGCCTTCATTCTCCAATGCGCCCTGAAGAATATGTGCCTTCATCGCATCATTACAGGTTATCAATTTTACAGTCTTCATAAGGAATCTGGTTTAATATGTCCCACAAAAATAAGATATAAAAATGAAATGTGAAACAAAATCCGACCAACTTTATCAATAGGTAAAACGAACCAAATCAGAAGTGCTTCTATTTTTATTCACGGAAGGTATCACTATTTAATACTTTATTTGTACTTTTGCGGTGACAATTTGCAATCACATGAAAAAACTGTTGACGTTGCTATTATTTTCTAACATTCTGCTTTCCCTGTTACAGACACAGCCTGTACATCCAATAAAAGGAACGGCGATTGAGAAAAACAGCCGTCAGCCATTAGAATTCATTAACGTTATACATAAAACATCAAACCAGAAAAGAATATGAAAAGAAAAATTGTAATGATTGCCTTCATATTGTTAGGCATGGGAATGACAGCTTCTGCACAATTCGGCAAGAAGATTAATTTAGGAAAAGCTTTACAAGCAGGTAAAGATGTGGTATCAGCCGTTACGTTATCTGATGCGGACATTGCCAATATGAGTAAGGAATATATGGCATGGATGGATACCCATAATCCATTGACAAAACCTGATACCGAATATGGCAAACGGTTAGAGAGACTTACGGGACACATCAAAGAAGTGGACGGACTGAAACTGAACTTCGGTGTATATGAAGTGATAGACGTAAATGCCTTTGCCTGCGGTGACGGTAGTGTACGTATCTGTGCCGGTCTGATGGATGTTATGACGGACGAAGAAGTAATGGCAGTGGTAGGTCATGAAATCGGTCACGTGGTTCACACCGATTCCAAAGACGCTATGAAAAATGCCTACCTGCGATCAGCAGTGAAAAACGCGGCAGGTGCAGCCAACGACAAAGTGGCCAAACTGACAGACTCCGAACTGGGAGCCATGGCAGAAGCTCTTGCCGGTGCACAATTCTCACAAAAGCAGGAAAATGCAGCCGATGACTACGGTGTTGAATTCTGTGTAAAAAACGGTATCGACCCGTATGCAATGGCAAATGCCTTGACTAAACTGGCCGAACTTGCAAAAGATGCTCCTAAAGCATCCTATGCACAAAGAATGTTCTCTTCACATCCGGACACTCAAAAACGTATCGAACGTACAAAAGCCAAAGCAGACAGCTACGCCAAGAAATAATAAACGATACTTTCGTATGACTACTATCAGGCACGGGATTTTGTATAATTCCGTGCCTGAATATTTATCAATACAACCTATATTCAAATGCCTTAGAGCCTGTTTAAATTCTCTTCAGTCATAATATTATAGCCGATATTTTAACTTACCCCGGCTCTTCTTGTCGCGTCTGTCTGTAGTTGGCAGAAGGGGTGTTAACAGTTGCGCTCTTGGCTATTAATAGAAAACTTCCCGCCCATT
>ERZ777011.1661-NODE-1661-length-21948-cov-4.168501_pt1 | contig 21948 bp, 18 predicted proteins | sample MGYA00374964_ERZ777011 | MGnify/ENA primary metagenome ERZ777011 (study PRJEB29310, sample SAMD00008975) | mouse gut metagenome | study: EMG produced TPA metagenomics assembly of the Metagenome analysis of fecal microbiota from mouse which was promoted... | reverse complement strand
GCGAACACAATGAGCCAAGCGGCTGCGAAGCAGACATTTGGCGAATGTGCGCGAACCATGATGGAGCAAAGCGAAATCATGGTGTAACGAACACCGAAAAACCGGAGGTTTTGAGGTGAGCATTTATGCGTAGCAAAACTGTGAACAAAATTTCAAGCGTTCAGCGGCTGCCTGCAGTCAGATAAAAGCAAATACGGGAGGAACAGTGAAATGAAAATAGCGATCTGTGATGATTGTTATGAGGATGCATTCATGTTGAAAGTCCAATTAGACGGACATAATGTTAGGATTTATTCTGGTGCAAATGCGCTTCTTACGGATATAAATACACATGATCCGCAGTATGATCTGTATCTGCTGGATATTTATATGGATGCTTCCATGAACGGGATCGAACTGGCAAAACAACTGCGGGCGCGGGACGAAGAGGCTGTGATCTGCTTTATTTCCTCCAGTGATGCCTTTTATCGGGAGGCTTATGATCTTTATGCAGTTCAATATCTGATCAAGCCAGTAGAAGAAAAGGCATTGAAACAGCTGACGGATAAAGTATCAAAGAATCTCCTTCGAAACAAGGAACAGAATCTCTCAATAAAAAGCCGTGGACAGACATGCTCTATCCCGTACGGAAAGATTCTGTATATCAGCAGCAGAGAGCATACGATTTTTATTTATTGCAAAGACGGAGTAGTACAGGAATGTAAGGGTAAGCTGAATGAAATAGCACTGCAGGTATGCGGTGATGTATTTCTCCGTTGTCATCAGAGTTTTCTTGTCAATATGTATCATGTGGATAATTTAAGAGGAAATGAACTGACGCTATCCGGATTCCATATTCCAATATCCAGACGGTACTATGCAGAGGTAAAAAGACGATATCAGGAGATATTGTTTGAGGAGGTAGATTAGTACAATGACAATTCTTCGCGATTTATCAATATACTGGAGTATGCTGCATGTGATCTTTCTGTTCCTCATGTTGTTCCGATCACGCTATACCAAGAAGACGACGATACTGATCGCAGGAATCGGCATGGGGATCTTGATGGTGCTGAACGGTCTTATACTGGTATGGTCCGGATTTGAGGCCCTGTCAAAATTATTTTTGTTCACCTGCTCCATTCCCAGCTTTGTCTTTTTATATATTCTGTCTGCGGATAAGAGATTTAAGTATCTGCTGACCTTTTGTCTGGCGGATACTACCTGCCTTTGGGTCATGGCAGTGACCAATCTGTTGGATTATTATCTGGGCGGCGGACAATATATACTGATCTTCATCAGCAGGCTGATCGCATTTCCACTGATTGAATACTGTATATGGCGGTTTTTACGGAAGCCTTATCTGGAATTGCAGGCTGCGGTAGAGAAGGGATGGGGCGTTTTTGCCGGCATGACGCTGCTGTATTATCTTCTACTGGTGGTCGTGGTACAATTTCCGGTAAATATCGTTGAACGCCCGGAGGATACATTTTTGTGTATTCTGGTACTGCTTCTTATGTTCTTCAATTACGCTACCATATTCTCTTCGCTATACCGACAGCTCCTGCTTTATCGAAAACAGCAGAGCGAACGCATTTTACAGGAACAGAAGAACACATTAGAAGCGCGGCTGGAAAGTCAGCAGCGGATCCGGAAGATGAAGCATGATATGAAAGGACATGCAGTTACCCTGTCCGGACTGCTCGCTGCCGGAAATACAAAAGAAGCAATGGAATATCTGGAGCAGGTAAAGACGGAAATGGAAACCTTATCTGGACAGTTTTGTCCGAATCCATATATAAATGCAGTCCTTGTTCAGTATGAACAGAAGTTCCGGAAACTGCAGGCAGAGTATAGACTGGATATTCAGATCGGAGATGAAGAACTGCCGTATATGGCATTGTGCCAGATCCTTTCCAATGGACTGGAGAATGCCTGTGAAGCTATGGAGAAGCTGGGACAGGAACGACGCAGGGTTTCTGTACAGATGAAATACAGCAGAGATTATCTGCTCATCCGGATCAGGAACAGTTGTCCGGAAGGGGTACAGGTGAAAAAGGGCGAACTCCCTTCTACTGACAAGCAGGGGAACGAGCATGGCTTCGGCCTGGCTACGATACAGGAGGCAGCAAGGAAGCTGGATGGCGGAATGCTGTGCTATCTGGAAGAAGGAAGTTTTGTCCTGGACGTAATGCTCCGGGTAAAGGGACAGGAAAAAAACAGGGATAAGGAAAGGGGAGAAGAAGAATGAAGAGGAAAACATGGAAAAATATGCTAAAAAAGGGAATGGCGGTATTGCTTAGTGCAGTGATCGTGCTTGGAGTGCTGCCGGGAGCTGCACCGGCAGATATTTCCGTAGCAGCGGGTCCGGCAGTTGTTTTAGAAGGAAGCTATGGCAGTAATCTCAGCTACAGACTGACGGATGACGGCGTGCTGACGCTAAGTGGTACAGGTGCAATGGAAGATATATCAGTCCTGAAACGTCCTTTTCATGAAAAACGTAATGAGATCACAAAGGTAATTATTGAACCTGGTATTACCTCCATCGGTAGCAATGCCTTTCGAGGCTGTACATCTCTTACAGAAGTGGAAATCGCAGATACGGTTACCTCGATCGGCCAGTCCGCATTTTACACTTGTGCGAAACTGACGGGCATTACGATTCCGGATAATGTTACTGTAATTGGTAACGGGGCGTTTGATCAATGTGCCATGCTTTCAGAGGTGGAGCTGTCAGAGCATCTTACTTCAGTAGGAGGTTATGTGTTTCGCGGCTGCAATATTGGATCTGTAGAGATACCCGATGGTCTGACGGAGATCGGAGGCGAAATGTTTGCAGATAATAAGAATCTGGTAAGCGTTAAGCTGCCGGACAGTGTAACCGTGATCGGACAAAGTGCGTTCCGGAATACAGCACTGGAAACACTGGTATTGCCGGCTGATCTTACCACCATTGGTCTACAGGCATTTCGTAGCTGCTATCGTTTACAGTATCTGGTATTGCCATCCGGAGTTCGTGAGATCGGAGTAAATGCATTCTATGAAGATTCAGGTGCTGTAATCTATTATCCGGCCGCCTTAAGTGCTGAAAATGTAGAAAAATTAAAAGGGAGGAATTCTGCAAAAGCAATCGTAGAATATAATGTGTATTCGGATTTTAATAATAATTTAGTGACGGATCTGAATGTCATACCGAATCGGACGATGGACGCCATCCATTTGTTAAATCATGTGTCAAATGCAGAGGTAGTATCTTCAAATTATATGGAATTAAACGGGATTGCAGTGACACATGATGGAGCATGCATTTCAAGTAACACAATAAAGTATGATAGTGAGAATCACTGGAGGCCATGTCCTATATGCGGAAAGGAAACAGATCTCTCCTCACATTCCTATAGCAAATGGATTGTGGACCGGCCGGCGACAGAGACAGAAGCAGGAGAAAAGCACAGGGGCTGCGGTGAATGTGGATATGTGGAGAAGGCTGTCATACCTGTTCCGACTGACAAGCCGGGGGATAATGATCAGCCCGGTGACAATGAAGATAATCCGGGCGAGATCGACCGGAAGCTGGAAGCAGGGGAAAATGCGCCTGCAGTCAGTACCATCATGTCTGCACAGGAGCTGGCGGAAGCGATTCTGACAGAAGCAGAAATGCAAGAGGTAGCAGCCGGAACGGATATTACGATACGACTGACCGTAGAGGATGCGGATAGTACAGTCAGTGAGGAAGAGAAAGCAATTGTAAATACCGTAATGACCAGAACCCTGGATGGTTATCAGATGGGACAGTATCTGGACATTAATTTGTTTAAGATCATTGGCGTAAAGCAGGATAAGATCACACAGACAACAAGGGCAATTCGGATTACGCTTGACGTTCCTGATCGTCTGAAGAATACAGATGGTACCAGGATGAGAGAATTTTCCATTGTCCGGGTACATAATGGCGAAACTGCTGTATTAAAGGATCTGGATACGGATGCGGACACCATTACCATAGATACGAATTGCTTCTCAACCTATGCTATTGTTTACCGGGATACGACGGGAGAGGAGAATACGGAAAATACTAATACGGAAAATACTAATACGGAAAATACCAATACAGAGAATAACAGTACAGAGACCGGTAATACAGAGAGTAATGGGAATACTGATGGAAATAACAGCGAAAGTACACAAAGCAATGCAAATACGCAGAGCAGCGCTTCCGGTCAGAAGGATAAGGAACCAAAGACCGGAAAGAAGGGCATACCCGTAGAACTGTTCGCAACGACTGCCATGATCGCAGGGCTTAGCTATCTGCTTTTGTATGTTACTGACAGGCGGAATGGCATGACAGAAGAAGAAAAGCGGTTATTGCTTGGAAGCATCATCCGCTGGGCGCACCGGGGCAGTGTGGTTCGGATCCTGCCGGCTTTGGCAGCGATTGTCCTGCTGTTGGCTTACTACCACAGCATCGGGAAGGCAGTTTCGGTAGAATGGAAGGAAGTATATGGAAAATAGGAAAAAACGCCGGTTTATAATGACTGTACTTCTTCTGGGCATGACAGTTTGTCTGATTCCGGTCGTCGGGGCTGGTTACCAGTCCCGACGACACAGGATACAGCAGGAGGAATTGCAGGCAAGGCAGAGGGAGGACGGAGAGCAGAAAGACCAGAAACGGATAGAAGCGTTGCCTGCTGTTACTGAAGCAGAGGATAACGAGGGAAAGAACGCTGAAGAAAGTACGGAACCGGTTATTCTGGATCAGTACGCTGCTCTTTATGAGGACAACAGAGATCTGACAGGCTGGCTGTCTATTGCGGGGACCGTGATTGACTATCCGGTTATGCAGTGTGACAGTGATGAATATTATCTGGAACATGACTTTTACCGGGATGCGAGCAGTTATGGATGTCTCTTTGTAAAGGATATCGCAGATGTGAATACCCCAGGTACGAATTTTATCATTTATGGCCATAACATGCGGGACGGTTCTATGTTCGGTGATCTGGATCAGTATCAGACAAAAAGCTTCTTTCAGGAGCATCCGCTCATTTCCTTTGATACACTTTATGAGAAGCGGACGTATGAAGTTATAGCAGTCTTTCCATCCCAGGTCTACTATGAGGATGAGGATGTATTTAAGTATTATCAGTTCTATCAGGCAGATACACAGGAGGAATTTAATTATTTTTATAAAAACATCAAGGTGCTTTCTCTATATGATACAGGAGTGGAGGCAGAGTTCGGCGATACGTTTCTGACGCTTTCCACTTGTGCATATCATGTAGAGGATGGCCGGTTTGTCGTAGTGGCAAAGCGAACATCAGAATAGAAGGATCCAAAAGCCTTTACCGGTATTTTCGGATCCTTCTATTTTGATTTTCATTATCTTTCATTGCAATTCCTGTGCAAATGTATTAAATTTAGTGAAAGCGGAATTTTATATATATGATGAAGTGATCATTAAAACAGGCAGGGATTTATTCTATGGAGGTATCGTATGAATCGTTCAGCAGGTGTATTACTGGCAGTCAGCAGTCTGCCATCCAGATTTGGGATCGGATGCTTTTCTAAGGAAGCATACCAGTTTGTAGACTGGATCCGGGAGGCAGGTCAGAGCTACTGGCAGATTCTGCCGCTTGGACCGACGGGATATGGTGATTCTCCTTATCAGTCCTTTTCTACTTATGCCGGAAATCCGTATTTTATTGATCTGGAGGCATTAATAGAAGAAGGGGTTTTGACTGCAGAGGAATGTGAACGTGTTGATTTTGGAAAACGCGCAGGAACTGTCAATTATAAGAAGCTTTATATGGGCAGGTTTCTTTTGCTTCGCAAAGCATATGAACGGAGTGATATCAGCAGAAATCCGGCTTATCAGACCTTTGTAGCAGAAAATGCGTGGTGGCTTCATGATTATGCCCTGTATATGGCAGTGAAGGGACGGTTTGCCGGAAGACCCTGGACAGAATGGGCGGAAGATATCCGTCTGCGCTGGGAACATGCCCTGGATTATTACCGGAGAGAATTGTATTTTGATATAGAGTTTCAGATGTATATGCAGTTTGTATTTTTCAAGCAGTGGAATGCATTGAAAGCATATGCAAATCAAAAGGGAATTCAGATCATTGGTGATATTCCGATCTATGTGGCAATGGATAGTGCGGACACCTGGGCACATCCGGAGTTATTCCAGTTAGATGGAGAGAATACGCCTGTCGCAGTGGCCGGCTGTCCGCCGGATGGCTTTGCTGCAGATGGACAGTTATGGGGAAATCCGCTGTATCGCTGGGAGTATCACAGACAGACCGGCTATCAGTGGTGGATTCAGCGGATGGATTATTGTTTCCGATTGTATGATGTGGTTCGGATCGATCATTTCCGGGGATTTGATGAATATTTTTCCATTCCGTATGGAGATAAGGCTGCAGTAAACGGTCACTGGGAGAAAGGACCGGGCATTGAACTGTTCCGGCGGATTGAGGCAGCGATCGGATGGAGGGCTGTGATCGCAGAGGATCTGGGTTATATGACAGATTCTGTTCGCCATATGGTATGGGAGAGTGGATTCCCGGGCATGAAGGTGCTGGAATTTGCTTTTGACGCAAGAGACACTGGTTGTGCCAGTGATTATCTGCCCCATAATTATCCCGAGAATTCTGTAGCATATACCGGAACCCATGATAATGAAACTGTTACCGGCTGGATTCAGAATATATCACAGGAAGAACGGGAAATGACAAGGCAGTATATGTGTGATGCGTATACCCCGGATGATAAGCTGTATCTTCCATTTATCGGTATGGTCATGCGAAGCCGGTCTAACCTTTGTATCATTCCAATGCAGGATTATCTGGGATATGATAATTCCGCCCGCATGAATCAGCCATCTACGGTAGGAAAGAATTGGAAATGGCGGCTGAAAGGGACGGAGCTTACAAGGAAACTGCAGGAGCGGATGCTCCGCATGGCAAAACAGTACGGGAGAAATTGAGGAATATATGAAACCGTTGATGGATTATCCGTTATTTAACGGAGCAGTAGTATTCAGCGTTTTATTTGTAATATTTCTATTTGTTCCGCCGTATGATTTTCTGGGCCGTCAGATTGCCCTGGTCAGTCTGGGGATTATAGGAATCATATTCTGGATAGCCTTTTTTATCCGTTGGAACAGAGACAAGGAATTGATCGCAAAGGGTGAGATCGTGAGGGGAAAACTGATCCGGGACAGTATCCGATATACATCGGATAGAAGTGGATACCGGATTTCAGCAAAGATAGCAGTATTCAATGATGCGAAAGGTGAAACGCTGCTATTCAAGGATACGATCGAAATGACATATTATCAAGCACCACGAAAGCAGGATATACCGGAAAATGTTTATGTTAAAGTAATTTATGATAAACACAACCCGGGGCGAAATATTGTTTACTTAAGAGATGCGCTGGAGGATATCAGATACGAGCAGAAATAAAGAAGAAGAAATTGTATTAGGACAGTTGGAATATGAAAGAGTTTAACATTGAAGAAGAATTAAAGAAGCTTCCGGATCAGCCCGGGGTTTATCTGATGCACAGCCGATCCGATGAGATCATCTATGTGGGAAAGGCGATCAGTCTGAAAAAACGGGTCCGGCAGTATTTTCAGTCCGGACGGAACCGCTCGCCCAAGATTGAAAAGATGATCACACTGATTCATTACTTTGAATACATTGTTACGGATTCTGAATTAGAGGCTCTGGTGCTGGAAAATAATCTGATCAAAGAATATGCGCCGAAGTATAATACCATGCTTACGGATGATAAGACCTATCCCTTTATTAAAGTAACCTTGGAAGAGCCTTATCCAAGGGTATTAATGACCCGGCAGATTAAGCGGGATAAAGGGAAGTATTTCGGCCCGTTTACGAGCGGGAGTGCAGTCCGTGATACCATTGAACTGATACGAAAGCTGTATCATATCCGGTTTTGTAATAAAAAGCTGCCAAAGGAGATGGGACTTTATCGTCCCTGCCTGTACTATCAGATGAAGCAGTGTCCGGGGCCCTGTCAGGGCTATATATCGGAGGAGGAGTATGGAAACAATGTAAATGAGGTATTAGAGTTCTTAAACGGAAATACGAAGAAGGTACTGGCCGGACTGGAAGAGAAAATGCAGGTGGCGGCAGCAGAATTTGAATTCGAGAAGGCGGCAGAATACAGGGATTTAATCGAAAGTGTGAATCATATTACGGGCAGGCAGAGGATTACCAATCCCAATTCCAATACAGTGGATCGGGATGTAGTGGCAATGGCAGTTGAGGAAGGAGAAGCTGTGGTTTCAATTTTCTTTATCCGGGATGGAAAGCTTCTGGGACGGGAGCATTTTCATATGGCAGGCGTAGAAGAATCTCAGCCCGGAGAGACCATGACAGCCTTCGTGAAGCAGTATTATGCAGGAACCCCCTATGTTCCAAAGGAACTATTATTAGAGACCGAGGTGGAGGATCGGGAATTATTAGAGAACTGGCTGTCTCAGAAGCGGGAACAGCGGGTGCACATCCTCACACCACAGAAAGGGGAGAAGCATAAGCTGATCGAGCTTGCCAGGGATAACGCGGCTGTGGTACTGCATCAGGATCTGGAAAAGTTAAAACGGGAAGAGGCCAGAACCGTAGGAGCAGCACAGGAGATTGCCGATCTGATCGGAATTGAACGTGCAGAACGGATCGAGGCTTTTGATATATCGAATATCAGCGGTGTGAATGCTGTAGCATCCATGGTCGTATTTGAGCAGGGAAAAGCAAAGAGGAGTGATTATAGGAAATTCCGCCTTCGGACGGTGACGGGGCCGGATGACTATAAGAGTATGGAGGAAACTCTGAGCCGGCGGTTTCTCCATGGAAAGGAGGAACAGAGGAAGATTGCGGAGAACGGACTGGAGGAAGAACTGGGCAGCTTTAACCGCTTTCCCGATCTGATCATGATGGATGGAGGCAGAGGTCAGGTAAATGTAGCACTCCGGGTACTGGAGGAACTGCATCTGAACATACCTGTCTGCGGTATGGTGAAGGATGATAACCATAGAACCAGAGGCCTGTATTATAATAATCAGGAGATTGCATTTCCACCCAAAAATGAGGCTTTCGATCTGATCACCCGAATTCAGGACGAGGCCCACCGCTTTGCGATTGAATATCACAAGCTGTTGCGAAGCAAATCCCAGGTAAAATCTGTATTGGATGATATTGCAGGAATTGGCCCGACAAGACGAAAGGCATTAATACAATATTTTAAAACCATCGATGCCATCCGCCAGGCAGATGTCGAGACACTTAAGACTGTCCCGGGGATGAATACTGGTGCGGCAGAAGCAGTATATCAGTATTTCCGTACACAGGACAAACAAAAAGTCAATACCTCAGAAGACACAACAGAAATTAAATAATGCATCCCAAACAGAAGTATGATAAAATGAACGCATAAGCGCGAATACACTTCCCTGAATGATCGGCGACTGCTTGCAGGCAGCCGAGCATTCAGGGAAGTGTATGAGTGCAACGAACACCGAGCAGACGAAGGCTGCGAGGTGAGCGCTTATGCGGGCAGCAGGAAGTGCTTATGCGGAGAGGCGGAACGAACACCGAGCAGACGGAGGCTGCGAGGTGAGCGCTTATGCGGGAAGCAGGAAGCGCTTATGCGGGAAGGAGATAGCCATGTACGAAGTTTCATTAACAAGTCTGATTGAAAAAATGAACCTGGTAAATCATATACCGGAAATTGATACAGATAAGATCATGATTACGGATCCGGATATTAACCGTCCGGCAATTCAGCTTGCCGGTTTTTTTGAGCATTTTGATTCCAATCGGATTCAGATCTGCGGGAATGTTGAACATGCTTATATTGCAAATATGCATACCGAGGAAGAGAACCGGGATATTTTCAGAAAGCTGTTTTCTCATAAGATTCCCTGTCTGATTTTCTGTAGAGGGCTGGAACCTCACAAATTTATTATTGATATAGCAAGAGAATATGGGATACCGGTTCTGACTTCGAATTCCACCACCTCGTCTTTTGTCCACGAAGCGGTACGCTGGCTGCATGTAGAGCTGGCGCCAAGGATTACCATTCACGGTGTGCTTGTAGATGTATATGGAGAAGGAATCCTGATCATGGGAGAAAGCGGTATCGGTAAAAGCGAAGCAGCGCTGGAGCTGATCAAACGCGGACACCGTCTGGTTTCGGATGATGCAGTGGTCATCAAGAAGGTAAGTGATGAAACCCTGGTGGGTATGGCGCCGGATAATACCAGGCATTTTATTGAACTGCGCGGAATCGGAATTATCAATGTTAAGACCTTATTCGGCGTAGAGTGTGTAAAGATGTCTGAAACCATTGATCTGATCGTAAAGCTGGAGGAATGGAACAAGGATACGGAGTATGACCGCTTAGGCTTAACTGATCAGTATACGGAGATTCTGGGAAACCGGGTGGTCAGCCATTCGATACCGATCCGGCCGGGACGAAACATTGCAATCATTGTAGAATCGGCGGCAGTCAACCATCGTCAGAAGAAGATGGGGTATAATGCTGCACAGGAATTATATGACCGGGTAACCGGAAATCTGGAAGCAAAGAAATAAGGAGGAGAGAAGATGGCAAAGTACGCAGTAGGTGTTGATATTGGAGGAACTACCGTAAAGATCGGAATATTCACGGTAGAAGGTGAGTTATTAAAGAAATGGGAAATCCCGACCCGTAAGGATGAGGGAGGCTGTTATATCCTGGGTGATGTGGCAGAATCGGTTGCAGACAAGCTTTGTGAAAGTGCGATTGATAAAGAGGAGGTTGCCGGAATCGGCATGGGTGTGCCGGGACCTGTCAAGCAGGATGGAACCGTATTAAAATGTGTGAATCTTGGCTGGGGGATTTTTAATGTAGAGGAGGAGTTAAGTAAACTGACGAATCTTCCGGTCAAAGCAGGAAATGACGCAAATATGGCTGCCATGGGTGAAATGTGGCAGGGCGGCGGCAAGGGGTATCAGGATATCGTTATGGTTACCCTTGGCACTGGTGTTGGCGGTGGAATAATCTTAGGCGGAAAGATGCTTGCCGGTGTTAATGGCGCCGGTGGTGAAATCGGACATATGCAGGTGAATGACGATGAAACGGAAAGCTGCGGCTGTGGCAAGAAGGGATGCTTAGAGCAGTATACCTCTGCAACCGGAATTGTAAGGCAGGCAAAGATCCTTTTAAATAATACCGATCGACCATCTAAACTGCGTAATGTACAGTATATTTCTGCGAAGGAGATTTTTGACGCAGCAAAAGAAGGGGATGAGCTGGCAAATGACCTGGTAGAAGCACATGGAGAATCTCTGGGACGGGCGTTGGCACAGGTCGCCTGTGTGGTGGATCCGGAAGTATTTGTAATCGGGGGTGGAGTTTCTAAGGCAGGAAAGGTATTAATTGATACTACTGCGAAATATTTTGAAAAATACGCCTTTCATGCATGCCGTGGAACGAAATTTGAACTGGCAACCCTGGGCAATGATGCCGGGATTTATGGCGGTGCAAAATTAATTTTAGGCTAGGATGATCCGCTTCTGGTCTAATGTCCGGAGCAGGGCAGGAATGAAATGATAAGGACTGACATAAATTGTTATTACGGAGGAAATTTCAGTCCTGAGGAAAGGGAATTTATGGAAGGTGATATATTAGGAACCTTAAAAGAGGTAATAGATACCCGGCGCATTTTACTTATGGAACCTATGAGCAAGCATACTACATTCCGGGTGGGCGGGCCTGCAGATATTTTTGCCATGCCGGCCGGTATAGCAGAGCTGGAGGGTATGATCCGATGGTGCAATGAGCGTGCGGTTCCATATTATATTATTGGAAACGGAAGTAATCTTTTAGTGGGAGATGATGGAATCCGCGGTGTTGTGATACAGCTTGGTGAAGCATTCTCCGGAATTGAGATCGGAGAGGATAATACCATATGGGTACAAGCCGGATGTATGCTGAGTAAGGCGGCTAAGGTTGCAGCAGAGCATTCTCTGACGGGAATGGAATTCGCGTCCGGTATTCCCGGAACGATAGGTGGAGCAGTTATGATGAATGCCGGTGCATACGGCGGTGAAATGAAGGACATTATAGATTGTGTGACCTTATTAACGCCTGCCGGAGAAATTATCATTCTTCCACAGGATCAGATGGAGTTTGGATACCGGAACAGCATCGTATCCAAGGAAAATTATATTGTGTTAGAGGTAAAGCTTCAGCTTCAGCAAGGAAATTCCAAAACCATAGCAGAACGGATGCGGGAATTAAATGAGGCAAGACGCGAAAAGCAACCACTGGAATATCCCAGTGCAGGCAGTACATTTAAACGCCCGGAAGGGTATTTTGCCGGTAAGCTGATCATGGATGCCGGGCTTTCCGGATATCGGGTAGGCGGCGCACAGGTATCAGAAAAGCACTGTGGTTTCGTGGTGAACCGGGGAAATGCGACGGCAAAGGATATCGTAACACTGATTCACGATGTCAGAAGCCGGGTGGAAGAGACTTTTCAGGTGGATTTAGAACCGGAAATACGGATGATCGGTGACTTTACGTAGCATCAGAAGAGAAAAGAAGGACAGGAACAAGGATAAGAGGCAAGGTATGAGATTTGTAATTGTATCAGGAATGTCAGGTGCAGGAAAAAGTACAGCACTGAAGTATCTGGAGGATTTCGGTTACTTTTGTGTGGATAATCTGCCGGTAGAGCTCATTCCTAAATTTGCTGAAATTGCATATGACGCTGCTACTGAAGTCAATAATGTGGCAATCGGGGTGGATATCCGGAGTGGAGATGGAATCCGGCGGCTGTCGGATTATCTGGCGGAGTTGAAGTCTCAGGGGTATCCCTTTGAAATCCTGTTTCTGGATGCAACAGATGAGGTCATCGTAAAACGTTATAAGGAAACCCGCCGGATCCATCCGCTTGCCCGTTTCGGCAGAGTGGAAGGCGGGATTGAAAAAGAACGACAGAAGATCGGTTTTTTGCGGGATATGGCAAGTTGTATCATCGATACTTCTAATTTATTGACAAGAGAATTTCGCAGTGAACTGGAAAAGATATTTGTAGAAGATCAGGAATATAATAATTTTATCATAACGATCGTTTCCTTTGGATTTAAGTATGGAATTCCAAGAGATGCGGATCTGGTATTTGATGTCCGTTTTTTGCCGAATCCTTATTATGTTCCGGAACTCAAGGCGTTGACCGGAAACGATCGGGTAGTGCAGGATTTCGTCATGAATGCCCCTGAGGCAGGGGAATTTCTGGAGAAGCTCCGGGATATGATACAGTTTTTGATTCCCAATTATATAAAAGAAGGGAAGAATCAACTGGTAACAGCCATTGGATGTACCGGCGGCAAGCACCGGTCCGTCACATTGGCAAATGGATTATACCGGGCATTGCTTACCAGTGATTATAGTGTAAGGATCGAACATCGGGATATTGAAAAGGATGCAATAACAAAGGGGGGATAAGGATGTCGTTTTCCTCAGAAGTGAAGGAAGAACTGGTAAAGCAGATGCCAGGCGCCAGACATTGTCAGATTGCAGAATTAACCTCCCTGCTTTTGATGTGTGGCGGCAGTGTTCAGCCATATCTTCATGTTCGAACAGAAAATCTGCGTGTGGCAAGAAAAACCGGTATTTTAATTTTTCGCATTTTCGGCATTACGTCACAGGTGCGTCTCCGGCTATATATGGGCCGGCGGACGGCTGTTATCTATGAGTTGTTCGTAATGGATAAGAAAGAAACCGCCCGGATCCTGCAGGCCTGCAAGCTGACAGAGGAGAAGCGACTGGACCGGCTTGTGATACAGAAGGATTGCTGTAAGCGGGCATTTTTAAGAGGTGCATTTCTTTCCAGCGGTTCCGTTAACAGTCCGGAGAAATCCTATCATTTTGAAATCGCCTGTGAGGATATTCAACTGGCGGAGGACATAAGGAGCCTGATGCGTTTCTTTGACCTGGATGGAAAGGTAGTGATCCGGAAAAAATACTATGTCGTATATCTGAAGGAGGGTTCCATGATCGTGGATGCGCTGAATGTCATGGAAGCGCATCGGGCATTGATGAATATGGAAAATATAAGGATACTGAAGGATGTAAGAAATCAGACGAACCGTAAGGTAAACTGTGATCTGGCGAATATCAACAAAACTCTGACAGCGGCCCAGCGACAGTTAGAGGATATTCGCTATATTGAACAGCATAAGGGCTTTGGCAGTCTGAACCCCGGGCTGCGGCAGGTGGCAGAACTTCGGATTCAGGAGCCGGATATTTCTCTGAAGGAGCTGGGAGAACTGTTGGATCCACCGGTCAGCAAGTCAGGTGTTAATCATCGGCTGAGAAGGTTAAGCGAGATCGCAGATTCCATGCGGACAGGAGAATCATCATGATAAACGGGCCGTTGTTGAAAAAGCGGGGAAGGCAGGCAGTCAGATCTTTGTTGAAAAATGACAGCAGAGAACGAAAAATGAAAAGATGGTTTGACAGAAGTAGAATTGAATGGCATAATGGGGGATAAAGTATGAAGCATGTTACAACTGTTAGCAGAAATAACACAGGAATGTACAAGGAGAGAATACTATGACAACGAAGAAGATGGTCGTTAATATCAAGGAAGGACCAGAGGGAAAGCCGCCGATTGCAATGTTCGTGCAGGTTGCAAGTCAATTTGAGAGTAAAATCTATCTGGAGATGGAGGATAAGCGGATCAATGCGAAGAGCATCATGGGTATGATGAGTCTTGCTCTTGCTCAGGGAGATGAATTACTGGTATCCTGTGACGGGGTGGATGAAGCAGATGCAATCGAAGGAATCGCAGATTTTTTACAGGCGTAGTCTTGACATTTTATGGTAGATGCTATAAAGTTTTCTATATATAGGTTCGATATATTAATTAAGATATATCGTTTTATGCGATGTAGAAGCCAAGAGTAGGGGAATGGAGTCCCCTGTAAGTCAGACAAAGGAGTGATTGCAATGAATTTTGGAGTGAATTCAAACTTTTTCAGCAGTATGCTGGGCGGTGGTATTTCAAGTTCTTTGTATAGTTCTCTTGGAGACTATGCAATGATCAAGAATGGTTCCTACGGAAAATTAGTGAAAGCATATTATGCACAGATGTCGGATGACAAGACCACGTCGAAGACTTCTTCAAGGCCAAAGAGGAACGAAGAAACAAAGGTTAAGGAAGAGACAGATAAGAAAGAATATACTGAGACCAAGACAAAGTCTGCATCGCTGAAGAATTCAGCAAGTGCTTTGATGGATGTAGGAAAGAAGTCCGTATTCACAAAGACGGATGTCAAGGACGCAGAAACCGGAACGACAACGCAGGAGTATGATACAGATAAGATTTATAAGGCTGTGAAGCAGTTTACAAGTGATTACAATGCACTGATAACAGATGCTTTGAAGTCTAAAAACACGTCGATTGCCCGGAAGGGAACGACACTGAAGGGTGAGATGACTGCCCGTAAGGATATGCTGGAGGATATAGGGATCAAGATCAATTCAGATAATACCCTGTCCATAGATGAAAAGGCATTTAAGGAAGCAGATATGCGTGATGTGAAGAATCTGTTTAACGGTTCTCACTCCCTGAGTGCCAAGGCTTATCAGAAGGCGATTGAAATTAATAATCTTTCGTCCAGTGCAGCTTCATCCACTTCCTTGTATAACAGCAAGGCAGGCTATGTAGCTTCCTATGCAGGTACGCTATATAACGGAAGTCTTTAAACATCAGAAACATGCAGGTATCTCCAAAGGATTTTGGAGATACCTTTTTTGCTTAAAAGCATAGGGAAAGAGGATGATCCGGTCGGTTTTATGGTATGGACAGGATTTCTCCGGCATAGATCAGATTCGGGTTGGCAATATGATTGCGTTCTGCAAGGGCAGATACAGTAGTATCAAAGCGGGTGGCAATTCCGCTTAAGGTGTCTCCGCTGTTTACCCGGTAGAAGGTATTGTCCGGATCATCTGCTAATCGCAGCACCTGCCCCGGATAGATTCGATTCGGATCCGATAGTGAATTTAATGCCAGGAGGGTCTGAACCGTGGTGTCAAATCGATTTGCAATGGAGGACAGCGTATCTCCGGGGCGGATTGTATAGGTGGATACCGGAGTGGAAAAGTCAGGGATTTTCAATACCTGTCCTGGATAGATCCGATTCGGGTTTAAAATATTATTGAACGCTGCTAATTCAGGGATCGTGGTGCGGTATTGCAGTGAGATAGAATATAAAGTGTCTCCCGGCATGACTGTATAGGACAGGTCCGTCGGATTGGGATTCGGGGAAGGCTCCGGGGCCGGAGCCGGACGTTCGGAGGGATGTATAAAAATGGAATCCTTGAAATAGTCAAGGTCTACATAGCCATTGATCCCGGCTATATTTCCTTCATCGGAATGCTGAAAACCGCTCCAGTCTGACCAGTTGCCGATGCTTTGGGGCATTCCGGTCCCGTATTCTGCTACCCAGAGCGGATATTTGGAAAGAGAGGCATACCAGATGGTTTCTATGTTGTTCACGTCAGAATAAATAGCCGGCGTATATCCCAGTAATTCCTGTAACCGTTCTAAGTATGCAGTTCCGATCTCATTGATTTCCTCTCTTGTGAGATCCGGAAACTGTTCAAAATCCATGGCGGGATAACAGTCAATGGTTTTTCCATCCAGAAGAGAGTAGAAAAAATCCGCCTGTGATCTGGCTTCATCCGGATCGGATGCGGTAATATAGTGATAAAAGCCGATTTTCAGGCCGGCATTAAAAGCATTTCTATAATTTTGCTCAAAATAAGGATCGATAAGATCAAACCCTTCACAGGCCCGGATATATACAACTTCAATCCCGCTTCTCCGTACCTGTTGAAAATTGATCTCTCCCTGATAAACACTGACGTCGATTCCCTGGTAGATACGGGTTGCCCTTTCCGTATCTTCCCGGGCAAAGCAGTTTTTACCTGTGTTCAGGATCAGGAAAGAGGGAAGCAGAAACAGAAGCATCCATACTATGTTTGACTTGAGTAATTGTTTCATGAATATCACCTTTCACTTATTTTAAGCAGTCCGTTTTGAGTAACGGCATAGAAGTATAGTATAGAATATGTAGCAGTTTAAGAATGGTGCAAAACTTGCCGCCCGAGGTGTTGCAGTCCGGGACGGCATGTGATAAAATTATTATAATATTTTGTTTTATTGATCGGAATTATGGAAATGAACCGGATACCAAAAGTATGTTAGAAAATTTTCAGAAATGAGGGAGAGTCGATGAAGAAATATGTTGTTGCCGGTGTGACTGGACTGATTGGAATTGTATTAGGAATCGTATTAAAGGGCAGTCTGGGCTGGCTGGTTGCTCTGATTCTGATCGGTATTGCTGTACTCATTGCGCTGGGGAAGATCGCGTTTATTAACAATATTCTGGAATCAACCGGCACGAATGGGAAACGGAAGTCTGCAAATCCGGCGGAAGATGCAGTGAATCAGGCCATAGACCTGTTAAATGAAGGAAAGGCCATGGATGCCATCAACCGGTTGGAAGAGGCGGCTGAACTGGTCGAGCAGAATGAACAGTATATTTATTATGGCTGTCAGGCACTGCGGATTTTAGGAGAAATGTATGAGACCGGGAATTATGGAAATTCTACGGTTCAGATTAATAATGAGAAATCCATCGGATATTATGAACGACTGCTGGTGCTGGATCCGGATGGAGAAGTATATTTTAAAGTTGCAAGAGATCTTCTGGGAAAGAATAATTTCAGCAAGGCGCTTTCTTACCTGGAAAAGGGTGCTGCTTTAAAGGACGGACCTTCATTGTTAAAGCTTGGGAGTATTTATGAAGAGGGGTTATATAAATATGATACCTTTGGCAATCGTGGAGATACAGTGATCGAAATAAATCTGGAGAAGGCAAGAGTTTATTATGAAAAGCTGGCTGAGATGGGAGACGAGCAGGGGCAGGCTGGTTTTGAACGTGTAGAATATGCATTAAATAATACAGACAGTATTGAATTTGAGGAAAAGGAAAAACTGTACGCAAAGATTTCGGAACGTCGGAAATCCAACAACATTGAATTTCGTTTTAAAACTATCGAGGGTTCAAAACTTCAATATCAGTATACATATGTTCACGATGAGGTAGAAGGTTATATTCATAAGCTGCCAAAGGACTGGGTGAAGGTTGTAAATGAGGAGACGGAAGAAGAGTACTATGCTCCCAATGAATCATACCGGGATTTTGCGATCTATGTGACCTATGATAGTATTCCGAAGGAATCTACACGGGATCTGGAATTGTTTTTGCGGTATGACAATGATGTATTGGATTATGACCTGAACATTCAGGAGTATATTACAGAGTATGCCGATGGGATCTGTGCGACATATTATCACAGAGAGCTGGAACACGGAATTGTAACCTTTGCATTTCAGCAGCGGAATCGAATGGCATGTATAAAGTTTGTATGTGCTACCATGGAAATTATCGAACAGTATGAGGAGATCATATTTGAGATTGCGAATTCCTTTGCTTTTGTGGATCCGACAGTGATCAGTGATGAGAGTGCAAACCGGAAGGATCAGCAGTATTATAGTGAGGCGGTATTCTATTATTTTCTGGGTCAGTATGATAAGTCAATGGAATTTGCAAGAAAGGCCTTGAATGTGGGAAGTAAAAAGGCCAGTTATCTGCTGATCGAGCTTTATTACGATGAGGACAGTCCGTATATCAATTTTGAAAAGGCTTTATCCCTGGCAAAACAGCTTTTTGAAGCGAATGATGATTCCGATCTTGCTTTTCTGATCGGAACCATATATGAGCAGCATAAAAAGGATTACATACAGGCGCTGAACTGGTATGAGAAAGCAGACGAACTGGGACATGAACGGGTTCCGTTCTATTTAGGGCGATTATACTATTATGGTCTGTTGCGTTCAAAACGGGATGGTACGCAGGCGTTAAAGTATTTTAAACGAGCCGCCAAGAATGGCATACCGGAAGCCCAGGCATATATCGAGGATATTGAAGGACTGGATGGAGAAGAGTTGCAGTTGGCGGTTAACCGTTGGGAGAAAGAGATTGAAGAAGGAAATGCGGATACTGCGCTGCAGGTGGCAATGAACAAGCGGAACCAGGTATTCTATCTGGCAAGCGAGCATGAGATTGACGAGGCGTTTAAGACTGCCTGCAATCTGGGGAATGCAGAGGCCTTTTACCGTTATGGCGTCATTGTACGGGAACGGGAGAAGAAGGGAGATCTGCGGGATGGAAATATCGGAAAGAGCCTGCTGGAACGGGCACTGGATCTGGGCTTCGAAGGATTCGACAATGAATTCCTCTGTGAAGTAGTAGAGGAAAAGGCGAAGCAGGGACTTCCAAAGGAAGAAATGCTGCGGATTTATTATAAGGCGGCCATGAACGGATATGCACCTTCCGTAGAAAAGATCGCCGCACTGGAACCGGTCATGACAGAGGATACCATACGGCTGTATGAGAATCTGCGTGAAATGGCAGTGAAGGGAAACGATGGGGCATTAACTTCCATGAACCGTCTGGAACGTGCTTTTCCGGAGCTTTTGTACCGTCAGGTGCAGGAACGGGAAGGCTATAAGGTGATTGATAATAAGTTCTTCAAGCTGTCGGTACCGAAGGAGTATACTGCGGTCATCGATGATGAAGGAGGAACGATCAAGATAGCGGATTCCGTAATAGAATTTGCGGTCGCAGAAATGCCGGTGCAGGCTGAGGCTGAGGAGGAATTCATCAAGGTTTATAAGCTGATCATCAGTGAGTACCTGAAGGTGGCAAATGCGGATATTATGGTTGTGAACTCCAGAATGGTTGGTTCTGCTATGACGAATACCAATGGCGAAGTCTGTACCTTCAGCATTCTGCTGGTAAGCGCAAAGAATCAGTACCTGTTTAAGATGAGTTCTCAGAGCAGGATTGAACTGCTTGGATTTAAAGATAAGGTATTTGAACTGGCAAGGTCGCTGGTGGAGACCGGAGAAACATATATTGCAACCGGAGACCGGGCAAATCAGACTGTAGGATTATCCCGTCTCCTGTCTGCCGGAGAGAACGGCATTCTCTCCATCGGCAAGCTGGACGATTAATAAGATTGAGAACGAAAAGAGGGCGGACAGATGTATCGTAACATGATAAATGATTTGGCAGAATGGAAGGAACAGGCGGAACGGGAGATCCTGCTTTTAAAAGGGGCAAAGGGAGTCGGTAAAACCTGGTGTGTTATGGATTTTGCAAAAGCCTTCTTTGATCGGGTCATTCATATTGATTTCGGCAAGGATTCTATTTTACGGGAATTGTTTCTGGTACCAAACCGTGCAGAGTTTATTGATGAACAACTGAAGCTGCTGACCGATATTGACCTGCAGACCGTGAATCCGGAGGAACTGCTGATCGTTTTTGATGAGGTGCAGGTGGAAGAGGATCTCTTTGCCGGTGTGATGCAGTATGCCAGACAGCGGAAACAGTTTTCCATGATCATGATCGCATCGTGGGTTGGTGTATTGCCGGCAGAGAATCTGGTTGCAGAGGAAATCAGGATAAAGACAATGTATCCAATGACCTTTGAGGAATTTCTGATCGCCAATAAAGCGCAGGAATTGTGCCGGATCATTGAGCAGGAGAAGGTAAATGGTCTGCAAAATGATTTACGTCCGATGATATTGGAATATTTGAAATACTTTTACATTACCGGCGGAATGCCGGAGGTGGTTCAGGAGTTTATCCGGCACCATGATATGAATAATGTTGATATTATCCAGCATCGGATTCTTCAGGAGCTGCGGGACGGGATTCTGCGGTATGCGCCGAAGCAGTTGGTGAAAAAGGTGCTGCAGGTATGGGACAGCGTTCCGATTCAGTTGACGAAGGAAAATAAAAAGTTTATGTATGGGGTGATTGATTCCAAGGCAAGGGCAAGGGAGTATGTGGGAGCGGTTGCCTGGCTGGTGAATGCCGGTTATGTAAGGAAGGTACAGAAGGTTTCAGCCGGCCTTTATCCTCTGGAGGAGCATATTGATCATAAGGCATTTGAATTATATTATCTTGACCACGGATTATTGCGAAATATCCAGGGAATTGAAGCAAGGGAAGCAGAACTGGATCAGCACATATTTGATGAGATGAATGGGATTTTGTCAGAGCAGCTGGTTCTGGCAGAGTTAACTTTAAATACGAATGTAAGAGAGTTGTATTTCTGGACTTCAGAGGCAACTGCCAGAATTGATTTTGTTTTCGAAGATGACGGGGAAGTCATTCCGGTCGATGTACAGTCTACGATTCGGACGAAGGCGCAGAATCTGAAGGTGTTCCATCAGAAATACAATAACCGGATGTCGATTCGGATCTCTCTGGAGAGTCTGAGCTTTCATAAGGGAAGGTTAAACGTTCCGTTATACGGATTGTGGAATTTTTAGAAAAATTTGATTATCACAGAGTATTCCTGTGTAGTTCTACCATCCAAAATCTTTTAAAATTTGTGAAAAATTATAGAAACTTAATTTTATAAATTAAGTTCCTATCTTTGCTCAAAAATGTTTATTGTCTAAATTAGGATTTTTATTATGCTATAATGATTTAAATGATTCATTGCCAAATGTAATTTGTGGAATTTTATATTGCAAGGAGTGAATTATCTAAAAAAAGAAGTTATGAGAACCTTTTTGAAACTAATCTTTTGGTAAGGAAGGCTGTTTATAACGTTTTGTATTTTTAAAACCTTTTTAATAAAATGAGTTACTGTTTTTTATGATTTATTATGAAAATTATAAGTATTTTTTTCTTTTGTCTCTTTCAGTATCTTATAATTGAGACTATGAAAGGATATTTAGAAATATATTAATGGAGACCAGCTATGAAAAGTCAAGCATAAATTAGCAAAAAATTCTTTTTTTAT
>ERZ777011.1660-NODE-1660-length-21949-cov-3.775875_pt1 | contig 21949 bp, 17 predicted proteins | sample MGYA00374964_ERZ777011 | MGnify/ENA primary metagenome ERZ777011 (study PRJEB29310, sample SAMD00008975) | mouse gut metagenome | study: EMG produced TPA metagenomics assembly of the Metagenome analysis of fecal microbiota from mouse which was promoted... | reverse complement strand
GTGAACGCGGACCCTGCTTACGGTCTGCGGGAGGGCGGCTGCCTGGCGGATATTGTGCCCACTTTGATCCAGATTATGGGCAGAAACCAGCCGGCAGAAATGACGGGGAAATCGCTGCTGATCAAAAAATAGAGCGCAGGAAATGCTTTATGCAGAAGGGGGCGCGGATATGGCCTTTGTATTTGAAAATGATTACGACGAGGTGGATACTCCGCGCCTGAAGCTGCGGATTCTCACCAAAGAGCAGGGAAATGAGAAGGAGATACCTTATTACTGGTACGAGATTGCGAGAAAGCCGGATTTGATTCCCGTAGGCAAGATCAGCATCAGAATCGGCCATAATTATCATTCCTATTATAACGGGAATATGGGCTATGAGGTAGACGAGGCATACCGGGGACAGCATTATGCCCTGGAGGCGGCAAAGGCGGTCCTGGCGGTGGCCAGGCATCATGGAATGGACAAAATTTATATTACCTGCGAGGAGGACAATACTGCCTCATACAGAACCATAGAAAGCCTGGGTGCCGGACTGGTGGAGATTACGGAAATCCCCACGGATTATTTCGGCTGGTATGAGGGGATTCCGAGACACAGGGTTTATGAGCTGAGCTTATAAAACGGAGAGGATGCCGCTGCCTGGAGAGCCGTAAGCTTTCGTTTCAGGATTTCATGGATAATAGGCAGGGAGAAGGAGACAGGGAATGGTACGGGTAAGGCTGGGAAAGACAGAAATGGTTGCGGAAAAGAACGCCTTCGGGGCGCTGCCCATTCAGCGCGTTTCAAAGGAGGAGGCGGTAAGGCTGCTGCGTAAGGCGTATCATGCAGGGGTCAATTTCTATGATACGGCGCGTTTTTACACTGACAGCGAGGAAAAGCTGGGGGAAGCCTTTGCGGGGATGCGGGAGAAGGTTTTTATAGCCACCAAGACGGGGGCGCAGACGGCGGAGGACTTCTGGAAGGATCTGGACACCTCCCTGGGAAATCTGCAGACGGATTATGTGGATCTGTATCAGTTCCATAATCCCGGCTTCTGCCCGAAGCCCGGGGACGGCACCGGGTTATATGAGGCCATGCTGGAGGCAAAGGATAAAGGGATGGTACGCCATGTGGGTATTACCAACCATCGCCTGAGCGTGGCCCATGAGGCCGTGGAGAGCGGCCTGTATGAGACGCTGCAGTTTCCCTTCAGCTATCTGGCGGGAGAGAAGGATATTGAGCTGGTGGAGCTGTGCAGAAAGGCGGATATGGGCTTTATCGCCATGAAGGCGCTTTCCGGCGGCCTGATTACCAACTCCGCTGCAGCTTACGCCTTTCTTGCCCGGTATGACAATGTACTTCCCATCTGGGGCATACAGCGGGAGCGGGAGCTGGATGAATTTCTGTCCTATGTGGAGAAACCGCCGGTGATGAGTGAAGAGCTGGCCGAGGTGATTGCCAAGGACCGGGAGGAGCTGATGGGAGAATTCTGCCGGGGCTGCGGTTACTGTATGCCCTGCCCGGCGGGCATCGAGATCAATAACTGTGCCCGTATGAGCCTGCTGATCCGCCGTGCGCCTTCCGCCGCCCAGCTGACGCCGGAAATGCAGGAGAAAATGAAACGCATCGAGTCCTGCCTCCACTGCGGCAAATGTAAGTCAAAATGCCCCTATGGGCTGGATACGCCCACACTGCTGGAAAAGAATTATCAGGATTACCGTGAAATTCTTGCAGGTAAGGCATTATAACGTATAACCTCCTCCCTGTACGGGCATACTCTGCCAAAACGAAACTGTACAAGGAGGAGTTATTATGTCCGCATATTTTGAGATTACGAAGGTACATGCAAGGGAAATCCTGGACTCCAGGGGCAATCCCACGGTGGAGGCGGAGGTCACGGTGAAAAACCCCGTGGACGGGCGGCTGTATGCGGGGCTGGCAGCAGTGCCCTCGGGCGCAAGCACGGGCCGGTTTGAAGCAGTGGAGCTGCGGGACGGAGAAACCCGGTATTTCGGCCTGGGAGTACAGCACGCCGTAAAAAATGTCAATGAAAAGATTGCCCCGCAGCTTCTGGGAAAGAATGCTCTTTGCCAGACGGCCATAGATAAAATGATGGTGGAGCTGGACGGAACGGAGAGTAAGGAAAATCTGGGGGCCAATGCCACACTCTCCGTGTCCATGGCCTGTGCAAAGGCGGCTGCCTGCGCACTGCAGGTACCGTTATACCGCTATCTGGGCGGTATTTGTACCAAGCTGCTCCCCATGCCGATGATGAATATTTTGAACGGCGGCAAGCATGCGGCCAACACCGTGGACTTTCAGGAATTTATGATTATGCCGGTGCGGGCAAAGAATTTTGCCGAGGCACTGCGCATCTGTGCGGAGATCTACCATAATCTGAAGAAGCTGCTGAACGAAAAGGGGCTTTCCACCGGAGTGGGAGACGAGGGCGGCTTTGCGCCGGACCTGCCGGATGCGGAGAGCGTGCTGCAGTTCCTGGTGGATGCCATGGAAGCCTCGGGTTATGTTCCCGGGGAGGACGTGCGCATTGCCATGGATGCCGCCAGCAGCGAGCTTTACAACGAAAAGACCGGAATGTACCATTTCCCCGGGGAGAGCAGGCTTAAGGGCAAGGAGGTGATCCGGGGCACGGAGGATATGATTGCTTACTATGAGCAGCTGACGGAGCGTTTTCCCATTATTTCCATTGAGGACGGGCTGGCGGAGGATGACTGGGACGGGTGGCAGGAGCTGACGGCCAGGCTGGGAGACAGGATCCAGCTGGTGGGAGACGACCTGTTTGTCACCAACACCAAACGGCTGGATGCCGGCATCAAGCTGGGCTGTGCCAATGCCATATTGGTGAAGGTGAACCAGATCGGTACTTTAACGGAAGCCTTTGAAGCGGTGGATATGGCCCACAAGGCAGGCTACCGGGCAGTGATTTCCCATCGGTCGGGGGAGACGGAGGATTCCACCATAGCGGATATTGCCGTGGCCTGGAATGCAGGACAGATCAAGACCGGTGCGCCCTGCAGAAGCGACCGCGTTGCAAAGTACAACAGACTGTTACGAATAGAGGAAGAGCTGGAAACGGCGGCGGATTATCCCGGTATGTGGCTGTTTCGCAGAAATGAATAAAAGGATAGGGGTATCCGAATAACCGGCGACAGGAAGCTCTTGTTTTTTGTCGCCGGCGTGTTATCTGCTCCGCTTTTTCGAAAAATTCCTTGACATTTTATAAAGTGTAATTTATACTAAATTGTACAAATTGCATAGGGGAAATTGTATACAGGTATTCACAAGGGAGTGAAGGGGTGTTTCATTCCTTTTTGTTATACGCGTCAGTTTAAAACGATGAAGCGTAGAAGTGTGCAGTGGAACTCCTATGCAGTAAATCTAACAGGAGGAGAGAAGATTATGAAAAAGAAAGTATTAAGTTTGCTGCTGGCTTCAGCCATGGTCTTTAGTATGGCGGCCTGCGGCGGCAAAGATGACGGATCTTCGGGCAGCGGCGACGGCAGCAGTTCCACACCTGTGGAAAGCAGCAGCTCCGCACCTGTCGAGAGCAGCGGCTCCGGGGAAGGGGATACCAATACTCCGCCGGCATCCAAGGGTACCGTTACCTATCGCACCACCACCTCTGTCATGCCCAGTAACTGGAACGAGATGACTTATGAGGACGATAACGATACTCAGATTATGGACCGTATCGTATCCAGCTTTTTCACGTATGATTTCAAGTTTGAGGACGGGAAGAAGTACAGGGACGACGGCACCGTCAATGCAGAAGGGATTGTTCCCGGCGAATTTGAAGTCAAGTATGCCGCGGCTGTTAAGCTGGAGGACGTGACTTCGGAAGTGGATGCCAAGTGGGGCTATACCGACGAGCAGAAGGCGGCAGGAAGCTATGCCTGGAAGATCACCCTCAGGGAGGATCTGAAATGGGACGACGGCACACCCATTGACGCCAACGATTTCGTCTATACCATGCAGCAGCAGCTGGATCCGGATTTCCATCTCATGCGTGCAGCATCTTTTTACAATAATATTATGATTAAGGGTGCCCGGAATTATGTGGACCAGGGCCAGTCTGTATGGGTAGACAACGGAGCTACCGGTGAGCCCGGCTATACGGTGGCAGACCTTGTGAAGGGTGAGGACGGTACCTATGCGCAGGCAGACGGCAGTGCCGTTAAATTTGCCCTCACGGATAATACCCTGCAGCAGTGCAGCGGTTATTCCGTAACAGAACTGACGGAGATGGGGTATCTTGATGCGGACGCCTTGGCAGCCCTGCAGGAGCTGGCTGACGAGGACGGTCATGTGTCGGTTACGGATGAAACCATTGATCTGGTGGCGAAGCTGATTGACACCGATAACTGGGGGCATGAGCCTGTAGAGAATGTTCCCCTGTACATGGTAGGTGAGGTAGTCTATGGCGAGTATTCCTTTGAGGATGTAGGACTTTACGCTCCCAGCCAGTATGAGCTGGTGGTTTGTCTGGATGCTCCCATCAAGTGCCTGAAGGAGGACGGTTCCCTCTCTTATGAGGCGGCTTACAGCTTCGGCGGCCTGCCCCTTGTAAAGAAGGATCTGTACGAGTCCTGCAAGAAGGAGCCTCAGGCAGGTGCTACCCTTTGGACCACCAATTATAATTCCTCCCTTGAGACCAGTGCCAGCTGGGGGCCTTTTAAGCTTACTTCCTTCCAGTCCGGTAAATCCTATGAGATGGAGAAGAATGAGTACTGGTTTGGTTACAGCGATGAGGACTATAAGGATCAGTATCTGGTAGACAAGATCTACTGTGAGCAGGTGAGTGAGGCCGCTACCCGGTGGCTCAAGTTCCTGGGCGGTGAGACCGACAGTATCGGCCTGGATGTGGACCACAAGGAGGATTACCGTGATTCCAAATACACGCTGTATGCTCCCGGCACCGGTACTTACGGCACCATGATTTACTCGAACCTTGACGTGCTGAAGAGCAATGGACGTAACAACGGTATTCTGTCCATTTTGGATTTCAGGAAGGCAATTTCCCTGTATCTTGACAGAGATGATTTCAATGCGACCCTGTTCACTTCCCATAAGCCCTGCTATGGTCTGCTGGGCCCGGCCTATTATCATGACGTGGAGAACGGCGGTGTGTACAGATTCACACAGCAGGCAAAGGAAGGTTTGCTGCGGGTATACGGCTTTACCAAAAATGATGACGGTACCTGGACCGACGGTACCAACAAGTATGCTACCTACGAGGATGCCTACGAGGTAATGAACGGCATGAACCGTCCTCTTGCCAAGGAGCTGGTTGAGGCGGCTTATACCGAGATGACGGGGAATCCGGACAAGTACGGCTATGACCCGGGCAAGAAGATTACGCTGCTGTATGGTACGTCCACTGACAGTGAAGGTACCCGCCGCGCTTATGACTATATGGTGAAGTTCTTTAACGAGCTGGTGGAAGGTACTTCCCTTGAGGGACAGATCGAGGTACAGTTTGACGCATCCTTTGGTGCAAACTGGAATTCGGACTTTAAGGCCGGCGCTTATGACCTGGCTGTAACCGTGGGCTACGGCGGCGGTGCGTTTGACCCCTGCGGCTTCCTGCAGTGCTATATGGATCCTTCCGGAGGCCTGATGTATTCCGTATGGTGGAATCCGGATGCCGAGACGTTAACCTATACCATGCCTGCAGGCGATTATGACGGCGCGGGCCAGGAGCTTACCATGTCCGTATATAACTGGTATTGCTGCCTGAACGGCCTTGCGGAGTCAAGAGGCTGTGTACAGACCTATAACTGGGGCGACGGCTTTGCTCCCGCGGATGTCAGGCTGGAGCTGCTTTCCAGACTGGAGGAGTTATTCCTGGGCAAGTATTACGCCATCATGACCACCTCAGATTACAGTGCAGCCGTTTACGGCGCGAAGTTCCAGCAGATTACCGAAGAGTACAATACCTTTATGGACTTTGGCGGTATGCGGTATCTGCGTCCCATGTACGACGACGCGGAGTGGGCTGAATTTGTCAAGGCCAATAACAATGATCTCAGCGCCGAATATAAGAAAGTCGAGTAATTAAGGAGGAAGCGCCTGCACAGGCGTTTCCGGTATGCCGGCTGACTTAAGCTCGGAAATGAGGCGGGCGGAGTCCATTCGCCCGCCTCTGATTTTACCCTGCAGGAAACCGCTCCGTCAGGAGCATGTATTTCTTCATTTATCAAATGCTTCGCGGAAGCGTAAAGGATAGGAGCTGTTGTCTATGTACATGTTTAAATATGTAACGAAGAGGCTTGGGCTGATGGTTTCCACATTTCTGATCATCATGTTCATGTGTTTTGTGTTGATTAAGCTTTTGCCGATTGTAATCACGGTCCAGATGGGGCAGGACGCGAATATTATCATCCGCCAGCTGGAGGGACGGGGATATATTCAGAATGCGGTCATGGATCCCGCTACCCAGACCTGGAGCTACGAGCGTGTGCCGATTATGATCCAGCTCGGCAATTATGTGAAGCGAATTTTTGTGGAGGGTGACTTTGGAATCGGGGTGAATATCCCTTCTTATCGTGGACGTTCTGTTGTAGACGTCTTTCTGGAAAAGCTGCCGCCGACTATTTTAATTAATCTGTATTCCACATTTATCGGTGTTCCCATCGGCCTGGGCCTGGGGATTTTGGCTGCCCTGAAGAAGAATAAGTGGCAGGATCAGCTGATAAATATATTGATTATACTTTTGGTATCAATGCCCGCTATCGTCATGGGGCTTATTATACAATATTTCCTGTGTTTCAGGGCCGGATGGTTCCCTACTACCATGAATTCCGGCTATGATTACTTTACCTGGAGCATGTTCCGCTCCATGCTGCCGCCGGTGCTGTCGCTCTGTCTCGGGTCGGTGGCAGGCTATGCCCGGTATACCCGGGCGGAGCTTTCCGAAGTCCTGACGAACGAATTCATGCTGTTGGCCCGGACCAAGGGCCTGACCCGGGGGCAGGCTACGCTGCGCCACGCCATGCGCAATTCCATGGTGGTAATTTTCCCTTCGATTCTCAGTGAGTTTATCGGTGTGCTGGGAGGCTCCATGATTATTGAGAGCATGTTCTCGGTTCCCGGGGTGGGGCGGCTGTACCTGGATGCCATAAATACAGTGGATTATGACTTCTTTATGATGCTTTCGGGCTTTTACACCCTTGTGGGCCTGCTTGGCGGCATCGTGATTGACATCAGCTACGGATTCATTGATCCCAGAATCAGAATGGGGGCGAAGTAAGATGGAAAAGACGAACAGGTATGACAATATTCCTCTGGAAAAATTTGAGTTTGCACAGGCGGAGGATCTTACCCATGATAAGAAGCCGGAGACCAAGCCGGTGGGCTATCTGCAGGATGCCATGCGCCGTTTCGCCAAGAATAAGGGTGCTATTGTTGCTGCGGTTATCATTTTGATTATGCTCCTTTTTGCCATTATTGTTCCCTTTTGCACCCAGTATACGGTTTCTTATTTCGACACCTATTACGCATATACACGGCCGAAATTCAGCTTGTTTGAAAATACAAGCTTCTGGGACGGCTGTAAGGAGGTGGAGACGAATCTCAAGACCTTCACCTATTATTATGCCATGGGGCAGGAGACCGGCCATAACGCCGTGAAGAATCAGGAGTATACGGTGACGGAGGACGGGAACTACCGCTACCGCCTGGACACTTACCATATGAACGGCGTGGTGTACAAGAACCTTTCCCTGGAGGAATATCTGGCGCTGCAGGAGTATCAGAATGAAACCGGTATCCAGGTGATCTATCCCATGGTAGCAAAGCGGGACCGTCCTACGGCTGCAGACTATGAGCCGGACGGCAACATCTATTACAAGACGGAGGAAAAAGCCAGTAAGACACAGTTCCAGTACGACAAGGACGGCAATATCATTCCGGTGTACAATTCTTATCCTGCCAGCATTATGGAAAACGGAGTGGGCCTGGATCAGTATGATTCCCTGCGGGTGGAAGGGGACGAAGGCTTTCTCAAGGACGATCAGACCTGTTATTACTCTTATGCGTTGATGACCCCCAGCGGCGTGCAGGTTCGGATCAACTATTATGAATATTATACCTATTACCACTCCAGGGTACTGCAGGACGGCATCGGGAATCCGAGCTTCCTGTTCGGCACCACCGGCTCCGGCAAGGACATTCTTACCTGTCTTTCCTCCGGCGCCAGGTTTTCCTTTATCTTTGCCATCGTTGTGGCTGTCAGCAATCTGTTCGTGGGCGCCATTTACGGTGCCGTGACCGGATATTACGGCGGCCGCCTTGACCTGGTTATGGAGCGGATCACCGATATTCTGGGGGCGATTCCCAGTATGGTGGTGATTACGCTGTTAAAGCTTCATATGGGAGGTTCCAGCCAGGCGCTGGTATTGTTCATTTCGTTTTTCCTCACCGGGTGGATCGGCATGGGAGGACGGACGAGGATGCAGTTCTACCGCTTCAAGAACCAGGAATATGTGCTTTCTGCCCGCACCCTGGGAGCTTCGGACAAGCGGCTGATGTTCAAGCATATTTTCCCCAATGCCATCGGGACGCTGGTTACCAGCTGTGCCCTGGTGATTCCCGGTATGATTTATTCCGAGACCAGCCTGTCTTATCTGGGAATCGTCAACCTGGCGACGGGAAATGTGACCAGCGTGGGTACTTTGATCGCGGCAGGCCAGCAGTCCCTGGCGACGGCGCCCTTTGTGGCCCTGTTCCCTTCGGTATTCCTGGCGCTGCTGATGCTATCCTTTAATCTGTTCGGAAACGGGCTGAGAGACGCATTTAATCCAAGTTTACGTGGTTCGGAGGGCTGATATGGACGATAGAGAAATTAAGTTGTCGGTAAATAATCTGAAGATTTCCTTCCGCACGGACGGCGGCAAGGTACAGGCTGTCCGCGGTATCAGCTTTGACCTGTACAAGGGGGAGACGCTGGCGCTGGTAGGCGAAAGCGGATCCGGCAAGTCGGTGACGAACCGTGCCATTATGGGGATTCTTGCCGGGAATGCCATCAAGGAGGCCGGTGAAATTATTTATGACGGCCGGGACCTGATGAAGATTCCGGAGGAGGAATTCCACAGGCTGCGGGGAGACAAAATTGCCATGATCTTTCAGGATCCCATGTCCAGCCTGAACCCTATCATGCGTGTGGGCAAGCAGATGACGGAGGCCACTCTCATCAAGGGCAAGGTTGCCCGCAGGGAGAGCAGGGCGGCCTTCAATGAAAAGCTGGAGCTGCTGAACCGGTGCATGGACCAGGCCCGGGGCAGTGCCACCAGGGCGGAGAACAGTAAGAAATGTAAGGATTTTGACAGATTTGTCTATAAGAACCTTGATCTGGAGTATTCCTATAATAAGGCCCGGGAGGCGATGGAGGATGTGCTGGACGAAATCGGGGATAGTATCTTCCGCATTGAAAAGCACGCATACAAAAACCTGCGCCGGGACATTGGAGAAATCATTAAGCTGGCTTACCATACCCGGGAGCGCTATGTGGTTCATCGCCGGGCAGACGAGCTGACTGCCGTTCTGGCCCAGATAAAGTCCCTGATCAGGATTCCGCTTACTCAGCGGATGGGAGGCTTTTTCCGTGCGCTCTTTAACCGGGGAGAGAGACAGGATACGGCCAGCGATGCCGATTGGGCTGCGGTTTCCGGGAAACTGGCCAAGGTGAAGGAAATACTGGAAGAGGCGGCAGGGTATGTGAAACCTAATTTCTTTGCCATGGGGTATTACGTGACCTTTTCCGACGAACCTCTTCCGGAGCTGGAAATCGAAGAGCTGAATAAATTCCTGCGGAAATACCTGGATGAGCATTTTATGCTGGATTTCCTCTCCATTGCCAGGGAAGGGGTCCGTTACTCCAACGAAAAATCCATTACCGACATGCAGTCAGCAATTTCGGTGCTTGACGGCAGGATGGACTTTTTCCGCAATCCCGGCATACAGAAAAAGGAGGCGGTGGAGGTGGCGAAGACCCTTACCTCCGCGGTGGAACGATCCATCAACCGGCTCGATACTGTGAAAAACAATGTGCTTTATACCTTTGCCACCAGCCTGAATACGGCCATTGATGTATACTTTGAGAGCATTGTCCGCAATGCCGCCGAGGAAAAGCGCTACGCGGAGCAGAGTGCGCTTTATCAGAAGCAGGTAGCTTCCGGCAAGAACCCGGAGTATGCGGTGGTGGAGAAGGATCTGGTGGACCTGGATACCGTGCGCCAGGATATTGTCAATGTTATCAGCCGTACCCGCAGCGAGCTGGAGCGAAGCATCCGGGTCATGTCCGGGGCGGATTATGATGCAAAGGTAGTGGAGCTGATCGATTACTTCAAGGAAAAGGCGTCGGCGGTTGCCTTTAAGGTGACCCGCCGGATGGCCAAGAACCGTGCCATTAAGCTGCTGGAGGAGGTGGGCATTTCCGAGCCCCGTAAAAGATACCGCCAGTATCCCTTCGAGTTTTCAGGGGGTATGCGTCAGCGAATCGTAATTGCCATCGCCCTTTCCGCAAATCCCGACATCCTGATCTGTGACGAGCCTACCACGGCTCTTGACGTGACCATCCAGTCCCAGATCCTGGAGCTGATTAACAAGGTCAAGGAGGAGCGTAAGCTTTCGGTTATCTTTATCACCCATGATCTGGGGGTGGTGGCTAACATGGCGGACAGGGTTGCCGTGATGTACGCCGGCAAGATCGTGGAAGTGGGCACTGCGGCGGATGTGTTTTATTCTCCCGCCCATCCTTATACCTGGGCGCTGCTTTCTTCCATGCCGGATCTGGATACGAAGGAAAAGCTGGAGGCAATTCCCGGGACGCCGCCGAATATGATATATCCTCCCAAGGGAGATGCGTTTGCAAAGCGTAACAAGTATGCCCTGAAGATTGATTTTGAGCAGGAGCCGCCGATGTTTCGGATTTCGGACAGCCATCAGGCTGCAACCTGGCTGCTGCATCCCGGCGCGCCCAAGGTGGATCCTCCGAAGGTGGTGCTTGACCGGATTGAACGGATGAAAGAAAAGAGCAGAGGAGAGGGGTGCTGATCATGCAGGACGAGAAGAATAAGGACCGTGAAGTTTTGCTGAAGGTGGAGCACCTTTGCCAATACTTTAAAATGGGGCCTGCCAACGAGCTTAAGGCCGTTGACGACGTAAATTTTGAGATCCATAAAGGAGAGGTTTTCGGACTGGTGGGAGAGAGCGGCTGCGGCAAAACCACCACCGGCCGCTCCATTATCCGGCTGTATGATATTACTTCCGGAAATGTCATCTTCAAGGGGCAGCGTATCTGTGCAGGGATTCGTTCTTATAAGGATGCCATCCGCACCGCGAAAGAAAAGTACCGCAGGGAGTCTGCCGAGATCAAGGCACAGATCAAAGCCGGCGGAAACGAGGAGGCGTATCGGAAGCGTCTTGAAGAGGCAGAAAAAGAGCTTTCCAGGACAATAGCCGAACAGAATGAAAATATCCGTGCCGCCAGGGAAGACCAGAAGCGGTGTAATCAGAAATATGCCGAGGAACAGGTAAAGCGGGTGGGGGAGCTCTATGATCCCTGCCTTGCACGGGTGAAAGAGGCTTTTGACAAATTCGGCGATCCGGATCATGCCGGAACTGCGGCAGGGAATCTTCTCAGGCTGGTGGAAGGCGTTGTGGAGGAAGTGGAGAGGGGCAGAAAGGCTATCGGCATCAGCGCGGCCGGGGGGACACTTAAGGCTGCCGGCGGAGAAAAGGCGGGAGCCGCGAAGAAGGACGCCTACACGGAGGCGCTGGCTTTGCGGACACGGCTTGAGACCCAGTATAAGGAGGATCTGCGCCTGGCGAAGAAGGACCGCATCATGAATAAGATGCAGATGATTTTTCAGGATCCTATCGCCTCTCTTGACCCCCGTATGACGGTAAAGGATATTATTGCCGAGGGCCTGGTAATCCGCGGGATAAGGAATCAAAAATATATTGACGAGCTGGTGTATAAGATGCTGGACCTGGTAGGGCTGGTGCCGGAACATGCGGGGCGGTATCCCCATGAATTTTCCGGCGGACAGCGCCAGCGTATCGGTATTGCCCGGGCCATCATCCTCAACCCTGATTTTATCATTGCCGACGAACCGATTTCCGCACTGGATGTTTCCATTCAGGCGCAGGTGATTAACCTTCTGAACGACCTGCGCAATCATCTGGGGCTGACAATCCTGTTTATTGCCCATGATCTGTCGGTGGTCAAATATTTTTCGGATACCATTGCGGTCATGTATTACGGGAAAATCGTAGAGCTGGCTTCTTCGGATGAATTGTTTGCCCATCCGCTGCATCCGTATACGAAGTCCCTGCTCTCCTCGATTCCGCTGCCTGACCCTGAGTTTGAGAAGGGCAGGAAGCGTATCGTTTATAATCCCATTGCGGAGCACGATTACTCGGTTGACAAGCCGGTGATGCGGGAGATCACCCCCGGCCATCTGATTCAATGCAATAATGCCGAATTTGAAAAATATAAGGCGGAAATAGAGGCAGGACAATGAAGAAGGATGGAAAGCAGACAGGAAGGCGTCCTTCCCTGCTGGTCAGCCTGGGGGCCTGTCTGTTGATTTCCGTAAGCGTCCTTGTGATGAATTCGTTCTGGACGGTGGGCAAGCCTGATATTTTCCGGCTGCTTTCGGATGCGTGTATTGTTTCTGCCGCTTTGGTGGGGGGGGTCGGTGTTCTGGTGTTTGCCGCAAACGGCGGACTCTTTGACATGCTTTCCTACGGATTCCGGCAGTTTATCGACCATTTTCGTCCCAGTGCCCGAAATGAGCACTACAGAAGCTTTTACGATTATAAGCAGGCAAAAGGTGAAAGGCGGCGTCCGACTGCACACATGATGATTGCGGGCATTATTTTCTTCCTGCTGAGCCTGGTCTTTTCCTTATTCTGGCAGGAAGCCTGCAAAATATGAGAAAACCGCTTGCCATTTTCCGTGCAATGTGGTATGATTTAACCTGCTTGGCATTAGGAGGTGTAAAATGGGAATATTAAGAATTGTTTTGACAGTTATTTTCATATTGGTTTGTTTGGCATTGGTGGTGTTGGTGCTGATGCAGGAGGGCAAGTCTGCAGGGCTTGGATCAATCAGCGGTGCAGCCGAAACGTATTGGGGCAAGAATAAAGGACGCTCCATGGAAGGGCGGCTGGTACGTTATACAAAGATCCTCGTCGTGCTGTTTATGCTTTTGGCGATTATACTGAATCTGAACGTCTTTTGAGTATAGCTGCTTAAGAACACTTCTGTGATAACCACAGAGGTGTTTTGTTTTTTCGGAAACAGGGAAGGAGAATTGATTGAAAAGGACAGAAACCGGTGAGGAAAAGGCTGGAACAAAAGGAAAAACGGAAATTCTGACGGGAACCTTTATCGGCAATGCCAGGGGGTTTGGCTTTGTGAAGGCCGAAGGGTGGGAGGAAGATTTATTTGTTGGCGAGGATAATACCGGAGGCGCATTCCACGGTGATATTGTACAGGTGGAGCTGCTGCCCGGATCTTCCGGGAGACGGCAGGAGGCCCGGGTGACAAATATCCTTGTGCGGGGGACCAGCCGGATTGTGGGCACCTATGAGCGCAGCAGGGAAAGCTACGGTTTTGTGGTTCCTGACGACCCCAGGATTCCACGGGATATTTATGTTCCCGGGGAGCGGTCCGGGGGAGCCGTAACCGGTCACAAGGTGGTAGCGGAGATTACGGGTTACGGCGCCTCGGGGCAGAGCCCGGAGGCGGCGGTGGTGGAGATCCTGGGACATGTGAACGATCCTGGAGTGGACATTATGTCCATTGTCAGAGGCTTTGAGCTGCCGTCAGAATTTCCGGAGAAGGTATTACGGCAGGCTGAGCGGGTATCCAAAGAGGTGTCTGAGGCGGATATGGCCGGCAGACGTGACCTGCGGAATGTGGATATGGTTACCATCGACGGGGAAGACGCCAAGGACCTGGACGATGCGGTGAGCGTTTCCTTTGATGGTGAAAAGTATCATCTCGGGGTGCATATTGCGGATGTGACCAATTATGTCCAGGAAAATTCCGCTCTGGACAGGGAGGCCGTAAAGCGGGGCACCAGCGTATATCTGGTGGACAGGGTGATTCCCATGCTGCCCCATGCCCTTTCCAACGGTATCTGCTCCCTGAATCAGGGAGTGGACCGCCTGGCCTTAAGCTGTCTGATGACGGTGGACGGCAGGGGTGAAATCACGGACTATGAGATCTGCGAATCGGTTATCAACGTGAACAGGAGGATGTCCTATACCGTGGTGAAGGAGCTGCTGGAAGGACTGCGGGAAAGCACCGGGGAATATGAGGAGCTTCTTCCCATGTTTCGGGAGATGGAAAAGCTGGCGGGTCTGCTGCGTGGAAAGCGTCAGGAAAGGGGCTCCGTGGATTTTGACTTTCCGGAATGCAGGATATTCCTGGACAGGGAAGGCCATCCTACGGACATCAGGCCTTATGAGAGAACCGTGGCTACGGACATGATTGAAGATTTTATGCTGGCGGCCAACGAAACGGTGGCGCAGCATTTTTACTGGCTGGAGCTGCCCTTTGTATATCGGGTGCATGAGGTACCGGATCCGGAAAAACTGCAGAAGCTGGCAGCTTTTATCAATAACTTCGGATACTATATGAAATCCGTGGGAAGGACGGGAGCCAGGATCAGCAGAGAGGAGATCCATCCCAAGGAGTTTCAGAAGCTGCTGGCCAGGAGCGCGGGGAAGCCGGAGGAGGCTATGATCAGCCGCATGGCGCTGCGCAGCATGAAGCAGGCAAAATACAGTGTGGAGTGTACGGGGCATTTCGGGCTGGCCTGCCCTTATTACTGTCATTTTACGTCTCCTATCAGGCGGTATCCGGACCTGCAGATTCATCGTATTATCAAGGAACAGCTCCGGGGCCGGCTGGGAGAAGAACGAATTGCGCATTATCGGGGGATTCTCCCTGAGGTGGCAAAGCATTCTTCGGAAACCGAACGCCGTGCAGACGAGGCTGAGCGGGAGACAGAGAAGCTTAAGAAGGTGGAATACATGGAAGGGCATATCGGGGAGAGCTTTGACGGTGTCATCAGCGGTGTCGTGAGCTGGGGCATTTATGTAGAGCTGCCTGATACCGTGGAGGGCCTGGTACATGTCTCCAGGCTGCCCGGGGATTATTATTGTTATCACGAAGAGGAATGTGAGATGGTGGGAGAACGGACGGGACGCTCCTATAAGCTGGGAATGCCGGTGCGGATCACAGTGGAGGGCTGTGACAGGTTCAACAAAACCATTGACTTTTCCCTGGCGGAAACAGAAAGATCAGGACATACAGAGACAGGAGGCGAGATGTGAATGGCAAGGCAGAAAGAGGAGCGGAAGCTGGTTGCAAACAACAAGAAAGCCTATCATGATTATTTCATCGATGAAACCTATGAGGCAGGGGTAGCCCTCCATGGAACAGAGGTAAAGTCCATGCGCATGGGGAAGTGCAGTATCAAGGAGTCCTTTATCCGCATTGAAAACGGGGAAGTATTTGTTTATGGTATGCACGTCAGTCCCTATGAAAAAGGTAATATTTTCAACAAGGATCCGCTGCGGGTTAAAAAGCTGCTGCTGCATAAGGCGGAAATTCATAAGCTGGCAGGCCGGGTGGCAGAAAAGGGGTATACTCTGGTACCCCTGCAGGTATACTTTAAGGAAGGAAGGGTGAAGGTAGAGATCGGCCTTGCCAGAGGCAAGAAGCTCTACGATAAGAGGGAAGATCTGGCAAAAAAGGATGCCAGAAGGGAAATCGAGAGAGAATTTAAGGATAAAAACAGATAGCAATTAGCCGATAAACCCATTGACAGGATAAATGCGGTTCGGTATACTATAGGGAGCAGGAAATCAGGGGTAGTAAAGGTTTCGACAGGGGTCTTGCAGCTGGAGAAGCTATCCGTTGCGACACGTTAATCGCACAATTAAACTAAACGCTGAAGATAATACTCAGTTAGCACTTGCAGCCTAACCGCTGCAGGTGACGCGCCTTACGGCGCTCGTCCGCTCCGGGGCACTCACACTCCGGAATCCGGGCGTCGACTATGTGAGAAACGACGTGCGTTAAGCTTTGCCCGCACGGGCGTACCATGAAGCTACCCCAGGCGGCAGATTGTTCGTTTTCTGCTGCATTGGGGGAACAGGGCGGCTGAGGGCCGCCCGGGAAAACGAACTATGATAGTAGAAGGACAGGGAATGGGCTTTTGGACAGGGGTTCGACTCCCCTCTACTCCACTAGCAAAGCAACAGGGCGAGTCGAACCCCTTGGGTTCAGACTCCCCCGCTGCTCCTCTTATCGCGTAAACGCATTCATCTGGATTTATATCCTGTCTCCGCCTTGTGGTCTGTATATTCGAGGCTGATTTTCTTCTTCGCTGCCAATATTGAGGTTTACAGCCTGCTTCCGGCAGCAATGTTCGTTTGTTTTACAAGTTTGGTGCCGGTATAAGGCGCAATATATGAAATAAGGTAATATGACAGGGAGCGACATAAGATGGCAGAGGATGGCAGAAATTTGTCTGTGGGCGGGTACCGTTTTTATACGGAGAAGGATGCACAGCTTGCAGCTACGGAACTGAAGAAAATAGAGTATCTGGAAGAACGGATAGACTATTCCAAACCGGACAGCATTTTGACGGTTTACGAAAAGTCAATACATGAGAGAATATTCAGAACTCCGGTGGGATTCCAGTATTTAAAGGGTTTGCGGGATTATCTGCTCGACCAGCCGGGAATAGAGCCTGCAAGGGTACCGGCAATTCCGTTGTACAGCACCTTCAGCGGGGAGGTGAGGGAAAAGGGGAATCCTGCAAGAAACAGAATCAAGGCGCCGTCGGAGGGAAAAGGGGTTTCCGGGTATAAAATTTCCGTGATACTGAATGTGCTGCTGGTGCTGGCAGTCATTGCCATGTTTACGATAACCATTAGGAGTGACAATCCTAATGTGTTGAATTATGAGCGTGTGCTTACCAACAGGTACGCTCAGTGGGAGCAGGAGCTGACGGAGAGAGAAAACGCGGTCAGGGAGAAGGAGCGGGAATTAAAGATAAATGATAATACGGATGATTTGTAACGGTGGGGTGACCTGCCTGAACTGTTACGCCGATTTCACAGAATAGACATAGATATGCGTTATACTTGAGGAAACCAATGATCTGTGGGGAAAGGCGTGTGATCGATATGGACAGATTAAAGATTCTTGTGGTGGACGATGAAAGCAGAATGCGTAAGCTGGTCAGGGATTTCCTGGTGAAAGCCGGATATGACGTGCTGGAAGCAGGGGACGGAGAGGAAGCGCTTGATGTTTTCTTTCAGCAGAAGGATATTGCACTGGTGGTACTGGATGTCATGATGCCGAAGATGGACGGGTGGCAGGTATGCCGCGAGCTGCGTTCCTACTCGAAAATACCGATTATCATGTTGACGGCCAGAGGGGACGAGCAGGATGAGCTGCAGGGTTTTAAGCTGGGAGTGGACGAATATATCTCAAAGCCCTTCAGTCCCAAGATCCTGGTGGCACGGGTTGAGGCAATCCTCCGCCGGGCAGGCAAGACAGCGGAAGAATCCTCATTGAGCTGCGGGGGAATCGAGATTGACAGGGAGGCACATCGGGTCCTGATCGACGGAGAGGAAATTGAACTCAGCTTTAAGGAGTTTGAGCTGCTTGCATATTTTGTTGAGAACCGTGGAGTTGCACTTTCCAGGGAAAAGATACTGAATCACGTGTGGAACTATGATTATTTCGGAGATGCCCGCACGATTGATACCCATGTGAAAAAGCTTCGCAGTAAAATGGGGGTGAGGGGCGATATGATTAAGACGATCTGGGGCATGGGCTACAAGCTGGAGGAGGACAGGTAATATGGGGCCCATGTACCATGTCTTTGCGCGGCCTTTGCGTTTTGGTTTCATGGATTGTTTGTGCTGCGGGAGGCGGCATGTCGGGAAGCGTGAGAGTTATGAAGCATTCAATCAGGAAGCAATTTGCTTTGATATTTATCGGTTTGATGGCAGGGACGGTTCTGCTTTGCTGGATCATCAATAATCTGTTTCTGGAGGAGTATTACATCAGAAGCAAGACCAGGGTGCTCTATGATGCTTACAATACAATCCGCAGGGTGACGGGCAGTGAGTCCTACAGCTCGGAAGAGTTTGTGCGGGAGATGAATGATGTATGTAAGGTGTTCAATATATCGGCCCTGGTGATGGATGCCAATTCCCGGATGTGGTATGAATACGAATCCGTGAATGGCGGGCAGGAGCTGGAGTCACTGCTTCTGGGTTATATCTTCGGCTTTCAGACAAGGCCGGCCAGAGTGCTGGAAGAGGGAGAGGATTATGTGATTCAAAGGGTGGCCTTCAGCGAGGGTGAATTCCTGGTAATGTTCGGAAGGCTGAGTACGGGAATTTCCTTTATCATGCGAACCCCCATTGAAAGCATCCGGGAGAGTGCGGATATTGCAAACAGGTTCTTTGCCTATGTGGGAATCGGGGGAACGCTGGCAGGCGGCATCATCATCTGGCTTGTTTCCGGCAGGATTACCAGACCCATTCAGACGTTGAACAATATTTCGGAGCAGATGGTGCATCTTAATTTTGAAGCAAGATACTGCGGTAAGGAAAAAAACGAAATCGGCATGCTTGGGGAGAATATTAACAAGCTGTCAAGCTCCCTGGAGCAGTCCATATCCGGATTAAAGACTGCCAATAACGAACTGCAGAGGGATATTGAAAAGAAGGAACAGATAGATGAGATGCGCAGGGAATTCCTTGCCAATGTATCCCATGAGCTGAAGACGCCCATTGCGTTGATCCAGGGATATGCGGAAGGATTGGAAGAAAGCGTTAATGACGATCCGGAGAGCCGCAGCTTTTACTGTGAGGTCATTATGGACGAGGCTTCCAGGATGAATCTCATGGTACAGGAGCTGTTGACCCTGAACCAGCTGGAATGCGGCAATGATGTGGTGAAGATGGAGCGCTTTGACATTACGGCCCTGGTACGGAATTATATACAATCCGCGGGGATTCTGGCGAAGCAGAACGGGATTCAGGTTGTTATGGAGGAGTATCCGCCTTACTATGTCTGGGGAGATGAATTCAAGATCGAAGAGGTCTTTATGAATTATTTTTCCAATGCGGTCAATTACTGCGGCGGAGAGAAAATCATCACAGTGACATTGGAGCAGAAGAATGGATTTGTGCAGGTAGGTGTGTTTAATACCGGGGATCCGGTGCCGGAGGAGTCGCTGCCCCATCTGTGGGAGAAATTTTACAAGGTGGACAGGGCCAGGACCAGAGAGTACGGCGGAAGCGGCGTGGGGCTGTCCATTGTCAAGGCGATCATGGAATCCATGAACCGCCGGTACGGTGTGGAGAACCGGGAAGGCGGTGTGCTGTTTTGGTTTGAGCTGGAAAATGCCCAGGGTGAAACGGTGGCATGTGGGGAAGTTTGAAAGGAATGATAAGTGACCTGAGGAGGAGAGTATGACTGGTGAAACAGAACAGAGAGAGTATACAAGGGCATTACTGGTGGGAGTTGATACGGGGGAGGAGCAGGATTTCGAACATTCCATGGAGGAGCTTGCCAGCCTGGCAGAGGCCGATTACAGGCAGGTGGTGGGCATTGTCGTACAGCGCATGGAAGCAGTGAACAAATCATTGTATATCGGAACGGGAAAGGCGGCCGAAGTGAAGGCATATGCCGCGCAGACGGAGGCGGAGGAGGTTATATTTGACAATGCACTCTCACCCACCCAGGTCAGGAATCTTGGCAAGGAGCTGGAGCTGCCCGTTTTAGACAGGAATAATCTGATCCTGGATATTTTTGCCCTTCGGGCCAGAACCGGGGAGGCAAAGCTGCAGGTGGAAGCCGCCAGATTACAGTATCTGCTGCCAAGGCTGGTGGGAATGCGTGAAAATTTAAGCCGTCAGGGGGGCACCGGCGGAAGCATGAGTAATAAAGGTGCAGGTGAGACAAAGCTGGAGCTGGATCGACGCAGAATAGAACACCGTATCAGCGAGCTGAAAAGGGAACTTGCCACAGTGTCTAAAAACAGGGAAGTCATGCGTAAGAAGCGGGGGCGTTCGGAGATACCCCAGGCGGCGCTGGTGGGATACACCAATGCAGGGAAATCCACAATTATGAACAGGCTGGTGGCAGACAGCGGTGAAAGCAGGGATAAAACCGTGGAAGAAAAGGATATGCTTTTTGCCACCCTGGACACCGCCGTGCGAAGCATCTGTACCGATGACAACAAGCCCTTTTTCCTGGTGGATACGGTAGGATTTATCCATAAGCTGCCTCACGGACTGGTACAGGCGTTCCGTTCGACCCTCGAGGAAGTAAAATACGCGGATCTTCTGATCCAGGTGGTAGACTTTTCGGATAAGCATTACCGGCAGCAGATGGAGGTCACGGAGCAGACGTTAAAGGAGCTGGGAGCCGGCGGCATTCCCATGATAACAGTATATAATAAAGCGGATAAATGCGGGATGACGGATATTCCCCAGAGGAAGGACAACCGGATCTACATGGCGGCGGGACAGGGCATCGGCCTGGAGGAGCTGGTGGAGATGATTCAGGAGGAGCTCTATGCCGACCGGGTGGAGGCGGAATTCCTGCTGCCCTTTGATAAGGGAAATGTTGTGTCCTTTTTCAGGGAGAATGCTACGGTGCTGGAACAGGAATATACGGAATCCGGGGTGCGCCTGAAGGTGAGCTGCCGTAAGTATGATGCGGAGAGGTACGGGGGGTACCGCGGACAGCTTCATGGTTGACTGTGTGAATAAAGTGCGGTATAGTATAAGCAGATACTAATACCAAGTGAGGAACGCTATGGGAACAAAAAGGTTTACAGCCGGATTGGCGGCAGCGGTGCTCTGCCTTGGCCTGACCGGCTGCGGGGAAAATACAATTCCGGAGCTGACGGATCATGAAACGCAGATTATCGGTGAGTATGCCGCTATAACATTAATGAAATACGATGCCAGCAACAGGAGCCGCCTTGTGACTTTGCCGCCTGAAAAGGAGCCGGACATTCCGACGCAGACAGAGCCGGAGGCACCTGTAAATACCAAGGAGCCGTCCGGCATGAAGCCTGTGGACGATACGCCGGTTACGGATCTGCCTGCACAGGAAGCTCCCGGCAGCATGGAAGAAGTGCTGGAGCTGGCAGAAGGCCTGAGTGTCAGCTTTGTAGACGCGTCCCTTCTCGATACTTATCCGGAGGGGGATGAACTGGGTGTGTTTGTCTCCAGGGCATCGGAGGGCAAAAAGCTTCTGGTACTGCGGTTTCGGCTTGCCAACGGGACAGACCAGGATCAGGTGATTGATATAGCGTCCCAGACACAGGCGGGCCTGGGCTTTCGAATTACGGTCAATGAGTCTTACAGGAGGAATGCAATGTTTACCGGGCTTCTGGATGACATGACGATCCTGAAAGAAACCATACCGGCGGGAGGAAGTACGGAGGCGGTACTGATTATTGAAGTAGAACAGGGAAGCATGGAGGAGGTCACTTCTATTTCCCTTAATCTGAAAAATGAAGCAAAAGCATATACAATTCAACTTAAATAGGAATATATGCAGTTAAATGTTTAAGGCAATAAAGTGTTAAAACAGTCGAAAGGCCCGGAAACAGGGGGAAATCGGCTGTTTTAACAAATTGTAGAAAAATATAAAAAAAATGGGAATTTACAGTTGACAACGAGAGCAGCAAATGATATACTCATTTTCGTCGTTAAGAGTACCGCCTTTCATAATTGAAAATCGATAACAAAAAATAAATAAAAAAAGTTGTTGACAAGAAGAAAGAGATATGGTATTCTAAATGAGCTGTCGCCCAAGGCGATAGCACAGGCAAAGCACCTTGACAAACGAACAGCAATGCAACCCTGAAAAATTCCAAGAAGA
>ERZ777011.1658-NODE-1658-length-21959-cov-8.013514_pt1 | contig 21959 bp, 18 predicted proteins | sample MGYA00374964_ERZ777011 | MGnify/ENA primary metagenome ERZ777011 (study PRJEB29310, sample SAMD00008975) | mouse gut metagenome | study: EMG produced TPA metagenomics assembly of the Metagenome analysis of fecal microbiota from mouse which was promoted... | reverse complement strand
GTTTATGGGGGGATATTACCTCTTACGATAAAATACGTTTTAGAGGAAAGTTACAAAAAATACGTCAACGTACAAAATTCACCCGCGAAAGTGCGTAAATACGAATTTTTCAGCCGAGCCGGGCGGCGATTACCGAGTTATAATACTGCGGGTCGCCGGTGACTTCGCGGCCAAGCCACACGGGATGCTCGAATGCTGTGTCGGCCGCAGGCAGCTCTATTTCGGCCACCACAAGGCCGGGGCAGGGATTGTGAAATTCGTCTACCTCCCAGCGCAGACCGTCGGCTGCCGGTATTATATGGCGGGTTTTGTGCAGGCACGGACGCCCGCTGGCCTGTATCATCTCCATGGCATCGGCTACAGGTATGGGGTACTCCCATTCGCCGCGCTCCGCACCGTGGTTGCGGCTTTTGACCGTGAGCCACGCCTTTTCGCCGCAGATACGCAGGCGTACCGTGGCATCGGGGTCGCTGCTGAGGTAGGCTTGGCGGATGTCGAGCCGCTCGGTGGCACAGTCGGCGAAACTGCGGTCAACGACCAGAAACTTGTGTTCGATTTCGGTAGCCATTACTCGTCGATACTATAATTGAGAAATTCAACAAACGGAGCCAGTGGCTGCAGCAGTTCGGCGCTCTTCTCGGGCCACGACGGGTCTTCGAAAAACTTGCGCCCTGTACGCGCAAAGAGGCCGTAGTCGCGAAGGCGCAGCCAGGCGGCCTGCGGATGGTCTTTGGGATATTCGCGCGGTACTGTCTTGAGGGCATTGAACGTCAGCAACTCATAGTTTTGGCGTATGCCGGGCGAGTTCATAATCTCCTCCCACTCCTCGATATTATCCACAATGGCATGGCGCAGTTTCTTCAGCACCGGAGCAGGCGGACACCATATGCCTCCGTACAGACCGGCCTCGCCGCTGTCGATATCCTGGTGAAGATAAAAGCCGGCATAATCCTTCTCGCGGCCTCGGGGCGAGATTGCTGCCGAAAAATAAGTCTTGTAGGGTGTTTTGTCCGGCGAGAAGCGAGTGTCGCGATATATGCGGTATGCGGCCTGCCTGGCGCTCTGCATTGCCACAGAGGGCATCCATTGCGCCACCAGCGATATGAGCCTGTCGAGGTCGTTGAGCCATAAAGCCCGCAGTTCGTCGAACTCCGGCTTGTGTGCTTTGAACCACTCGCGGTCGTTGTTGCGCGAGAGCTGTTCGAGAAAGTCGAACACGCGCGTCATGTAATATTTCTGAGTCATGTATCTATAACGTGAAATTTGCGTGAATTGTATATTGGCCGGCAAGCAAAAAGCCGCCGGAGCAATTGCGCCGACGGCTTGTGTATTGTATAATGCTGACGCTTACCAGATAATAATGCGTTCGGCTTCGGGACGGAACATTTCGTCGCCTTCATTGATGTTGAAGGCCTTGAAGAAAGGAGCGATGTTGCGCAGGGTCACGTTCACGCGGTTAATACCCAGCGAGTGAACATCGCCTGTGGTGAGCGAGCGCATTTCCTCGGGACGGATGTTGCTGGCCCAGAGGTTTGCGTAGTTCATGTAGAATACCTGCAGCGGGTCGAAGCCGTCGATTTTGGCTTCTTCCGAAGTGATGTCGACACCTTTCTTCTTCTGAGAGTCGAGGAAAGCGGTCATGGCAACACGCAGGCCGCCCTGGTCGGCGATATTCTCGCCAAGGGTGTACTGGCCGTTGGCCATCAGTCCGGGCAGAATCTCAACAGCGTTGAACTGCTCAACCAGGCCCTGAGTTTTTTCGGCAAACGCAGCTGCGTCTTCGGCAGTCCACCAGTTTGCCATATTGCCGTCGGCATCGAAGTTGCAGCCTTGGTCGTCGAAACCGTGGGTCATTTCATGGCCGATAACCACGCCTATACCGCCATAGTTCTCGGCATCGCTTGCGTTGGGGTCGAAGAAGGGAGCCTGCAGAATACCTGCGGGGAACACAATTTCGTTGGCCAGCGGGTTATAGTAGGCGTTGATTGTCTGAGGTGTCATGCCCCATTCGGTCTTGTCGACCGGTTTGCCCCACTTTTTCAACTGTTCGTTGTTGTGCCATTTGCTTACATTGTGCATGTTTTCGTAGTACGACAGGTCAGGGTCGATTTCCATAGTGCTATAGTCCTTCCATTGGTCGGGATAGCCTATTTTTACGGTAAATGCGTTCAACTTCTTGATGGCATTGAGTTTGGTATCGTCGCTCATCCAGTCGAGGTTGATGATGTGTTTGCCCAGTGCGGTGCGCAGGTTCTCTACCAGACCAATCATGTACTGCTTTGACGACTCGGGGAAGTACTTTTCCACGTACAGCTGGCCGATAGCCTCACCGAGGGCGCCTTCGGTGGCGGCCAGGGCGCGTTTCCATCGCGGACGTTGCTGCTGTACACCGCTTACTACCTTGCTATAATCGAAGTTGGCGTTGGTAAAGGCATCGCTCAGCTTGCCGGAGGCCTGGCTTACATATTCCCACAGCAGGTAGTCCTTGATTTCGCGGTCGGAGAGCGAACCGAGCAGATTGTCGGCCTGCTTCACGGTGTTTGGATTGGTTACGATTACAACTTCGGGCGTAGCTATATTCATAGTTTTTACGAAATAGTTGTCCCAGTCCACGTGCGGATAATCGGCCTTGAGCTGCGCTATGCTGCGGGGGTTGTACATAGCGGGAATGTTGCGGCTTTCCTCGCGGGTCCAGGTGGAGTCGGCCAGGAGAGTTTCGATTTTCATCACGTTTTTCATTATGCGTGTGGCGTCCTTCTTCGAGTAGCCTGCATTCTGCATCTGACGTGCTATGAGCTTCTTGTAAGCCTCGCGAACCTTTTTGTTATCGGTGTCGTTGAGCAGATAATAGTCGCGGTCGCCCATGCCCAGGCCGGTGCCCGACACATACATGGCATACACGTTGCTGTTGGCAAGGTCTTCCATCGGGCCTGCGCCGAAGAAGGGGTTGCTGTAGTTGGCATGCATCCACATCAGCAGGTCCGACAAGCCTTCGTGCGAAGTGTCCTCGATTTTCTTAAGGTCGGCGAGGATAGGCTTGGTGCCCTCAGCGTTGCGGCGGGTGGAATCGAGGGCCTGGTTGTAGATTGTCGACACCTTATAGGCTACAGTACCGGGCTTGGGGTTGGTAGCAGCCAGATTGGTTACGATGTCACGCACGCGGTACTCGCTGGAGTCGTTCAGAATGTTGAACTGACCGTAGCGGGCATGCTCGGCAGTGAGCGGGTGAGCCTCCATCCAGCCTTTGTTTACATGCTGATAGAAGTCTTTCGACGCCGGGGTAGCCGGGTCGATGTAGCTTGGATTCAAGCTTTTGAGGTGCTCCTGTGCGCTCAGGCTCATTGATGCGGCCACAAGCATGGCACCTGCAAGAATTATCTTTTTCATTAAGGATGTAATTTAGGTTCTGTATAATATGACGTTATATATGAACAAAAAATTACATCGGGAACGAAAAATTTCGTTCCCGATGTATTATGTTTACAATTCGCCGGTAAGCATTTTTATTCCCACTCGATGGTTGCCGGTGGCTTCGACGAGATGTCGTAACATACTCGGTTGACGCCGCGGACGTTGCGGATGATGTCGTTGCTCACCTGAGCCATGAACTCATAGGGCAGGTGGGCCCAGTCGGCGGTCATGGCATCGGTGGATGTTACGGCGCGGAGAGCTACTGCGCGTTCGTAGGTGCGTTCGTCGCCCATCACACCCACGCTCTGTACGGGCAGCAGTATCACGCCGGCCTGCCATACCTTGTCGTAGAGGTTCCAGTCGCGCAGGCCGCGGATGAAGATGTCATCGGCATCCTGCAGTATGCGTACCTTTTCGGCGGTGATGTCGCCAAGGATACGTACGGCCAGACCCGGACCGGGGAAGGGATGACGCTTGATAAGGTGCTCGGGCATGCCCAGCGAACGGCCTACGGCGCGAACTTCGTCCTTGAACAGCAGGCGCAGAGGCTCGCACAGCTTCAGATTCATCTTTTCGGGCAGGCCGCCTACGTTGTGGTGGCTCTTGATGGTGGTGCCGGTGATTGAGAGCGACTCAATGCAATCGGGGTAGATGGTACCCTGGGCCAGCCACTTGACATCCTTGATTTTGTGGGCTTCTTCGTCGAATACGTCGATGAAGCCTTTGCCTATGATTTTGCGCTTGGTTTCGGGGTCGGTGACACCGGCGAGCTCGCTGAAGAACTTGGCTGAGGCGTCGACACCCACAACATTCAGGCCCAGACACTCGTAGTCGCGCAGTACATCGCGGAATTCGTTTTTGCGCAGCATGCCGTGGTCAACGAAAATACAGGTCAGGTTCTTGCCTATGGCACGGTTGAGCAGCACAGCGGCCACCGACGAGTCGACGCCGCCGCTCAGGCCCAGCACTACCTTGTCGTCGCCAAGCTGCTGTTTGAGTTCGGCCACAGTCGAGTCGATAAACGATTCGGCGCTCCAGCTCTGAGTGGAGCCACAGATGCCTGCCACAAAGTTTTCGAGCAGCTTCATGCCGCACTCCGAGTGGTATACTTCAGGGTGGAACTGTACGCCCCATACTTCTTCGCCTTCTACCTGGTAGGCCGCGCAGGGCACTTCGGCGGTCGAGGCTATGATGTGGAAGTTGGCCGGAAGCTCGGTGATGGTGTCGCCGTGGCTCATCCACACCTGTGCGCCGGGTTCGATGCCGCGCAGCAGCGGGTTCACCTCGTCGACCTTGGTGAGATTGGCACGGCCATACTCGCGCGAGTCGGCCGGCTCCACTTTGCCACCGTTGGCATAGGCCATAAACTGTGCGCCGTAGCAGATTCCCAGCAGAGGATAGTGACCGCGGATACGGTCGAGCTCAATCCGGAAGGCTTTCTCGTCGTAGACCGAGAACGGGCTGCCGGATAGAATCACGCCTATCACCGAGTTGTCGTCGTAGGGAAATTTGTTGTATGGCACAATTTCGCAATAAGTGTTCAGCTCGCGTACACGGCGGCCAATCAGCTGCGTGGTCTGCGATCCGAAGTCGAGAATAATGATTTTTTCTTGCATATTGTGAATGTCTGCGATTTTCAATGCTGCAAAGTTACGATTTTTTCCACAAATAAATACAATTCCGACAACGACAACTTGCCGTAGCACATTTTTTTTCAGAAAAAATCACTAATTTTGCAGTTCCAATTATCAAGCCGGTACGACTTTGAAGACTTCAATAAAAAAAATTCTGCTCGTTTTAGCGTTTTTTGCAGGTGTGGTGCAATCTTCGCATGCCATAAGTTTTGCTCTCGATTCTATTGCCGAATGGGGCAAATTTCCGCGTTTCTGTGTGGGGGTGTACCGCTGGGGCGACAAATTCTTCAATACCTATGACTCTGCTTATGTCAAGGGCACCGGCTATAAGTTCAACGTAAAAATAACCACAGACTCGTGGTTCGACTTCTATAATTTTATGCTGCCCGAGCGGGCGATAATGCACATGCGCAGCGACCCCTCGACATCGATTGGCGCTCATCTGACATATATGGCGGTATCGGTAGGCTACGACATAAACTTCTCGCGTCTGTTCGGCGGTCCACAGCAGGCTCGTTCGCGGTACAACTTCGGTTTTAACTGCAGCCTGTTCGCGGCCGAGTTCAACTATGTGAGCAACGATGTGGGCACACGTATAACCCACTTCGGCATCGATGGCAAAAATTTAGACAGGGAACTGCCTTTCGACGGCATAAACGTGTCGTCGTGGAATCTCGACACCTATTATTTTTTCAACCACAAAAAGTACTCACAGGCAGCGGCGTTCGGCTACAGCAAACTGCAGCAGAAGAGCCAGGGTTCGCCCTATGCAGGTATTTCGATTTTTACCCAGCATTTCGACTTCGATTTCAGCGGTTTGCCTCACGACATGCTTGACCGTCTGCCGTCGTCGTGGCAAAACTATCAGTATAATGTCAAGACCCATAATTTTGCCTTTCGTCTGGGCTACGGTTATAACTGGGTGCTGGGCAAGCACTGGACCATTGGTGTGAGCGAATCGCCGGTACTCGGCCTTAAAAAAGGTTTTATAAACAGCAGCGAGGAGCACCTGTCGTTTTCACTATCCAACCGCCTGAACGCATCGGTGGTATGGAACAACGGGCCGTGGTTCGCCGGTATGACAGGCAAGTGCGACATTGGTCTGATATACGACAAGGAGCATACTTTTGCCAACGCTTTCATTACCGGCCAGGCTTCGGTAGGCTACCGCTTCAATCTGTGGTAAGGCGCCGGCGCCGGCCCGTGAACATATTGCTTTTACGCAAATAATGCCCTGAAAGCATCGTCGACACGTTTAACCTCAATGAGTTTCAGACGCATCGATGCAGTGTCGACACCCTTGAGATTGCCCTGCGGTATGAGCATGTGGGTCATGCCAAGTTTTTCGGCCTCGCTTATACGTTGTTCTATACGGGTAACAGGACGGATTTCGCCCGACAGACCCACTTCTCCGGCCATGCAGTAGCCACGCGGTATGGCCATGTCGACGTTGCTCGACAGTACGGCGCTGATTACAGACAGGTCGAGTGCCGGATCGTTTACCTTGAGGCCTCCGGCAATGTTCAGAAATACGTCTTTTTGAGCCAGTTTGAAGCCGACACGTTTTTCGAGTACAGCCAGGAGCATGTTCATGCGTTTGCCGTCGAAGCCGGTGACACTGCGCTGTGGAGTGCCGTAGGCGGCAGTGCTGACCAAGGCCTGTGCCTCGATGAGGAAAGGCCGTGCGCCATCGATTGTCACGCCTATAGCCATGCCTGAGAGGTCTTCGTCGTGCTGCGACAGCAGCATTTCCGAAGGATTGGTGACCTCGCGCAGTCCGTGGCGGCACATCTCGTATATGCCGAGTTCGCTGGTAGAGCCGAAGCGGTTCTTTATGGCGCGCAGTATCCGGTACATGTACTGTCGGTCGCCCTCGAACTGTATTACGGCATCGACAATATGCTCCAGTACCTTGGGGCCTGCAAGCGAACCCTCTTTGGTGATATGGCCTATGAGCAGTACCGGCACCGATGCTTCCTTAGCGTATTTAAGCAGACTGGCGGCGCACTCGCGCACCTGGCTGACGGAGCCGGCTGACGACTCGATGGCATCGGAGGCTATGGTCTGGATTGAGTCTATTACCAGTATGCCGGGCTGTACTTCTTCGATATGACGGAAGATGTTTTCGAGCGATGTTTCGCAGACTATGAAACAGTTGTCGCTGCCGCGGCCTATGCGGTCGGCGCGCAGTTTCAGCTGAGTGGCGCTTTCCTCGCCCGACACGTACAGTATGGTCTTGGACTTTATGGAAAGCAGGTTCTGGAGTACAAGTGTGGACTTTCCTATGCCCGGTTCGCCGCCTAAAAGCACCAGCGACCCGGGTACCAGACCGCCTCCGAGTACACGGTTCAGTTCGCCGCTGGGCAGCTTTATGCGGGGTTCGTCGAGAGCCTGGATGTCGTTGACGGCCATGGCTACCGAGCGTACGTTTCCGGCCACGGGCGAGGGTGTGCGTTGTGCGGTGACGCTCACACGCTCCTCGACCATAGTGTTCCAAGCGCCACATGCGGGGCACTTACCCACCCATTTGGGTGAGTCGGCCCCGCATGTGCTGCAATACCATACGGATTTGCTTGTTTTTTTAGCCATAGGCTTTAAGCGTTGCGCCCGTGGCAGTTTTTGTATTTTTTACCTGAACCGCAGGGACATGGGTCGTTACGGCCTACTTTGGGTCCGGCCTTCACGGGCATGGGCTTGGGGCGTTCGCCCTGCTGCTGGCTTGCCACCCGGCGCTGCTCATCGCCCGGAGCTTCAGCTTTGGTTTCGTTGTATCGAACGGCTTTGTGGGGCATTTCGGGCCCGGCTTCCTTCATTTCCACACGCTGCTGAGGAGTCTGGGGCTGGGGGTGCTGGGGCTGCTGCTGTTCGCCATCGGCAGGCTGCTGAGCTTGCTGAGGCTGGGGCTGTTGCTGCTGTTGCTCGCTGGGAGGCGCTACAGGTATGCTGGCGCGCATCAGACACGATACCGCCTTGCTGTTGAGCTGATTGAGCATGGATTCGAACAGGTGGAACGACTCTACCTTGTAAATAACCAGCGGGTCTTTCTGCTCGTAGCTTGCATTCTGTACGCTCTGGCGCAGCTGGTCGAGTTCGCGCAGATGCTCTTTCCAGAGTTCGTCAATGGTTACAAGCACCAGTTTCTTCTGCCATTCCTTTACAATGCTGCGGCACTCGGTGTTGTATGCTTCCTGCAGGTCGACGCGCAGGTTGAAACGGCGGCGCGAGCCGTCGGAAATAGGCACTATGATGCGTCCGCGGTATTCGGTGTTCTCGTACATGTTCTTGATTACCGGCAGAGCTACCTCGCGGATACGTTCGTTGCGGCGGTTGAAGGCCTCGATGGCTGCTTCGTGCAGGCGCTCGATTTTTTCTTCGCGCGAGAGGTTGCGGTATTCGTCCTCGGTGTAGGGCAGTTCTATCGACAGCAGTTTCAGGGCTTCCTGTTCGAGGTCGGCATAGAACGATGCTTCTTCGTTGTTTACTATCAGATTCTCTACCGAGTCATAAATCATGTTGGCGATGTCGATGCCTATGCGTTCGCCTACGAGTGCGTGGTGGCGGCGTGTGTATATGTAGTTACGCTGCTTGTTCATTACGTCGTCGTATTCGAGCAGGCGTTTACGGATGCCGAAGTTGTTTTCCTCCACACGTTTCTGGGCCTTTTCTATGGCGTTCGACACCATTTTGTGTTCAATAGGCTCGCCTTCCTGCAGGCCGAAGCGGTCGAGCCACTTCATTACCGAGTCGGTGGCGAACAGACGCATCAGCTGGTCTTCGAACGACACAAAGAAGATTGATGTGCCGGGGTCGCCCTGACGGCCTGCACGGCCTCGGAGCTGACGGTCGACGCGGCGCGACTCGTGGCGCTCGGTGCCTATGATGGCCAGACCGCCGGCGGCTTTCACCTCGGGGGTAAGCTTGATGTCGGTACCGCGGCCCGCCATGTTGGTGGCGATGGTCACAGTGCCGGGTCGGCCTGCGAGGGCCACAATCTCGGCTTCGCGCTGGTGCAGCTTGGCGTTGAGCACATTGTGTTCGATACGGCGCATCTTGAGCATTTTGCTCAGGAGTTCCGATATTTCAACCGAGGTTGTACCTACCAGTACCGGACGGCCTTCTTTTACCAGGCGTTCGATTTCTTCGATTACGGCGCTGTACTTTTCTTTCTTGGTTTTGTACACGCGGTCGTTCATGTCGATACGTGCAACCGGACGGTTGGTGGGTATGGTGACCACATCAAGTTTGTAGATGTCCCAGAACTCGCCGGCCTCTGTTTCGGCTGTACCGGTCATACCGGCCAGCTTGTGATACATGCGGAAGTAGTTCTGCAGCGTGATGGTGGCAAAGGTCTGTGTAGCGGCCTCGACTTTCACTCCTTCCTTGGCCTCGATGGCCTGGTGCAGGCCGTCGGAGTAGCGTCGGCCTTCCATGATACGGCCTGTCTGTTCGTCGACAATCTTGATTTTGTTGTCGTCGATAACGTATTCTACGTCTTTCTCAAACAGTGTGTATGCCTTAAGCAGCTGGGTCACGGTGTGTACGCGCTCGGCCTTTACGGCATAGTTCTGCATCAGTTCGTCTTTGCGGGCCTGGCGTTCAGTGGCATCGGACAGGTGTTCGAGCTCGGAAAGCTGCGATGCTATGTCGGGAAGCACAAAGAAGGTTGGGTCTTCGATTTTGCCGGTGAGTTCGTCGATGCCTTTGTCGGTGAGTTCTACGCTGCGGTTCTTTTCGTCGATTACAAAGTAGAGTGGGTCGGTGATGAATGGCATCTCGCGTGCGTTGTCCTGCAGATAGTGTGCTTCGGTCTGGAGCAGCAGGTTCTTCATGCCTTCCTGCGAGAGGAATTTGATTAGCGGCTGATATTTGGGCAGACCTTTGAATGCACGGAACAGAAGTATTGCTCCTTCTTTCTGCTGGTCTTTGTTGTCCGATGCTATTTTTTCCTTGGCATCTGCCAGGATTTTGGTAATGAGGCGACGCTGCGCTTCCACCACTTTCTGTACGTTTGTCTTGTAGATGTCGAAGTACTGGTCGTCGCCGCGCGGCACCGGACCGGAGATGATCAGAGGCGTACGGGCATCGTCGATAAGCACTGAGTCGACCTCGTCGACAATGGCGTAGTAGTGCTTGCGCTGTACCATATCCTCGGGTTCCATGGCCATGTTATCGCGCAGGTAGTCGAAGCCGAATTCGTTGTTTGTACCGAAGGTGATGTCGCAGTTGTAGGCGGCACGGCGTTCGGGAGTGTTGGGTTCGTGCTTGTCGATGCAGTCGACGGTTGAGCCGTGGAACATGTACAGCGGTCCCATCCACTCGGAGTCGCGCTTCGACAGATAGTCGTTCACAGTCACCACATGTACGCCGCGGCGCGAGAGCGAGCGCAGGAACACCGGCAGTGTAGCTACAAGGGTTTTACCTTCACCGGTTGCCATTTCGGCGATTTTGCCTTGGTGCAGCACTATACCGCCTATGAGCTGTACGTCGTAGTGTATCATATCCCAGCTCACGGGGTTGCCGCCGGCCAGCCAGGTGGTTTTCCATATAGCTTTGTCGCCTTCGATGGTTACGAAGTCGCGGCCTTGGCCGGCGAGTTCGCGGTCGAGTGCTGTGGCTGTCACTTCCACGGTGTCGGAGGCAGCGAAGCGTGCTGCGGTTTCGCGCATAGTGGCGAATACCTCGGGCAGGTGTTCGTTGAGTTTGTCCTCGAGGGTGTCGAGTATGTTCTTTTCGTGTTTGTCGATTTTGTCCCACAGGGGCTGGCGCTGGTCGTAGGGAAGAGATTCGATTTCTACTTTCAGACGTGCGATTTCGTCGTAGTCGGCATGAGTTGCGTTATCGAGGTCGGCACGCACGGCATCGATGCGGCCGCGGAGTTGGTCGACAGTCAGTTGCTGGAGCTCGGGGCCTTTGGCCTTGATTTTCTCCACAATGGGCATTATGGCCTTGAGGTCGCGCTGCGACTTATTGCCGAACAGTTTGCTTAAAACGTTAATGAATGACATTTATGTAGTGTTTTATTTGTTTTCGAAATGTGGGGGAGTTATGTATATATATGGCATTACACGTACGCCTCCGTCGCTGATGGACGGGCGTGCGGTACTGTTGTCGGCAAAGATAGTAAAAAATACCGGATTTCGGGCTATGGCAAAGCCTGAAAGTGAGTATCAGAGGTTTATTGCCGGCAGTGAGGCGGCATTTGGCGAGCGTATGCGCAGCAGGCGGCATACGGTAGGGGTGACCATGCGTATGTCGACGGGGGTGTGAATCTTGCGTGCTTCGACACCTGGAGCCATTATTATTACCGGCGCTGTGGTAGCTGTTTCGCGTTGAACTTTTTCGTATTTCGAAGCCTGAGCGATGCCGTGTACATTGGAATCGTCAACGAGCTGCCAGCCGGGAAGAACTTCGAGCAGCATGTCGCCGCTGGTTGAGAAGTGGGTGTTGCGGCGCAGGGCCTCTGGATTGACGCCTGCGCGTCCGTGGCGTATGTCGTCGCTTGTATGCACGGCTTTTACCCCGGCCATACGGCTGAGGAAGTCGGCGGCTTCGGAGCGCATGGCCTTGGCATCGGCCTTGCGTTCTTCAATAAGTTTGTCGTTGAGGTAGAACCATCCGTCGGAGTAGGCCTGTACCCATTCACCGTTGCCGTGCAGGGCTATAAGGTATACGTTTAGCAGCGACATGGCCTTGCGGGTGGAAAATTCGCCGTAGGGAATCATCCAGCGCGGGTCGTCGCGGCGAGTGCGCGATGGCGGCGGAGTGCCGGTAATCATTACTACCGAGCGGTTGGCGCCGGCCTGTTTTTCGGCAGCATTTATCAGTCGGGCCAGGTCGTAGTCGAGCCTGTAGTAGCTGTCGATGAGTTCAAAGCGATTGTCGGGGTTCTTGCCGCTTTCGTAGGGTCTGAGTGTATAGGCTATGCTCAGTACGTCGACACCGTCGTGCTGCCCCAGTTTCAGGGTGCCTATCATGTCGATAGCCATGGAAGTTACCTCGGAGTTCACTGCTCCGGCGGCTTCTTTGAATTCGGCAAAGCGGTCTGCGTTACTGCGTCCGAAGGTGTAGCGGAATGGATAGTGGGTGAGGTACTCCGGCAGGCCGGGATACTGGTCGGCGGCCTTTAGGGGTGTCCAGCTGAGTGTGTCGAGTCGTTGCGACAGGTGGCTCAGGCGGTTGCGCGTACCCAGCAGCGATGGCGGGTCTTTATAGAAGGTGGTTGTGGCCCAGTTGCCGGTGCGGTCATCAATCCATATCGCGCAGTTGGCGCTGTGTCCGCCCAGGGCTATAGCCACTCCCGGGTCGGGCGCTATCGCGTAGACTTGTGTTACGCCTCCTCCGGCTATGCGTGCTTCGTCGGCCATGGTGCTTACAAGCAGAGTGCCGGGCGAGTATGTGCTGTTGGTGTAGTTGCCAAGGGTGCTGTCGTCGTCGAAAATATGCTCGCGGCGCATGGCACGGCGGTCGAAGCGCATGGCTCCGCTGATACCGGTCACGGAGGGCGATGCGCCTGTCATCAGTTCGGTGACTGCTGCGGTGGGGTCGAGCGGAGTGCCGTATTCGCCGCTCAGAACCACTCCGCTGTTGAGCAGGCGGTTGAATCCGTCCGGTCCGAAATAGTCACGCAGCAGGTCGAGTTGTGTGGCATCGAGGCCTTCGATAACCACGTTCAGCAGCAGTTGTGTCTGCTTCTGCCCCGAATTGGCTTGCGCGGGTATTGCCATGGTCACCATCGAGGCAATCAGGGCGAGCATCAGGCGGCGGCTGAGCGATATTTCGGGGTTGCGGTTCATCGGGGTTCTATTGCTTGCGCTTGAAATTTGTGATGTAAATATACGACACCGAACGGGTCATATCGCAGAGTATCAATGGAATAAATGCAGTATTGGCGCTCTGCGGAAGCCAGAGCCAACAGGCGGCCATGGCAAACACAAGTGCAAAGTTAGTAAAATGATAGCATAAAACTAACTTTTTACATTTTTTTATCCAAATAAAAATAACCGGAATCAGGCAAAAAGGGTTCAGCCACATGTAAAGAAAATTAGGCGAGGTAGCCTCATGGACCGATATGAATATAAGGAACGTGAGCATACAGCCGGCGAGGCCGAACATGCCAAAGAGCACTGTGTCGAACCAGCGGCTCACGCGCATGCGCCGTATGTCGCGCCAGGTGACAATCAGTGTGATTGCAAGCAGAAGCGCACTCACACACATTGGTGAAAGCAGCCACGGGGTAGGGCCGGCAGTGGCGTCGATATATTGCGGATTCACCTCCACGATATGGCTTACCAGAGGTCTGCCGCCTGTCGTGGCGCCTTGCAGCTGTTCGGCAATGAGTACCGGCGCAAATGCCTGCTCGCGTAAGCTTATGGGGTAATCTATGCCGCTGCCCAGGGCCAGGTCGATGCCGAACTGATACCAGGGGTAATTGCGGTGGTAGTAGCGCATTATGCTGCGGAACGAGCCCAGATGCGAGCTGTCGACGGTCTGTACCTTGCCGAGCTGCAGACTGTCAGGCGCAAGTGCTTTCTCCAGCAGACCCAGCGGGCGGGTGGCGCAGTTGTCCTTTACATAATTATAGCGGTAGACACGGTTCTCGGGCTTGAGATTTTCGATGCAGAGGTCTATGATGTAAGCCTTCTGTTGCGGAGTAAGGTCGAGTTGCATGTCCACGATACGGCGCCCCTGACGGCTGTAGGCATCGGCGAAATACTGCCACGGAGCTGCGGCTGCCCAGTAGTCGGTTTCGCCTTTTACAAAGCGGTACACAAAGTTGGGCTGCTCAAAGTCGAATGTGCCGAAACTCACGGCGTAGTCGGCCTGCGGTGTTGTGATATGCAGTGCTGCATGTCCTTCGAGTTCATATATGTCCGGGCCAGGGTAGAACACGGTGAAACTCACCGTTGTATCGGCGACGTTAGCTCTGGCGGACATGATGGCCAGCAAGGTCATAAGCAGTGTAAGGCAGTAGCGCAGAGGCTTCATGGAATATCAATCAAGCGGTGGGTCTGCAGCGACAGACGCCACTGCGGATGCGACTTTATGTACTCTACGGTTTCGGCAACGTTAAGGCCCGAACATGGCTGCAGAAAGCAGCGTGGCGAAGGCAGAAGCGATGCTATCTGCTCTACGTCCTGGCCCTGGTAGACTATTTTCAGCTCGTCGATGCGGTCGATGTTCCACGGAGCGTCTTTGGGCGAGCAAGTCACCCAGTCGACTTCGGGAGGCACAGGCAGTGAGCCATTGGTTTCAATCTGTACGAAGAAGCCCCGCAGTTTTATGGCGCGGAGCAGGTCGCTGTCGAGCTGCAGGGTCGGTTCGCCTCCTGTTATCACCAGATGGCGGGTCGGGAAGGCGCATATAGCCTCTATAATCTCGTCGGCGGTCATCATGGAGCCTCCGTTGTGATCGGTGTCGCAGAAAGCGCAGGCACGGTTACAGCCGCTGAAGCGCAGAAACACTGCGGCAGTGCCGCAGTGGTATCCCTCGCCCTGGAGCGAGTAAAAAATTTCGTTGACCTTGTATTGTTTCATAATCAGTCGATTTCGTATGATGCCACATTGCCTTCGCTCTCCTGCACGTCTACACGGTAGCAGTTGGGCACGTTCTCGCAAATCCAGCGAGCCATGTTCTCGGCGGTAGGGTTGAATGGCAGCACGTCGTTGATAAGCTTATGGTCGAGTTTGTCGCTTATATTCTGTTTGATATGGGTGAAATCGGTAACCATTCCGGCATCATTCAGCTGCTTGGCGCGGCAATGTACGGTTACAATCCAATTGTGGCCGTGTATGCAGGTACACTTGCTCTCGTAGTCGAGTTCAAGGCGGTGAGCGGCGGATATTTCAAGTCGTTTGCTTACGTAGTACATTTTATCAGATATAATATGGTCTATTCAGTAGGCGGATTCACCGGCTCAACACCGGCTTCGGCAGCGAGTTTGTATATGTATTCGAGTGCGGCATCGCGGGTGTCCTCTATCTCGCAGTCTTTGATTGCCTGCCTGAGGTTTTTGGTGAAGTAACCCACCAGAGGCGATGTGCTGAGGTTGAATATGTGCATTATTTCGTTGCCGTCTACAGGATTCTTGCGATTGCGTTCGGCATCGAGTTTGCGTATGTACTCGTACTTCTGGTCCACGATGTCGAAATTTTCGAGTATACGCTGGCGTTTGGCCTCGTTTCGGCTGGTGAGGTCGGCGCGAGCCAGTATCATCAGGTCGGCCAGATCGTCCTCGCCGGCATAATTCATCAGGCGGCGCACTGCGCTGTCGGTCACCTCTTCGTCGCCCAAAGCAATGGGGCGCATGTGTAGTTCCACGAGCTTGCGCACATACTTCATTTCCTGGCCCATGGGCATTTTCAGTCTTGCAAAAATCTGTGGCACCATCTTGGCACCCACCATGTTGTGGTTGTAGAATGTCCAGCCGACCTCCTCTTCGTACCGCTTGGTGCGCGGTTTGGCAATGTCGTGCAGCAGCGCAGCCCAGCGCAGCATCAGTTTGTCGGACACCGCGGCCACGTTGTCGAGTACTCCCATGGTGTGGTAGAAATTGTCTTTGTGAGCGCGGCCGTTAACTGTGTCTACACCTTTGAGTGCCGCCAGTTCCGGAAAAATCAGTTTCAGCAGCCCGCTGTTGAGCAGCAGTTTCCAGCCAATCGACGGCTTGGGCGAAGACATTATCTTGTTGATTTCGGTGCATATTCGCTCGGTGGTTATTATCTCTATTCGGTGAGCGTTGCGGCATATGGCCTCGAATGTTTCGGGGTATATTTCGAAATTGAGCTGTGTGGCGAATCGGATAGCCCGCATCATGCGCAGGGGGTCATCGCTGAAAGTGATGTCGGGGTCGAGCGGAGTGCGTATGATCCGCCGCTCTATGTCGCCGAGGCCGTCGAACAGGTCCACCAGTTCGCCGAAGCTGTCGGGTGTCACGCTCAGGGCCATGGCGTTTATGGTAAAGTCGCGGCGGCTGATATCGTCCTGGAGGGTGCCGTCTTCGACAATTGGATTGCGCGAGTCGCGGCGGTATGATTCCTTTCGCGCTCCCACGAACTCGAGTTCCAATTCACCGCGTTTCACCTGTGCGGTTCCGTAGGTCTTGAATACACTCAGATGCGAGCCGCGCATCGACTTGTGTACAGCCTTGGCCAGTTCGATGCCTGAGCCTACGGTAAGGAAGTCGATGTCCTTCGACGCCCGGCCAATGATGAGGTCGCGCACATAGCCGCCGACCACATATGCCGGAAGGCCGATTTCGGCAGCCACCCGACCCACACGGTCGAATATCTTATGTTTGAGTAGAGAGGAAAAGTTATTGTTTTCCTTGTTCATTCAAAATATATAATCTGTTCGGGCGCGTTTGTTATGCATTCGGCTGCGCCTTCTTCTTTTACAATAATAGTATTCTCGATACCGGCAGCACCTTGGCCCGGAATCACGAATTTAGGCTCGAGGGCAATAGCGTTGCCTGCCTCAAGGATGTCTTTTGAACGTGGCGAAATCACCGGGCCTTCGTTTATTTCAATGCCCAGTCCGTGGCCTACGAATCCGGCGTGCTGGCGGTGGCCCATAAAATAGTCGGTGTAGCCGGCTTCCTTGGCCATTATGGCCGCTTTCTCGTAGAGTTCGCGTGCCGCGGCGCCGGGTCGGGCCATATCGGTCAGGGCGTGAACGATGTCAATAGATAGCTGATGCGCGCCTAAAGTCTTGGAATCGAGGGTTCCCAGAGCAAAGCAGCGTGTCATGTCGGTCATATAGCCGGTGAAGTCGCCGTTGACGTCAACCATTACAGTGTGGTGAGGCTCTATGAGACTGCCGTCGGCTCCCACCGGCAGCGACGGATTGAGTCCGGCTCCTCCCATAGCGAAGTCGTATGGGGTTGGAGTATCGGAGTTCTCGCCTGTAATCACATTGCCCATATGTATTTCCATGTCGGAACCACTGATGCGGAATATGCCCAGATTGCCTTCGAGGCGCGACTGGCGTTCGATTTCCACTTGCAGCTCTATATCAGTCATACCGGCCTGATACACATGCGGAATGCGTGAGTACACATGTTCGTGACGCAGGCCTGATTCCTTCATCAGTTGCTGTTCGAGGCACGTCTTTACTGAGCGGGCCCGGCGCATTACGCCCGAAGCATCTGCGAATTCAGTGCCTGCAATAGTGTTCATGAGTCGTGTCGACAGGTTGTAGCTTATGATGTCGAATTCAAGACCAAGACGCTCGGGTGCGGTGCAGTTTTGGTTGTGGCACAGAATGTCGGCGATTTCGGCAAAGCGCCCCAGACGGCTGCTGCGGTCGCTTATCAGGTCGTTGGGGCGGCGTACTATATAGTATGGCTTGCTGTCGGCGATATTGAAGTACACGTATCCGGCAAATACACGGCCTGTGAGGTAGTAAATATTTGCTGCGTCGGTAATCAGCACCGAGTCGGCACCTAAAGCCTCGAGGCCGGCGCGCACGCGGTTCAGACGCAGGTTGAGTTCGTCGTCGCTCAGCAGTTGCAGCTGTCGCGAATGTATATCTTTGAATTCTGTCATTGTTCTATGTTTTAGAGGAGTGTATGTTAAGAATGTGGCATCTCAACAGCCAATAAACAGACCCACCTGCTCAATGCCCGGCAGAGTGTCGCGGCGCATTATGTTGCGTAGTTTCAGTGGTTTGTTTCTGAAGGCTCGGAAACTTCGGCTTAGAGTGTCGGTATACTGGTAGCTGACCCCGCTGCCGTTGCCGTACCAGCGGCCGAAATCATCGGCCAGAACCAGCTGGATGGTATCGGCGCGCCTGGTGCTGTCGCCGGTAGGGTATTCCAGTTCAAGCCATAGATTGCTGTATGGATAGGCGTTAGTATGGCGCACACACAGTATCAGCGGTGCCTCGACAACACTGTCGGTGAGCTCGGGGGTGAACACCACTGTATCGGTGTATGGCCATTCGGCATCGTCGAAAGTACGGAAGTCGCTGTAATCGTTATGGCGCAGACGGCATGCGGCAAGTACTACCGTCAAAAGAATGACAAATATTACTGCCCTGCGGTTCATGACTGCGGCTCGGATTTAGTTGTCTTGTTATCGGCGGGTTTCGGTTCTTGTCCGTCGGGCTTTCGGCTCTGGTCGTTGCGTTCGGGGCGGTTGTTTGGGCGCTGCTGTCGGTTCTTGTTCTGAGGGCGCTGTTGCTGAGGTTGCCGAGCACTATTTTCGTCCTTAGGCTGTTGAGTCTGATTGCGGTTTTTCGACTCGCCTTTGGCTTTGGGCTGGCGCTGTCCTTCTGTCGGCTGTTGCAGTGTCTGTGTCGGCTTCTTTTTCTTCTTTCGTTTCTTTTTGTCGAAGCGTGTGAGGTCGTCCTCGCCGAGGATATCGCCGAATGCAGCTTTTTCCTTGGGTTTTATGTCGGAGTCGCGCTGCAGAATCAGCGGCTTTTCGCCGGCCTTGTTCAGAGCTATTACCTCGAAAGCGCGTTCGGCATCGATTGTCACCAGGTTCACTGCCATCTGCTTGTCGGTGCTGTAGGTGATTTCGCGCTTGAATATATCGGTTTTGAAGTGGAAGTAGGTGGCATCGGCAGTTTCAAGACGTATGTCCTTGTTGGGTAGATGCTTCACACTTTCCACGTATGTGTCGACTTCGAAATTGAGGCAGCATTTGAGCTTGGCGCACTGTCCGGCCAGCTTCTGCGGATTCAGCGACAAGTCCTGGTATCGTGCGGCGCTGGTGGCCACCGACACGAAGTTCGACATCCAGCTGGCGCAGCACAGCGGTCGGCCGCAGGGACCAATGCCGCCTATACGGCCCGCTTCCTGACGGGCACCAATCTGCTTCATCTCGATTCGTATGCGGAATGTTTCGGCCAGCACTTTGATAAGCTGGCGGAAATCTACACGTTCGTCAGCTATATAATAGAATATGGCCTTGGCACCGTCGCCCTGAAACTCCACATCGCCGATTTTCATGTTCAGTTTAAGGTCCTCGGCTATGCGGCGGGCCTTAATCATGGTTTCGTGTTCGCGCGCTTTGGCTTCCTCGAATTTTTCCAGGTCGGCCGGACGGGCTTTTCGGAACACACGTTTGATGTCGGACAGAGCTTTCTGGCTCAGGCGTCGCATACGCAGGTCGACAAGAACTCCGGTGAGGCTTACCATGCCCACGTCCTGGCCGGGCTGGGCGTCGACCACAACCATGTCGCCGATTTCCAGTGGTATGTTGGTGGGGTTCTTGTAGTAGCCTTTACGGGTGTTCTTGAACTGCACCTCTACAAATTCGCTGTTGGCGCAGCCGCCGGGTATATCAGCAAGCCAGTTGGTGCAGTGCAGTTTGCCGCGCGGTTCGCCGCCTTGGCGGCAGCAGCCGCCACATGCTTTTTTGCCCGATTGCTCTTTGTTTTTTTCGGATTCAGACATGTAGCACTGTTATTTTGCGAAACTTACGGCGCGGGTTTCTCGTATTACGGTTATCTTTACTTGTCCGGGATAGGTCATTTCGTCCTGGATGCGCTTGGCGATTTCGGCCGAGAGTTTTTCGGTTTCGTTGTCATCGATTTTTTCGGCGCCTACAATCACGCGGAGCTCGCGACCGGCCTGTATGGCATATGTCTTGGTGACACCGGGATACGACAGAGCCAGCTGCTCAAGGTCGTTGAGTCGCTTGATATAAGCCTCGACGATTTCGCGGCGTGCGCCAGGGCGTGCGCCTGAGATGGCGTCGCACACCTGAACGATGGGCGCAAGCAGCGAAGTCTGCTCGATTTCATCGTGGTGAGCGCCGATGGCGTTACATATTTCGGCTTTCTCCTTGTATTTTTCAGCCAGTTTCATGCCTAAGAGAGCGTGCGGCAGTTCGGGCTCCTCGTCGGGTACCTTGCCGATATCGTGCAGCAGACCTGCGCGACGGGCTTTCTTGGGGTTGAGCCCTAATTCAGATGCCATTATGGCACAGAGATTTGCGGTTTCGCGCGAGTGCTGCAGCAGATTCTGGCCGTAGCTCGAGCGATATTTCATCTTGCCCACCATGCGGATGAGGTCGGGATGCAGTCCGTGGATGCCCAGGTCGATGCAGGTTCGTTTGCCGGTTTCGATGATTTCTTCCTCAATCTGGCGGCGTACTTTGGCCACCACTTCCTCAATGCGTGCCGGGTGTATGCGTCCGTCGGCTACCAGTTGGTGCAGAGCCAGGCGGGCTATCTCGCGGCGTACGGGATCGAAGCCCGACAGCACAATAGCCTCGGGGGTGTCGTCGACAATGATTTCGATGCCTGTGGCGGCTTCGAGAGCGCGAATGTTGCGACCTTCGCGGCCTATGATGCGGCCTTTGATTTCGTCGCTGTCAATATGGAACACTGTCACTGAGTTTTCAATGGCGGTTTCGGTAGCCACACGCTGTATCGACTGTACTACAATGCGTTTGGCTTCCTTGTTGGCAGTCATTTTGGCGTCGGCCATAATGTCGTTTATGTACGACGCGGCGGCAGTCTTAGCTTCGTCCTTGAGCGATTCAATCAGCTTTTCCTTGGCGTCTTCCGACGACAGTCCGCTGATGTGTTCGAGCTGCTCCTGTGCCTGGTGGTGCATGCGCTCAATCTCGGCTTTGGTGTTGTCGAGTGCTATGGCGCGGTTGTCGAGTTGCTGGCGCATGGAATCGAGTTCGTTGCGTGTGCGCTGGTTTTCGCCTTGCTGCTGGTTGAGCTGGAGTTCGCGCTGCTTGATTTTGTTTTCGCTGGCCTGAATTTTTGCGAGTCGCTGGTTTGCCTGTTTTTCGGCGTCGGCAGTAATTTTGAGAGCTATCTCCTTGCCTTCGAGTTGTTTTTTGCGCTTAATGTCCTCGGCCTGAGTTTCGGCTTCACTGATTATGAGTTTGGCTTTGCTGCGGGCCATGTTGCGCTGTATTATCACTGCCACCGCAGCGCTGGCTGCTGCTGCGATAGCTACTATGATTATGGTTATAACGGGGCTCATAATATGATGTGTAGTTTGTTTATGATATGGATGTTAAGTAGTTAATAATAATGTCGTAATAAAAAAAACACCTGCATCGGCAGACTCCGGAGTTGGAGCTGCGAGGCAAGTGCGGTGTATTGTAAGCTGCATGCTGTCGACGTCGGTATTATTCGCCGTAGTCCAGAAGCCTGTCGAGTTCTCGCTCAAAATCGCCGATCATTTTCTGCTGCTCCTCGAACTGGTCGGTTTTGCGGTAATACAGTTCGGCGAAAGCAAGCGCCACACGGGCAAGGATATCGGCGGTGGAACGACGAGGGTCGGATTTCGACCATTCTTTCCACAGTTTGTTCACATGATATTCGGCCTTGCGGTACAGTCGTTCCTCTGAACGTCTGATAGGGAACTGCACAGGCTCAGTATCAGCTATATGTATCGTAACTTTGAAAATTTCTTCGCTACGGTCGGGTTCGTTATCTTGAGTTTGACTATTCATCAGGGCATCAGTCGTTGAGATCGAGGATGCAGCGGTCAATTTCCCGCACAAGTCTGGTTATAATGGCTTTGGCCTTACGTACTTCGGCAGGGTCGTCGGCGATAGACTTCACAAGCCTCAGGTATTCGTTGGCGAGTTTGAGTTTCTCGATTTCGGTCTGCATCTGTCCGATGGAGGCAGAGAGCCGGCTTATTTCGGCGTTTGCCTTGTCAAGCTGCTTTCGCAGTGACAGATAGCGCCCGGTGATTATCTGCGCCTTTACGCTTACTCTGTCAAGTTGCTGTTTAAGGTCAACGGCCATTATTCCCAATTTTTTACAAATGTAGCGCTTTTTTTTGAATTGACCGCATTTTAAGCCGATTTTTTTTGGTAATGGCTCTGAATTTAGCCCAAATGCTTATTGATGCTGGCTTCCAGTATAGGCGCACAGGGATATAAGAGGGTGTTTAATAATAAATATTAATTCCCGGCCGAAAATCACGTGGCGAAT
>ERZ777011.1657-NODE-1657-length-21963-cov-3.893007_pt1 | contig 21963 bp, 15 predicted proteins | sample MGYA00374964_ERZ777011 | MGnify/ENA primary metagenome ERZ777011 (study PRJEB29310, sample SAMD00008975) | mouse gut metagenome | study: EMG produced TPA metagenomics assembly of the Metagenome analysis of fecal microbiota from mouse which was promoted... | reverse complement strand
TAGCGCGCCAGATTGTGGCTCTGGAGGCCAAGGGTTCGAATCCCTTTATCCACCCGAAAGAGAATGTAATATTCCGTTGTTTTAGTACGTTTGGTGTCATATACAGGGCTATCGCCAAGCGGTAAGGCACAGCACTTTGACTGCTGCATTCGCTGGTTCGAATCCAGCTAGCCCTGCTTCTTTGTAATATTTTGGGACATTAGCTCAGCTGGTAGAGCACTTGACTTTTAATCAAGGTGTCGGGAGTTCGAGTCTCCTATGTCTCACGAGGGACCGTTCAAACCGTAATGGGGCTTGGACGGTTTTTATGCGCAGGCTCTTGTACAAAGCACTGCGGCGCTTGAAACATGCTGCTAAGGCGGCGCGGGGGTCGCGTGAAGCGTATCGGAGAAGGTCATTTTCCTACTGGATTTCTCCGGGATGGGCGGAGCCGGCAGATGTGCCGGAATCAGGTTCCTGCCCATATCACATATGCGGAATTGATGGAATTGGCAGACATGCAGGATTTAGGTTCCTGTGGGCAACCGTGAGGGTTCAAATCCCTCATTCCGCATTCAAGGCGCTCCGGCATCGGAGTATAATGCCAAAAATTCATGCATGCCAAAAACGCGGGCATGCCAAAAATTCGGGCATGCCCCAAAATGTGGACATGCCCAAAAACGTGGGTATGCCCCAAAACGTTGGCAGAAGGGTCTTATGGGATGAGGGAAACAAACCCGAGGCAGAACAGGAGGCGGGGCGGCAGTGAAAGACACGGGGACATGGGAGCGGGAAGAGACGTAAAGGCAGGGGTATGAGAACAGGAAGAGACGTAAAGGCAGGGGGCATGGGAGCGGGAAAAGCTGCGAAAGCTATTTGCATGGCAGTCTTATGCGGGATACTGGTGCTGGAGATTTTACTGATTCCGGTCAATATGTTTCTGATGAATTTCCCCGGGTGGGTTATGGGTGTGTTGGGGATTCTGTTATGCTGCGGCCTGGCCGCATATTTTTTGCGCTTTCGCACCGGCAGGGCGGCAAAAACAGTACTGCCTGTAATCTTTGGAGGGGTTTCCCTGGTCTGTGTTCTTGCGCCTTCTCTGCTTCCCTATTGGAATTCCTATACGTTTAAGGAGTATCACGGCAAAATCTTAAATTACGACGAAATACTTTCCGGCAGACAGGCTGCAGATGACCTGAAGACGTTACGATATTATCTTCAAAAGCTGCACCCCAGGTTTCAAAACGGACTGACCGATGAAGTCAAAACGGCTTATGAGCAGGCCCTGGAACGGCTGGAAAAGACGGAGCAGATCACGGTCAATGAATTCAGGAGGGAAATTCAGACGGTGCTGCATCCCCTGGGGGATGCCCACACCACCACTTACAATAACTATCCCGGAGATAAATATTTAAAGACTGCACCGCCTAAGAGCTGCGCGGGCTACGGTATCCGGTCGGTCAACGGGAAAGCCGTAAAGCAGATTATAGAGGAAGCGAAACCATATTATTGCTATGAGGCGGAAGAAGGGATAAGCATTGACCTGGGGAGTCTGGCGTCCCTGGAGTTTTACGGATTTTCGGCGCCCTTTACTTATGAGTGGTCCAGGGAGGGGGAAATCATCACGGAAAGCTGTACGGAGACGGATTTCGTGAGCTGGGAAGAATATCTGGAAATATATGAGCAGTATTCCGGGGCGGAGACTCCCGGGGAGTTTGTTTCCTGTGAGATCGACGAGGAGCGAAGCCTGGCAATACTGACCCTTACCCAGTGCAAATATAATCAGGCCTATATTGACTGTGTGCGGGAAATGTTTACCCGGGTAAAGCAGCAGGGCATTGGGAATGTGGCGGTGGACCTTCGGGGAAACGGCGGGGGCAGCTCCATGGTGGGAAACGAATTTGTAAAATATCTGCCGGTGGACAGCTATGGGGACGGTTCCTATGACTGGCGGTGGGGGCCTTTCCTGGTTCATTGGGACGGCAGTTCAATAACGAACAGGCGCTATGAGGATCTGACCTTTGAAGGAAATGTGTATGTGCTGACCGACAGGAATTCCTTTTCCGCGGCAAAGGATTTTGCAATGCTGATCCAGGACAATGATCTGGGGGAGATCCTGGGGGAGGCACCTGCCAACAGCGTCAGCGGCTATGGGGAGGTGGCGGCCTTTTATCTGCCAAACACGGGATTGTTTGTGCAGATTTCCACGAAAAAATGGTATCGCGCAGATGAAAACAATCCGGCGGACTATGTGTTTCCCGATTATCCCTGTGAGGGGGGAGAAGCAGTGGAGAAACTGTATGAATTGCTGAAGTCTGATGAATGAATTTTGGAAGCGGCGGAAATAATGGTAGCAGTTGGGACAGGGCATCGAACTGTTATAAATATTATACAGAAACAGTATAAAAATTTGAAAGAACTTGACATTTTTTGTAGAAAGTGGTAACTTTTTCTTAAGTTAAAAGGGAGTAGTTACAACGTGCAGGCAACATATCCCGGTACAAAGCACCGTGTGTGCACGCTTTCTGGTCCAGAAAGAACGAGACTTTTGGCACACATGTGCCGGGAGTCTTTTTTTTCGGACGGAAACTCTCGTTAAAATTTCCGTGTGAAGAAGAAAGGAGTTTGTTATGGTTAAGGTAGTAGCGTTGTTCGTGTTGGGGCTGATATTGATCTGCCTCGGAGGGGATCGTCTGGTGGATGCGGCGGTGGCCATTGCCAAGCGTCTGAAGATTCCGGAGATTGTGGTGGGTGCCACCATTGTCAGTCTGGGAACCACTCTGCCGGAGATCCTGGTGTCTACCACTGCGGCACTGCAGGGTACGCCGGGGGCGGCCGACATCAGTGCAGGAAATGCCTTTGGCTCCATAATCTGCAATACGGCGTTGATTGCCGGGCTGACGCAGCTGATTGCTCCCTCTAAAAAGGTGGCGCGTTCGTCCATCACCTGGCGGGCGGCCATGTTTTTCGGTGTCTCGCTGGCTTTGATTGCAGTGGGCCTTTTTACCGGGCAGTTCAATCGTGTGACCGGTATCGCACTCCTTTTTGTATTCTGTATCTATGCCGTCGCGAATGTAAAATTTCCGGGCGGTGATGAGGAGGAGAAGAAAAAGGAAGAGGACAAGCAGGGGCCTCTGGCAGTGCAGCTTCTCACCCTGGCGGTGTGCGCGGTGCTTTTGTATTTCGGTGCCAACCTTCTGGTGGATAACGGCATTATCCTGGCGGGAGCCCTGGGGGTGCCTGAACGGGTTATCGCCGTGACCTTTATTGCCCTGGGAACCTCCCTGCCGGAGCTGGTAACGTCCCTTGCTTCCATCATCAAGGGTTACGGCAATGTGGGCCTGGGCAATATTGTGGGGGCCAACCTTCTGAATCTGCTGCTGGTGATGGGGATACCTGCGACGATTACCGGAATCAGTTTAAATCCCAGCACAGTCAGGATAGATGCGGTTCTGGGGGTCATAGTGATGGCAGTACTGACGGTGCCGCTGATGATAAAGCAGCGCTCCTACCGGGTGCAGGGCGGTATACTGCTGGCGGTTTATGTAGGATATGTGGTATCGTCGTTTGTTGCATAGGAGGGGCCGATGAGCCGATTCGTCAAGATCAGTTATATGGTATGCAGCGCAGTTCTTATGATATTGTTTCTCGTTATGCTGATTACATGCCGGCTGGACGTCAGCAGCCGCGGGGATGCTTCCGGTTACGCAGCGATAACGGATTTTAACGTGGAATCCGTGCCGGACAGCACGGCGGAGCAGGGACTGTTGCAGCGCTACACCTTTACGCTGGACGAATCGGATACGGTTGACAGGGTGCTGGCTTTTTTCACCTATCATCAGTATGCGGAGGTCAAAATCGGCGGGGAGACCGTCTATGGGATGCGGACCAACGACGGCAATCCTTTCGGCAGGACGCCGGGATGTGTGTGGAATCATGTGGCCGTCAGGAATGAAGACCTGGGAAAGACGGCAGAGGTCATTCTGGAGCCGGTTTATAAGGATGCGGTAAAGGTGGTTCCGGATTTCCTGCTGGGGAGCAAGTACGATATATACAGAGATAAAATAATCAGGGACCTGCCGTCGCTGGTTCTGGGTACAATTGCCGTCTGCCTGGGACTGATCTATGTGATATACATAGTTTACAACAGAAAAAATACGGAGGTAGACAGGAGCCTGCTGATGCTGGGGCTCTTTTCCGTCCAGGTAGGGCTCTGGAAGATTACGGATGCGGATGCCATCCATATACTGCTGCCGGGGAGCATTGTCGTCTCCTATGTGCCCTATTTTACACTGATGCTCATAGCCATTCCTTTCAGCCTTTTTATCAAAAGCCTGCATAGTGCGTCCAGAACGCCGGCATGGTACATTCCCTGTCTCTTCTCCATAGGCAGCGCGGCGATACAGCTGCCGCTGCAGCTGGCCGGAATTGCCGATTTGCGGGAGATGCTCTGGCTGACCCACATTTCACTCTTCGTCCTGTGTGCGGATGATATGTTTTTGATTATTAAGGAAATCAGGACAAGGGGATGGAGCCGGCGGGTTAAAATCAATGTGAGCTGTATCGTATTGTGCTTTGCCGGTCTGATTCTGGATATGTGCGTATACTATGTCAGCATGGGTAAAGCGCAGACTGCGCTGGGGCTGCTGGGATTTACCACGTATAATGTTGTGCTGGGGCTGTATACCATCAGAGAGGCAAAGGCTTTGATGGCTATCGGCATGCAGGCAAAAAAGCTGGAAAACAAGGCCTTCCATGACCAGCTTACCGGATTGAACAACAGGACGGCATTTGCTGACCTTATCCATGCCGAGGATTTTGAGCCGGAAAAGTGTGTGGTGGTTATGTTTGACCTGAACAATCTGAAGCGGTGCAATGATACCTACGGACACGAAATCGGGGATCGTTATATTTGTCAAAGTGCAAGGATTATCAGCGAATGCTTTGCTGACCTGGGCCCCTGCTACCGTATGGGCGGAGACGAATTCTGCGCGCTGGTACAGGGCTGTTCCCTGGGGGAGTGCAAAAAGCGGCTGGAGCGTGTGGGAAAGCTGGCGGCGGAATATAATAAGACCCACGAGGACATCCATATCGGGATAGCCTGTGGGTACGAGGTCTTTGACCGCCGGATCGATTACGACATCAATGACACACTTCGCCGCGCGGATAAGATGATGTATGAGAAAAAGTTCAGCATGAAGCATCAGGACTGCAATGCCATGTAAGAATTGTGATATTCCTGGCGAAATGTCACATCTTCGTCAAACCATGCAGGGGGAATGAACGCTTCCGCCGCTTCTCTGCTGCCAAACTCAACTTCTGCCATGACCAGGGGCGCAAACGGAGGGGAAAACACATCCAGCTCAATTGTCAGCTGGTAATCCGCAGGAGGAGCAGGGAAACCCTTCTGAAACATGGGATTGGCCAGGGGAATGAGATAACGTTTTTTAGAAATAATATTTCCGTCCGCTTTGGCGAGAAGATGCTGGTATGCCTCTTTATTTAATGCAAAATTATGCTCTTCCCGTTCCAGCATACCGCTGCCCTTGTAGGTCAGGATATAATCGTCATCCTCCCTGCGTACGCGCAGTACGGGAGCGGTGCAGATATAAGCCTGCTCTATATGATGGGACGGATATTCCTCCAGATTCGCCGGAAGCTGCTTTATTGTAAATTTGCGTTCGATTTCCATGTCTCTGATTCCTCTATATCTTTGTAACATATTTTTCTGGCTTATTATATCACTTTTCAGGATCATTTGCTATGAAATCCCTGTAAATAAATTGAAAATTTTTCTAAAAATGTGTATACTGTGATTAGTTATGTTTATACCAGAAAACAGGAGGAAGGAATATGAAGAAACTGGCTGTTTTTTTTGCACAGGGTTACGAAGAGATAGAAGCGCTGACCGTGGTTGACATTTGCCGCAGAGGGGGTGTGGAGACGGACATGGTGTCTGTGACCGGAGAGAGGGAAGTAACCGGCTCCCACGGGATCTGTGTGAAGACGGATAAAGTGTTTGAGGAGCTTGCTTTTGAGGACTATGCTATGTTGGTACTTCCCGGGGGTATGCCCGGAACCCGGAACCTGGAGGCCCATTCCGGCCTGATGGCAAAGGTGGACGAATTTTATTCGAAGGGAAAGTACATTGGTGCAATCTGTGCCGCGCCCAGCATTTTCGGACACAGAGGGATCCTCCGGGGAAAGCGTGCGTGCAGTTACCCTTCCTTTGAGAGTCATCTGGAGGGGGCGGAGGTGACGTCGGGGCCGGTGGAGGCTGCCGGCAATGTCATTACCTCCAGAGGCATGGGAACGGCCATTGAATTCGGACTTGCCATCCTGGGCATTTTCTGCGGAGAAGAGAAGGCCGTGGAGATGGCAGAGGCAATTGTTTACAGGTAAAAAGTATTTCTGATATGATTTGGCAGGCGCGCAGACGCGCAGGGGGTGTAAATATGAAAAAAGCATTGATTACAGGTATTACCGGGCAGGACGGATCTTACCTGGCGGAGTTTCTGCTGGAGAAGGGATATGAGGTGCATGGCATCGTCCGCCGGTCATCCGTCAGCAATACCGCCCGCATTGACCATTTGATTGCAGGCAATAAGATCAGGCTGCATGAAGGGGATCTGACGGATTCCTCCAGCATTATCCGCATTACGGGGGAAGTAAGGCCGGATGAGATATATAATCTTGCGGCGCAGAGCCATGTGCATATCAGCTTTGACGCACCGGAATATTCGGGGGATGTGGACGCGCTGGGAGTGCTGCGGATTCTGGAGGCAGTCCGGATCACGAAGCTTACCGACAGCTGCCGGATTTATCAGGCATCCACCTCCGAGCTGTACGGAAAGGTGGAGGAGGTGCCCCAGAATGAGAACACGCCCTTTCATCCTTACAGCCCCTATGCGGTGGCAAAGCAGTACGGTTACTGGATCGTAAAGGAGTACCGGGATGCGTACGGCATGTTTGCGGTGAACGGCATCCTGTTTAACCATGAGTCCGAGCGCAGGGGAGAGAATTTCGTCACCCGCAAGATTACCCTGGCGGCCGGCCGGATTGCCTGCGGCCTGCAGGAGAAGCTGTACCTGGGGAATCTGGACGCGCTCAGGGATTGGGGCTATGCAAAGGACTATGTGGAATGTATGTGGCTGATGCTGCAGGCGGAGGAGCCGGATGACTTTGTGATTGCCACGGGGGTGCAGCATACAGTGAGAGAGTTTACCACCCTCGCCTTCCACTATGTGGGAATCGAACTGGAATGGCAGGGCAGCGGCCTGGAAGAGAGGGGAATCGACAAAGCTGACGGGCGTGTACTGGTAGAGGTCAGCAGGGAATTTTACCGGCCTACCGACGTGATTAATCTCTGGGGGGATCCCACCAGGGCAAAAACAGTGCTGGGCTGGAATCCTCAGAAGACAAGCTATGAGGAGCTGTGCCGCATTATGGCGGAGCACGATCTGGAGCTTGCCAGAAGGGAGAAAAGGCTGCGGGGCTAAAGCTTTCGCAGGCAGGGAAGAGGCCGTGAGAAAGGGCGGGGGCTTAAGGCTTACGCAGGCAGGGAAGAGGCCGTGAGAAAGGGCGGGGCTTAGGGCTTTCGCAGGAAAAGGACAAACGTTATGATGGAAAAAGACGGGAAGATCTATGTGGCAGGACACGGAGGCATGGTGGGAAGCGCCATCTGCCGAGCCCTGGGGAGAAACGGATATACCAATATTATTACAAAGACCCATAAGGAGCTGAATCTGTGCAGGCAGGAGGAGGTGGAGGCCTTTTTCCGGCAGGAAAGGCCGGATTATGTATTCCTGGCGGCGGCTAAGGTGGGAGGGATTCTGGCCAACAGCCAGGCTCCTGCGGATTTTATGTATGATAACATGATTCTGGAGATGAACGTGATTCACTCCGCATGGCAGAATGAATGCCGGAAGCTGCTGTTTCTGGGCAGCAGCTGCATCTATCCCAGGATGGCGCCGCAGCCCATGAAGGAGAGCTGCCTTCTGACCTCCGGGCTGGAAGAAACAAACGAGGCTTATGCCCTGGCAAAGATTTCCGGACTGAAATACTGTGAATATCTGAACAGGCAATATGGAACGGATTATATCAGCGTTATGCCCACCAATCTGTACGGGCCCAATGACAATTATCATCCGACCCACAGTCATGTGCTGCCGGCCCTGATCCGCCGCTTCCATGAGGCAAAGGTGTCCGGGGCAGAGGAGGTGGTCTGCTGGGGGACGGGACAGGCACTCAGGGAATTCCTGTACGTGGATGACATGGCGGATGCCTGTGTCTATCTGATGAACACCTACAGCGGCAATGAGACCGTGAATCTGGGCACCGGCAAAGAACTGACAATCAGGGAGCTTGCGGAGCTGGTGGCGCAGGTAGTCGGGTATACCGGAATGATCAGATGGGATCCTGCAAAACCAGACGGTATGCCCAGAAAGCTTCTGGATGTGAGCAAGCTGGAGTCTCTGGGGTATCATTATACCACGGAACTGGAGGATGGCATCCGGCTGGCTTATAGGGACTTTCTGGAGAATCCTGTGCGGACGGAGCGCTAATTGTGAAAGGCGAAAAGAATTTCTAAGGCGTCAAGAGGGTGCAAAGCACACCTCTTTAGTACGCCGCCTAAGAAATTCCATGTTTCGCCTCGAAGAATCGCAAGAGCGGCGATTCTTCCTGCTGGATTTCACGGATTGTTTGTGCCGGGGAAGCCGGCACTGCCGTTTTTGACGGCATTGCCGCCGTTGGCGGCATGTCCGGAAGTGCGAAAGAAATGAAGATTTTTCAAGGCAGCGTCGGCATAACGGGATGTGTGAACCTAAACATGTAAACAGGGGGAAGCAGGATGCAGTATATCATTTTATCCGGGGGAAGCGGAAAGAGGCTCTGGCCTTTGTCCAACGACGTCCGCTCCAAGCAGTTTTTAAAAATGCTGCCGGGAGAGGACGGGGAGCCGGAATCCATGCTCATGCGGGTATATCGGCAGATCAGGGCCGTGGACGGCAGGGCGGAGGTGACCATTGCCACCGGGAAAAAGCAGGTCAGCGGGATCAGGAATCAGTTAGGCGGCAAGGTAAACATATGCGTGGAGCCGGACAGGCGGGATACCTTCCCGGCCATCTGCCTGGCGGCAGGCTTCCTGCGGGATGAGCAGGGAATATCGGAAGACGAGGCAGTGGTGGTCTGCCCCGTGGATCCTTATGTGGAACAGACATATTTTCTGGCGCTGCAGGAGATGGCGGAACTGGCAGTGAGCGGGACGGCGGATCTGGTATTGCTGGGCATGGAGCCTACCTACCCCAGCGAAAAGTACGGATATATCATTCCTTCCTGCCGGGAAGCCGTCAGCGGAGTGGAAACCTTTCGGGAGAAGCCGGACCTGGAGACGGCCAGAAAGTATCTGCAGCAGGGAGCCCTCTGGAACGGGGGTGTCTTTGCCTGCAGGTTAGGGTATCTGCTGGGAAAATCCAGAGAACGAATCGGCTTTTCCGATTACCGGAGCCTGTATGAGAGATATGAGGCGCTGGAGCGCATCAGCTTTGACTATGCTGTGGCAGAGAGGGAGAAGAGCATTTGTGTCCTTCGGTATCAGGGTACATGGAAGGACATCGGAACCTGGAATACATTTGCGGAGACCATGGACAGGGAGGCAATGGGACGCGTCACCATGAACGAAACCTGTGTGAATACTCATGTGGTCAACGAACTCAATATTCCGGTGCTGTGTATGGGTTGTAAGAACATGATTGTTGCAGCCAGCGGAGACGGTATTTTGGTCTCGGACAAGGAGCAGAGCAGCTATATCAAGCCCTTTGTGGAGGAAATGACCGGCCAGGTCAGATATGCGGAGAAGTCCTGGGGCAGCTTTACCGTACTGGATGTGCAGGAGGAAAGTATGACTATCCGGGTGGTGCTGAAGGAGGGAAACAGTCTTCACTACCATAGCCATGAACACCGGGATGAGGTATGGACAGTGGCGAAGGGAACGGGCACCGCACTCCTTGACGGGGTAAAGCGGCAGGTGTTTCCCGGGGACGTGGTGTCTATGCCGGCCGGCTGCAGGCATACAATATATGCGGATACGGAGCTGCAGCTTATTGAGGTGCAGCTTGGCAGGGGGATTTCCGTGGAGGATAAGGTGAAATATGATGGGGATTTGAAGGAAGACGGGGTATCAGGATGAAGGAAGATCAGAAAGCAGCCAAAGAGATGTTGGATTTTATAGATAGGAGTCCCAGCTGTTTCCATGCAGTGGCAAATGTGAAGAGGATCCTGGAGGAGCTGGACTTTACGGAGCTGGAGGAAGCCCGGGAGTGGGCGGTGGAGGCCGGCAGAGGGTACTATGTTACCAGAAACGATTCCTCGATCATAGCCTTTCGCCTGCCCGGGAATGTTACTCCGGGAAGCGATGCCGCAGACAGTGCCATGGACAGGGGGAAGGTAGCCGGATTCCATATGGTGGCGGCTCACAGCGATTCCCCTTCCTTTAAGGTCAAGGAGTCTCCGGAAAGCACCGTAGAGAGTCATTATGTGCGTCTGAATACGGAGAAATACGGGGGCATGATTCTTTCCACCTGGCTGGACCGGGCTTTATCCGTAGCCGGGAGGGTGGCAGTACAGGGAAAGGACCGCATAGTGACCAAATTGGTCAATGTCGATAAGGATTTGCTGGTAATCCCCAATGTGGCGATACATATGAACCGGGATATGAACAAAGGGATGGAGTATAATCCTCAGGTAGATATGCTGCCCCTGTTTGCGGACTGCAGCCAGGGGAATAAGAAGAATGTCCTGATGAAGCGTGTGGCCAAGGCAGCAGGAGTTAAGCAGGAGGAAATCCTGAGCCATGACCTGTATTTGTATACCAGGGAAAAGGGGCGTATTCTGGGAGAGAACGGAGAGTTTGTGCTGTCTCCCAGGCTGGACGACCTGCAGTGCGTGTATGCCGCGGTGAAGGCTTTTTCTGAAAGCATACCGGCGCAGTATATTAATGTCTGCGCAGTGTTTGACAATGAAGAGGTGGGCAGCGGCACCAGACAGGGGGCGGATTCCACTTTTCTGGAGGATACTCTTTTCAGGATCAGCGAAAGTCTGAAGGCCGACAGAAGCAAGTATCTGCAGTGGATTGCAGGAAGTTTCCTGATTTCTGCAGACAATGCCCACGCAGTGCATCCGAATCACCCGGAGAAGGCGGATCCCACCAACAGGCCTTATCTGAACGGCGGTATTGTCATCAAATACCACGGCAGTCAGAAGTATGCCACGGATGCGCTGTCCGCGGCAAGAATGAAGGAGCTGTGCCGCAAGGCAGGGGTGCCCTTCCAGTCCTATGCAAACCGTTCGGATATACCCGGAGGCTCCACCCTGGGCAATATATCCACGGCCCATGTGTCCGTGTCCAGCGTTGACATCGGGCTGCCCCAGCTTGCCATGCACTCGGCGGTGGAGACCGCAGGCGTGAAGGATACCGGATATGCGGTGAGGGCGTTTCAGGTGTTTTACGGGGAATAGATATTCCGGATTCCCAAAATACTTTTATGCTTTGACGTCCTCACGGTTCCGGCATATGGCTACCCCCTCATGGTATCAATAATTTTCTGAATTTCTGCAATTTCCTGATCCGAAAGCTTTTTTCCGGTTCCGAATGCGGTTAAAAAGGCAGGCAGGGAACCGCCAAAGGTTTCCTCCACATAGAGCTCGCTGTGGCGCGCGTAGAATTCCTTTCTGGGGATCAGGGAAGTAACGGTTCCGTTTTGATTTTGGAAAAGGCCCCGTTCGCACAGCCTCTTTCATACGGTAAAGGCAGTAGTCTTTTTCCACTGAAATTCCGTATAGGCAAGTTTCACCAGATCACCTGAAGAAACGGGCTCCCTTTCCCAGATCATGTCCGCAAACCTGGCCTCTGCAGTTCCCATTCGCAATTCCCGCATAGTTTCCTCCTCCTGTTAGTCTACAGATTGTAGTATGCCGTCGCCGAACTCTTTATAAAAGGGGAAGATGGAAGATTTCCACCCGGATTCCGATTTGTCAGGTAAATGGCAGGCATTGATACGGGATATAGCAATGATTTATGGTTTTCTGTACTCCAAGAGGGGACTCTTGGCGGTATGTCTGGAGGGAGGATATTTATCATGAAAAGAGTAAACAATTCAGGCAGGGAAAGACAATGGCTGAAAAGGATGTTCAGCCTGGGCCTGGCTTTGGCACTGGCGATGGGATTATGCGCCTGCGGCGGGGAGAAAGGAGGCGCAGGCGGGGAGGAAAGCGGTTTGTGGTCTGCAGGCCCGGGGACGGATGGGATATATGACAATGCGCAGGCCGGCGGTAATGAAGCCGTGGGCAATGCCAATTCCGCTCTGGCTAAGGAGAAGGTTTACCGGGCCAGGGAGGTTGAGGTTCCGATGCCGGCCGACGGCGGCACTGTCAATGTGGAAAATGCGGTTTATCTGGATGGCAGAATCTACGCAGTCATTAAAAGAACGAAATTGGGAGAAGATCCACAGTACTGCATGTTTTCCGTGGACGAGGGCGGGAAGGTCCTGAAGTCGGCTATTCTGAAGCTGCCGGAGAACGGGGGTTTCGGGGCGGAGACGGATCCTAATATCAGGGAGCGGGAAGATATACGGTACAGTGATTTTGTAACCGGGGCGGACGGGAGGACATACGCTCTGTGCCGGTACAGCTATTCCTGTGAAAATACTCTTACGGAACAGCTTCTTGAAGAACAGCACCAGTATGTGTGCTGCTGGGATGAGGAGGGGTACCTTTTATGGCAGTCAGAACCCTGTGGAGACAGTCCGGATTTAATCCCGTGGGCGATTTTCCCAAAGGCGGACGGTACGCTGGTGCTGCTTCTGACCGGAGAGAGGGCCTGCAGGCTTTCTTTGGGAGCAGACGGCGTCCCGTCTGAGACGGGAATGGAGGAGCTGTCTGATGCCACGGGCAAGGCACTGGCAAACTGCCGTAAATTGCTGCGGAAGGAGGGCAGCTCCTGTCTGTTGCTGTGCAGGGATGAGGATAACGGTTTAAATCTGATAAGCTGTGATTTTTCCGGGGATGTCCCGGGGGAGGGCGTCAGACTGCCGGAAGAGATACCGGCTTCTACCATAAATGTTGCCGCTTTTGCGGCGGGCAGGGACAGTGACCTGATTTATGCCGGCACTAAAGGAGTCTATACTTACAAGGTGGGAGATTCCCGGGCCAGCCTGAAAATGGACTATGTGAATTCTGCCAGTATCATTGCGGAGGCACGCTTTCTTGTGGAGCTGGACGGGACACATTTCTTTCTGTTTTACAGGGAGGATTACGGCCGGGAGCTGCCCCCAGGAATCTTCCAGTATGTGAGGCCGGAGGATATACCCGATAAGAAGGTGGTCCTGCTGGGCGGGCTGGATCTGTATGGAGACATCAGGACGCGGGTGATCCGGTACAACAGGGAAAGCGCACGGTATAGGGTGGTACTGAAGGAGTACCCGTCAGTGGAGGATTTAAATCTGGAGATTATTGCCGGCAGGATGCCGGATATTCTGCTGCTGGAGAGGCTGGCCTATGAGGAATCGATTCCCATGAGAAGCTATATAGACAAGGGATTGATTGCAGATGTGGGAAAGCTGATAGAGGAGGATGAGGAGCTGTCCGGGACGGATTTCCTCACAAATGTGTTTGACGCTTATTCCGTGGACGGCAGGCTGATGTATGTGGTCCCTTCCTTTACGCTGTCCATTATGGTGGCAAAGGCTTCTCATGTGGGGGACGGGAGCGGCTGGTCCCTGAAAAAAATGCAGGAGGTGCTGGGGGATATGGGCGGCGATACCCGGCTTATGGACGGATTGGACAGGAATACCTTTATGAATAAGCTGCTGCAGTATCGGGGAAATGACTTTATTGATTTGAAAGCGGGAAAATGTGCTTTTGATTCCCCGGCCTTTATTGAGGCAATGGAGTTCGCATATACGTTGCCGGAGGAAAGGCATTATGCGGCGGAAATCATGGAGGACGGATATGAAATGCAATACCTGCTGGACTTGACGCTGCTGAATGAGCTGCATATCCGGACCTTCAGTCAGGATGCTGAGGAGATGCTTTATTATCAGCTAAATGGGTATATGGGCGGGGATTACACCTTTGTGGGGTTCCCCGGAGGCTCGCGCGCTCTGATCCGGGGAGAAAATATGATGGCTCTTTCCGCCCTGTCGGAAGACCTGGCAGGAGCCTGGGACTTTGTAAGGAATTATTTGACGGAGGAGTATCAGAAGAGCCTGGTGAGCAGCCTGCCGGTCAACAGACAGATATTCGGGGAATGTGCTTTGGAGCAAACCCACCGTCCGTACTACATGGACGAAAACGGGCAAAAGGAGGAGTATGACCCGATCATGAGGCAGAACGGAGAGTGGGTGGCAGTTCCGCCGTTTTCGAAAGAGCAGCTGGATGAGCTGATCGCCTGTATGGAGTCCGTGACGGCAGTTCCGTTTGAGGACAGGCAGGTACTGAATATCATCAATGAGGAGCTGGAAAGCTATTTCACCGGACAGAAAAGGGCAGAGGACGCAGCGGCGATTATTCAGAGCCGTGTGCAGATGTATGTGCAGGAAAACCAGTGACATGTCAGTGTTTTCGATTTTTTATCCGTATTATATATGACCGGTCAATAAAAGATACTGTTTGGAAGAGAGGTGCCGCCTTGAATGATGATAAGATAATAGCCGGGATCCTCCGGGGGGATGAGCAGATCTTTGCTTTTGCCATCCGGAAATATTCCGGGCTTCTTTGGAAAATTGCTGCCTCGGTTTTAAGTAATGCGGCTTCCGCACAGGATGTGGAGGAATGTGTAGCGGATGTCTTTATTTATCTGTGGCAGAATCCGGAGAAATATGATTCCGGCAGGGCAAAGCTGTCCTCCTGGCTTTCCCTGGTGGCAAGATCCCGGGCGGTGGACAGATACCGCCGGATTATCGGAAAGCGGGAGCTGCCGCTGGAGGAGGCCGCGGCTCTAAGCCTGGGGTATGGAGAGGAGGCTGCGGCAGATGAGGAGAAGGAAAGGCTGCGGTCCTGCATTGGCAGGCTGGCGGAAACGGAAAAGGAGCTGATCCTGAGACGGTATTATTATGAGCAGAAGCCGGCGGAGATTGCCGTGGTCTTGAATCTTCCAAAGAAGCAGGTGGAAAACCGATTGTACTATGTAAGGCAGAAGCTGAAGAAAATGATGGAAAGTAAGGAGGGAGACCGGTCATATGGAGGAATTTAACAGGAAACATCTTAAAAACATACAGGCTATGGTACAAAAGGAAACAGGAGCGGCTGTGGCTGCGGAAAAGGGATTTGGCGGAGGAGGAGTCAGAAAAGCGGTGCTTTTAACCTGCAGCCTGTTTTGTCTTGTCATACTGGGGGCCTTTGCCTATGGGGAATTTTCCGGTCTGGACGGGGATGACGCAGGGTTTGCCGCGGTGTATCAGGGGAACGGCAGGTTTGAAATTATTGTGGCCAACCATTCGGATCGGGAGTTGAAGCTTCAGGACCAGGTGAAAGTCATGCAGTGGTCCACGGCCAGCGAGGTAGAAGGGAATCCGGGAGAGATCAAAATGGAGGTTTCACCAATAGCACCCCACTCCCGGGGAATTGTTTCCATTGATTTGTCGGCAGGGTATGATGTGAAGGCGATGGAGGAAAGCCTGTCCCAGGGGGATACTTACTATTTTGTCCTCACAAATCATTATTTTGCCTTCGGACAGGACTGGATGTGCTTTTTTGACTTTGAGGTGGAGCAGACAGAGGAGGTGGAAGCCCGCCTGCAGGAGCAAATGAAGGAACGGGAGACGCGGGAAGCAGAGAGACAGGAGGCGGAAAGGCAGGAAGCAGCGGAACAGCGCTGTGGTGCGGGCAGTCTTGCATTTCAGGACTGGGTCTGGCCTGCCGTCAGCCAGGAAGTGTCAGCGCCTTACGGCACCCGGGACAACGGGACTTTTTCAGACCACATCAATATTGCCGGGGAAACCGGAGAAGAGGTATACGGGGTCGCAGACGGCGTGGTGGTAAAGGCGGGCCTTGAAGGCACCCTGGGAAACGTGATCGTGGTGGATCTGGGGGATGGAGTGACGGTGAAATACGGACATTTAAAGGAGATCAGGGTATCCGAGGGGGAGGAGATTACGCAGGGGCAGGTGATTGCCACCCTTGGCCGGAGCGGAACGGCCACAGGTCCCAATCTGTCATTTGCGGTAACGGTGAATGGAGAAGCTGTTGATCCGTTGGCGGCAGAGTGAAAATGAGATATAAAACGTGGGAAGGACTCCTGACTTCCTTCGGCAGTTTACACTGGCAGCGCAGAATCCCGCAAGCTAATAAATTGGCTTGCGGGAAACGCTCTCATTAACTTCTGAAAGGCGGCGTTTTCGCCAGGATTTGTGGTTCCGCGGAGGGGAATCATGGAGGTTAGTGTGAAGTTGTGCCGGCCTTACTCATCCAGATAATTCTGCACTCTGTTGTCAATGAGCCTGGTCACGGTGAGGGCATCCTTCTCCCCGGAAAAGAAATATTGGGCCTCGTCCCATACTATGTCAAAGATGCGATCAACTTTCTCCAGGGGTACACAGCCTTGCATGAAGGCATTGTAGGCCTCTTTAAATCCGGTTACATCCCGCCAGTTCGGTAAGATAAAGCTGCCATCCGGTGTTTTCCATGCGACACAGTCATTATACTCGTCATAGAAAACTAATTTCTCAGCCATATCCCCGCGCACACTCAGGGTTTTCATCAGGGCTGCCTGATTCTCAAAGGACAGCAGGTACTCCAGAAATGCCGCTGCTTCCTCCGGATGCTTTGTATTTGCATTTACCGCCATTATATAGTATCCGTTAATATAGCTGCCGGAACCTGACTCACAGGGAAAACCAACCGCATTGCTCCAGCCGGCGGAAACACCCGCCTCATCAGGGAACCTACCGGGATTAAATATAGAGTAACTTTGTGCCAGAAAGGCTCCTTCCTTCACTTTTTTCCTCATCATCTGAGAGAGTTCGAAATCCTCGTATTGTTTTTCCAGAGACGTACTTGCCCCTGAAAAACGTTTTATGATCTCCAATACCTCCATGAAATTTTCCTGTTCAAAACGGCTTACGCCGTTCTCCATGTCCAGGAACCGGCTGTCCTTCAGATTCGATCCCACCAGCCAGGACAGCGAATAATAATCACCTATACCAAAGGTGCCGGTTATAAGCCCTTCCAGCCCTTCCTTTTCCTTGGCCAGGGCCAGAAAATCATCCAGTGTCCAGTTCTCCTCCGGCCAGGTATTTGCCGAGGTAATCAGGGTATTCACGGATGCTTCCACAGCGATCCCCATCAGATCCTGCCCCAGGGTCCCCTCCTGGAGGATACCGGGCAGCAGCGTATCCAGGGTTTCCTGAGACACAAGCCGGTCAATGGGGAGCAGGGCGCCTTTATCCGCCAACAGGGCCATATCTTCCCGGGAGACGCTCAGAATATCAGGCCCTCCCCCTGCCATGATGTCCGCCATGACCCGGGTCCGATATGCTTCCGGGTTCTCCTGGTCCAGTTCCAGCGTATACGAAGAGAGGGGATTTTCCCTGGTGAACCGGGCTATTGTGCTGTTGAGGAACTCGCCGTCATAGATGGTATAGAGTGCTGCCACCGTGACTGCGTCTTTGTAATCCGGCTTCTGGTCCGAAAGCGTTATGACATAGTCCTCATTTCCGGACCAGCTCCGCAGGCGGAGCTTCTGTTCCCCTTCCGGAATCAGGTCCACATTCAGCCAGCTTGTTATGCCGAGCGTATCCAGATCCAATACGCTCTCGCGCAATCCTGTGGCCACATCCCAGCACATAAGGGAAAGAGTGTTATTATAATTGGCTGTATAATACAGCCTGTTTCCGTACATGCCGCACCATTTTCCCAGGAAATATTCATCCAGGACGGCCAGCTCCCGGAAGGCGTTTCCTTCCCGCCCAAGGAGGCGCACGGCCTTCTCCCCTCCCAGCAGGACGGGGAAGACAAGCCTCCCGCTGCGGTCCCTGGCCGGCGGCTGGAGGCTGTTGCCTGCAAGCTGGTTGGGATTACTGGCAGGGCAGCTATACCTGGTGACAAGATTTCCTTCTTCGTCCAGCACCAGCAGTAAAGTATCCGATGCTGCGCAAAGGTAGGAGTACCCCTCACCGTCCCGGTAATACTCGATACGCCCCTCCAGAATGCTTTCCGACTGCTCCGCAGGCAGCAGGACCGTCAAGTCCGTCCGGGACCGGAAGTGCCCCTGGCTGTCCGCAGATACCATCTGCAGGCTGAGGGGACGGGGCGCCCCCTCTGCATCCGTATCCCACGTCTTCAGCAGGAAGACATACCCTTCCCCTGCCGTGTCGAAGCTGATGACAGAACCCTCCGGCAGCTCCCATTGCTGTGGGGCAAGCTCTATGGTCTGCTCAGGCTCGCCTTTTCCCGGGGCGTGCACATCCAGATAATAGCCGCCGCCCTGTTCCGCATCGTATTCACAGAGGGTATAGAAACGGTCCCCGCTTACCCTGCGTGCCAGGGTATACAGGGCCGTTGCGTCTTCCGGGGCTCCGTGTTTCAGATTCAGGTATTCCACAGCATAAAAGCTCTCTCCCTTCTGCGGCGGTCCTGCCAGAAAGTCCTTCTGCCAGTCTGCGGGCACGGGGACGTCGGCCTGTCCCGGATCATTGACGTCCCGGGAGCCGCCGCCCTGCCCGGAACCGTTTATGGATTGGCTGTCGCGGGGCTCCTGACACCCTGTCAGCAGGCTGAGGATACCCAGAAGGATCAAACAGAAGAGAGAGAGTCTTTTCATAGTTGGTATTCTCCTTTATAAGGATTACGTGAAGTGAAATTATTGATAGAGTGTTTGGATACCCAATCCGCAATTGACATGTTTCTGCTTTTCAAAATAAAGAATTTCAACGCACTGCTCGCAGTCACGACAGTAACGGTATTCTTTGTTTCCGGTACAATACATGGTACATGTCTGGTTATTCCCGTATACATGGGTTGTGGTCCAATTTTGGAGAGTAATAACGCTTTTCGTGTACCTATTTAGGTGATCAGGAGCACAAGCATTTGCCCCGGCCATAACAGGCGTAGAATAGTTTGCAAGTCCGCAAACTACTAAGCCTAATGCTACAATTGTTTTGAGTTTCTTCATCTGTGAATTCTCCTTTCGTTTGAAAAATATGTTTAAATGTTATGAAGGAATGCTATGATTTCATTATATGGCAAAAAGAGTCCTACGTCAAATGCAATTACGCATCCCTGTGGATGTCCCACAGGAGGATTGCTGTTAATCGCGGGGAAGACGGGCAAGGGGTCTGCGGAAAAGGATTGAAAATATGTGTGGCTTCGGTGATAATAGTGAGAGAAGAGTTTTCGGGGAGCGGCAGAATGTTGATCGGCAATATTACGGAGGTACCTATGAAAAGAAACGGTAATGCAGGCAGGGAAAAATCATGGATGCAAAGAATTCTCAGTATGGGACTTGCGCTGGCGCTGGCTGCGGGATTGTGTGCCTGTGGGGGCAGCGGGGAGAATGGAGGCGCAGGAGGGGAAGGAAATGGCTCTCTGCCTGTGGATTCGGAGGCGGATGTGGATGAGAGCAGTGCAAGGCCTGGCGGCAGCACCGGAAATGCTGCAGGTGCGGGCAGTGCAGGCGCCGCCGGGGAGGGAGGTACCGGTGTCCCCGGCAATGCCAATTCCGTGCTGGCGAAGGAGAATGTCTACCGGGTCAGAGAGATTGAGATTCCGAAGCTGGCTGAGGCCGACAGGATCAGCGTGAAAAGCCTGACGCGCCTGGATGGCGGAATCTGCGCTGTTATGGAAATATATGACTTTGATAACGGACATAAATATTATCGGTTTACCACGGATGAGGACGGGAATGTGTTAAAGACGGCCTTACTGGAGAAGCCGGAAGATGCAGAGCCGGAGTTGTCCGGCGATGGCGGCTCCGGCCAGGCTGGCAATGGTGCCTCCGGCCAGTCCGGTGACGGTGAATCCGGTCAGCCCGGCGATGGCGGTTCGGATGCGCCCGGTGGTGGCGAAGGGCAGTCAAAAACTGCGCCGGAGCCTGATCCAAACGTGTGGGAGCGGGAAGAAATACGGTACAGCGATTTTGTGACCGGGGCGGACGGGAGAACCTATGGACTGCGCCAATATAAGTATTCCTATATCAATCAGCTTACAGGGCAGTCTCTTGAGGAACAGCACCAGTATGTGTGCTGCTGGGATGGGGAGGGTAGTCTTTTATGGCAGTCGGAGCCTTGTGGAGACAGCGTGGAAACGTTAAGCGTGTGGGCGATTTTTCCGGCGGCGGACGGCTCTCTGGAGCTGCTTTTGACCGGGGAAAATGCGTACAGGCTGTCTATAGGGGAAGGAGGCGTTTTGTCAGAGACAGAGCCGGAAAGACTGTCCGACGCCACCGGTAAGGCGCTGGAAACCTGCCGGAGACTGCTGCGGAGGGAGGACGGCACCTGCCTGCTGCTGTGCAGAAATGCGGACGGTTCCCTTGGCCTGACGGAATATGATACCCGGACAGACACCTTGGGGGAGAGTGTCAGACTGCCGGACGACCTTACCGCAGGTGCTTCGAGCAGTACTGTTTTCGCGGCGGGGAAGAGCCGCAGCCTGATTTATGCCGACAGAAACGGAGTTTTTTCCTGGGAAATGGGAGATTTGCAGGGCAGCCTGAAGATGGACTATGTCAATTCTGACAGGATGATTACGGAGGTCGGTTCCTTTCTGGAGCTGGATGAAACCCATTTTTGCATGTTTTTCAGGGAGGATTACGGCCGTGAACTGAAGGCGGGAATTTTCGAGTATGTGAGGCCGGAGGATATTCCGGACAAGACGGTGGTCCTGTTGGGCGGGCTTACCGTAAACGGCGGGATTAAGCAGCGGGCAGTTCAGTACAACAGGGAAAGCGAGCGCTACAGAGTGGTATTAAAGGAGTATCCCTCGGCCGCTGATTTAAACCTGGAGATCATTGCCGGCAGGATGCCGGATATTCTGGTGACGGAGAGGCTTCCGGAGGGGGACCCCATTCCCATGGAAAGCTATATTGCAAAGGGGATGATCGCGGATGTGGGAAAGCTGATAGAAGCAGATGCCGGGCTGTCCGGGACGGATTTCCTGACAAACGTATTTGAAGCCTATTCCGTGGACGGAAGGCTGATGTATGTGGTACCTTCCTTTACGGTGCTTACCATGGCGGCCAGGGCCTCCCATGTAGGGGACGGAAGCGGCTGGTCCATGGAAAGAATGCGGGAGGTGCTGGAGGCAATGGGCTCCCGTGCCAGGCTTCTGGACGGACTGGACAGGGAGACCTTTATGGAAAAGCTGCTGGAGTACCGGGGGAATGACTTTATTGATCTGAAAACGGGGAAATGTGCCTTTGATTCCCCGGAGTTCATCGAGATCATGAAATTTGCCGGTACGTTGCCGGAGGAGAGGCACTACGCGTCGGAAAGCGGGGAAGACTTATACGAGCTGCAGTATCTGAAGGACAGAACGCTGCTGAAGGAGCTGAGCATCTGGACCTTCATCCAGAATGTGGATGAGAGACTTTTCTATCAGTTAAACGGGTATCTGGGTGGGGAGTATACCTTTGTCGGTTTTCCCGGAAGCGCAGGAAATGCGGCAGAAAGCGGTAACGGTGCCGCCGGCTCGGCTGTCAATGGTTCGGATGCCAATGGCACGGACACTGGCGGCAAGGATGTCGTTGGCAAGGAGACCGCCGGCTCGGGCGCTTTGATCCGGGGACATAATCTGATGGCTCTTTCCGCCCTTTCTGAAAATCAGGAGGGAGCCTGGGATTTTGCAAGATATTATCTGACGGAGGAGTATCAGAGGAGCCTGGAGAGCAGCCTGCCGGTCAACAGGCAGATTTTTGAGGAATGGGCTCTGGAGGAAACCCGCCGCTCATACTACATGGATGAAAACGGGAAAAAGACAGAGTATGATCTGACC